>Ga0099824_1010820_pt1 | contig 10570 bp, 4 predicted proteins | sample SiratrowhiteBW_FD_76837 | JGI IMG/M metagenome (GOLD analysis project Ga0099824, IMG submission 76837) | Root nodule microbial communities of legume samples collected from California, USA - Siratro white BW | ecosystem: Host-associated > Plants > Roots > Nodule | place: USA: California... | reverse complement strand
TTTTTTTTTTTTTAATAAAAAAAAAAAAAAAAAACTCTTCAATATTATTGTTTTTTTTTTTTTTTTTCTTTTGAAATGTTCTTATCTTTGTCCTACTATTTACATATAAATGTGAAGTACATCTCAGAAGTCAATTGTGGGCTCTCCTAGTGTCAGATTTCGTTCCACTTTCCATGGCAAGTTAAAGAGTTTGGCCATGATAAACTTGAAGATTTTGTTGACATTAATATTGTGGGTTGCACTTGAGAAGAAAAGGGTGGCTTTCATTGCCCTTGCATATGCCCTTGCCTGTGTGAATGCACTAACACCAAGTTAAATTTTGGAACAAACCCTTGTAATGAAACTTCAACATTTCTAATCTAGATTTGATCCATAATAAGGTCTTAACAAAGAAATAGACAAATTGGTAAGTGCCAAGATTCCATAAGAAGACTCAAAGTCAATGAAAACACTGCAATTTCACACACCAATCAAGGTAGAGGGAGAAAATGTTGAAACCAAACAAATCAGGCAATAAAAGTAAAATAAAATAATATTTTCCAAACATTTTTTTAAATCTTCTACTTGGCAATAATCATTTACCTGTGTTACAATTGTCCATTGCACATCTGGGGGGAGTCTAACAAAGTCATCAAATTTGGTTCCTATCAGAATGGGAATTGCAGTCTGCAAGTAAATAAAATGAAAATCAGTCAAGTTCATTAAGGACACTGATTTGCCATTTCAACATATAAAACAATTGCTAATACAATCTTTATTACTAAATAAATATTGTTCTCTGTTTGGTCATCATAAGGGTCATTAAAGCTTTGAGAAAATAATGCATGTGCCTTGTCCTTTTTTGTACTATTTCAAAGCTTTTCCATGTGAAAAGAATTTGTAACCAACTTTTAAGCAGTGAGAGGTATTGATTATCTATACCACACACAATGAATTCATGTAATTTCAAATTATTGACAATGTGAGATTGAATTTGGGTACCTGGTTCCACTTTCTTGCCTTACTGTACCACCCCACAACACTGCAAAGACATCCCAAAGTAAACAAAAAAAGGTAAATACTTTTGCATTTTTGCTACCAAAATGTTTCCACAGATCATGAAGGAAACAGCTACCTGTTCAGTGTGCAACGATTGGTGAGATCAAACATAACCAAAATTGCAACTGAATCTTTACAAGCCATTGGAATTTGATGAAGAGACCCTGTGTCTCCTACTCACACCACCACAAAAGAATTCACCATCAAAATTTCACACAAAGTTAATAATAAGTCCAGAAAAAGCCATGGCAGAAAGTTATAATTCAAAGAAAAATTAAAAGTTAAACACCTGCAACATCCCAAATACTAAAGGAAATTCTAGCTCCTTGAACAGATAAAGTTTTGTCCATCAAATTAAGTCCCTTCATCTGCAAGCTCCTCTTTTCTTGTTCATCCCCCACATACTTGATCTGGAAAAAGCAATCACACTCACATATTAAAAGAAGAACTACAAAAAATAAAAATTAATAAAGTTATGACAAATTTTGGTGACAAAAAGGTTATTTTTCCTCCAAAATTTCTGGGGCCACATAAATTTCAGTGTCAAACAAATCTTGTACTTAAAACATAAAACTAAATATCAAAATTTGTTCCTAATGGAAAATAGAAAGACAACCAACACCAAATAAATGAAAAGTGAAACAAAAGCTAAGGAGTTAAATCAGAAGTTAAAACTGGTTTTTCCAACAAAAAATCACCCAGCAAAAAACAACTAAGACCCGTTTTAGATAAATAAAAAGTGAAACAAAAGTTAGTTTGAAACTAATTAAAACTCAAAACCAGTATCACAAAAACTAGTTTTTTTCAATACGGTAATCACCAAGCATAAACAACTAATATACCCATTTTAGTTAGGAAGAAATCAAAGCTAGTTTTTTCAACATGGCAATCACCAAGGAAAAGCAACTAATACCCATCTCAGAAGAAAGCACATATTAAACCATAAAACAAGTACCACAAAACTGGTTTTTCCAATATGGCAATCACCAAGCAAACTGATCTTGAGGTTGACCAAATCGGAGTCGGAGTCACATGGGGTGGTGACGGGGTGGCCATGCAGGGAGGAGCCACCGTGCAGGGTGGCCGTGGACGGGGGGCTGCGGAGGGGCAGTCTGAGGTAAGGGGCAGGTGTAGGCCTTCCAAGACAGCAGAGAAAGATCCTGTCCCAGATGAAACGGCCAAGAAAAGACACCCTATGGAAGAGGTTGCAGTGAAGGTTGACATGATGAACCATTCTGTGGCATGCTTGAGTTGTTCTTCTTCTGCTCTTGCCAATGATTTTGGCCATGGAAGAGTGGTGTTTGCTTCTTCTTCTTCTTCTTCTTCTTCTGCCTTTTCTCTGTGTTCATAACTCCATTGCTTCTATGTGTGTACCTTTACTTTGGTCCCATCAACAAGGCATAAATTCTTGTGCATTCAATATGTATAAATTATTATTTGGTCTCTTTTTGGTTTGACAGAATAAACAATAAAGTTTTTCTCCTGTTTTTTTAATAATATTCCCCAGACTTAAAGTTGAAAGTTGTTTCGTTTTTGGGTTAACTTGGACAATTTAATAACAATGTATATTCCTTGAACAATTAATTACTCCAATAATGATTAAGATAGATCTTGAAATACAAACATATAAGAAGGAAAATGTCCACAAGTTTAGTTAATTTAAACTAATTAACATACCAATATTAATGACATCAATTATTTAAAATGCTGCAAGTAACACAAATCTTATTGAATTTGATTCACTATTTAACTTCATTTTTCTTTTTGTAAAAATTGAAGGGACATTAGAAAAAGGCAAGTTGATTTCTCTGTAATTTCTTCAATTTAAAATTTAGCTAAATTATAAACTAGATCTATGATATGACCACTCCTAATGGAGTGATTGAGTTAACAATTGATTATTTGTTTATGTTTTCATTCTTAAATATTGCAAGTATATTTTGCAATTCAAAGTTACTTGTTATTATATAAAAGTGTACATAATTTCCAATAGCAAAACGGTGTGTAGAAAAATATCTATTTTTCTTTTTCATTTAATATATATTTTGTATTATTGCAGGTTCACAAACAAAGGAAAAATGTCACTCTATTAGGAGCAGTTGACTGAGATTTCTGAGACTCCAAAGGAGTCCAAGTGGCCGGCTATAATGGAAGAAAAAATTGTAAGGGTTATTGTTGTAATTGCATAGTGTTTTTGTCCACATTTGGTAAGCATTTTGTGACATGCTTGTGTGTTATGCTTTTAAGATAACAAAAAGATGGTAAAAATGATAAAATAGAAAGGAGTGGTTATGATAACAAGGAACTTATCCATGTGAATCTAGAAAGAGTGTAATTCTTTTATTCAATTGTTTTAGATCTTCATGGAATCAAATATACCTAGAAAGTGAACAAAGAAAAAAAATAATATTGTTTGAATTTAATAAAAATAAAATATGTGAAAAATAAAATGAAAATTTATTAATTAATGTGATTGATTCAAATCAGCAGAAATTAATTTATAGTTGTTTTTATTAGATTATTTATATAGCAAAAAAATCTTAATTTATTTTTTATAGTACATTTTTTTATAATTTTAACTCTAATAAAATGACTTTATAAAACTTATATTTTAGTTAATGCCTTACTTAATTGTTGGTATCCTTAAAATAGAAAATATTTTTTATTTAAAATTCAGAATTTTAAATTTTATATCATATTATTATGATGTAATGAAAGCTCTTATATTCTAAGATATAAAAAATATTCCATCAAAATGTGTTATCCAGTACCTACTTTACATACCAACTTAGGTTAGCCGAGGCAAACGATTGATGTTGGAAAAACATAGGTGTAATATAAAAATCCTAATAGTTTAAAAATAGTTATATTGTTGTATAATTATGAATTAGAATATATATAATGATTTTTTTAACTTTATAATTTGAAAGTATTTTTTTTTTCGAACTAGGATATTTGGTGTAAGACTACGATGATTTTTATGAGTAATAGTAAAGATTAAGGATGTGAAAACAATTTAAATAGTTAAATTCAATTTATAATTATTTAAATCTAAAAATGTTTTAGACTGAGTTCAAGAAGGGGGTGAATTGAACTTTGAAAGACTTTTACAATTCTAACTTTTGAAAATAGTTTTCACAATTTGAAAAACTTTAATAAATCTCGGTGGATATAAGGTGTACTGAAGAAATAAATTGATTCAAGCCACAAATGAATCAATTTGTTTTACAATCAGAAAGAAAATTTCAAAGAGCACATACAGCAGATTTACAATCACACAGCAGCACCTTATGCAGATCAAATTCACACAGTTTCAACTACCATGATCAAACGAATATCTGCATATGGCAAGGAATCTCTTCATGACACCACATTGCTCAGGAATCTCTGTTATGCACAGTGTAAAAGGCAAGGGTAGTTTAGTCATCTTCATGTTGTCGAATTGACTTTCTGCGTCTTTCTTATCATAAGCACGAGGTACCCATGACCCTTTTCCCCAAATTCGCTCCATGTAAAGTTTGATTGATCTAACTAAAAACAAGTTAGATCGAAACACATTTCTTCCTAAATCCCTATAATTTTAATTTTCACCTATAAATTTTGAATTCCAATTTTACCCTTGTGAAATTAAATTGCTTAAGATGAACATTGATTGTGTTGGTGTTGAAGTGTTTGTATACATTGTGAAGGTTGTGGTGGTGCTTGGTGGTGGTGTTTGGTAGTGGTGTTTGGTAGTGGTTGTTGCTACATTGGATTATTGGATTGTAGTAAGGCTTGTGCTTTAATTTTCTTTAACTTAAGATTTTTTTTAGTTTTAGTTATGGATTGTGCAATCTAGAGACCTCTCAAATTATATAATCAATAACGTTAAACAATTTTATTTTTAGTTTCAAATTGGTCAATATGTAAGTAAAAATATTATTTTAAATTGCATATTCCACAATATAAATTGTGATTTTGAGATTGTACAATATGAATATTAATTTGTATTCTAAAATGTATAATCTATAATGCAAATTTGTATTTTAAATTTTGCAATCGAAAATGTTGTTTTAGATCTAGAATTACATTTCGGATCGCACAATCCAAAATATATTATCTTCTTAAAAAAATGCATTCCGTATTGTGCAATTTAGAATACAAATCCAAATCCTGAAATGGTTTTTAGATTATACAATCTAAAATGTATACATATTTTGTAAAATAAATTATAGATTGTGCAATACGAAAACTTTTCATAATAACCAATCCATAATGAAATTATACAACAACAACAATTTTTTGTTCAGAAACGAATCTCTATAGAGATAACGTTAGCACAAGAGGGCAATGGGTGACCAAGGCAGTTCATTATAGTAGTAGAAGGTTTCAATAATGGGTTTAAAACAACCAACAAAGCAGCAACGATGGCAGACTCACTCTTTGTAACAAAGAAGAAGAAGAATAAGTGAGAAGAAAAAAAAATGAAAGGTTTAAAATATACATGTCATTAAAGGTATATTGGTCATTTCAATAGGTGTAGGTTGAAATTATACAGGCTGGAAGCAATGCCTAAACACAGTCACACCAAAGTTGAAGCTAGATTAGGTCATACCCAAGTTAAGTTGGGTCCAACCTTAAATTGGATGGGGTTTAACCTTAAGTCAGGTTGGGTCCAAGTCAAGTTAGGTTAGGCCACATCTAAGTTAGTCTTAGTCAGTTTGAAGTCAAGTTAATTTGAGTCATAACCATGTCAAGTTGGTTAAGTTAAATGTTGGGTCAAACCTAAGTTAAGATAAGTTAGGTCTGGTCAAAGTAGGGTTGACTTGGGCTCAAGAGACAAGTCGGCCTAGGTAGAGTCTAGTTGGTCCAAGATTTGGTTCAGCCGAGTCAACTAAGGGCACGGTTGAGCTGAGTCATCCCAAAACGAGGTCGAGTCGAGTTAGCCTGAGTGTGGTTGAGCTGAATTAACTTACGTTCGGGTAGAGTTGTGTAAGCCCGATCTCATTCAAGCTAAGTTGACCCAAACTCACATTCAATTGAGGTGGGACGGGTCCATGTTCAACCGAGTTGGGTTAAGCCTAGGTTGACATGCGTCCAACTAGGTCTAGTCAGATTGGACCCAGGTTGACCTGAGTTTGGCCAAGTCAAGATTGGGCCAAGCCTAGGTGACTAAGACAAACCAAGTCAGGTCATGTCAAGTCAAGCTAAGCTTATGTTAGGCTAAGACATTGAGCCCGCCAAGATTATCAGACTCGAGAGTCTACGTAGACTCATGAGATTTTGGTAAACTCAACTCGTAAACCCGACTCGTAGACTCATAAGAGTCTATTTCATAAAAAATTTTAATAAAAAAAATAAACATACATCATTTATTATATCAATATTAAAATAAATAAATTCTTACCATCTAATTCTCTAATGAAATTATTTTCACCATCATTTTCAGCAAAATCTAGATCCAAAAATCTTAAAAACCCATGTAATTACAATTTTAAAAAATATCAACTCACTTTAAATTTAAAAAAAAATCACTTACTTTAAATTAAAAAGAAAAAAACACAGCAGCAACAAATACCTAAAATCAGACCTGAAATGGAAAAAAAAAATCACTTAGCAACAATGGAGAAGAACCACGTGGAAGAGAACCTATGACGACGGACGGCGGCGACAGACAGTGGCGATGATGACGAATGGCAACAATAAACAGACTATGACGACGACAGCGAACGCAGAAGGTGAAGACCCGACGACGCAAAGACCCAACGTCGCGATGCGAACACTTGACGACACAGTGGAAGAGGACGACAAACTCAAACAGTGAACTCAAATGACAAACCCTAAATGGCAGTTCAAAAACCCTAGATCGAACACCTCTTCTAATTACGAAATCTAGCTTAAACCAGGTATCAAATCCCTAAATTTGGATTTTTTCCTAATTCGTTAACCCGATAGCTGACTCGCGAGTTTGAACGAGTCAACCGAGTTTACTTTCGAGTTTACCGAGTCTATTCCAAAAACGAGTTTAATGGCGAGTTAACTCGGTTACGGGTAGTGGAATCGTAAACTCGAACGAGTCTACGAGTTGACCCGCGAGTTTGATAACCTTGGAGCCCGCATTGGATTAGAGTTATGTCACGCTAAGTTGGATTGATCCCACGTCAGATTAAATTGAGTTGGTAAGAGTTTAAATTGGGTCGAGTCGATTTGGACACATGTTGAGTCGAGTTAGGGTGGGCTGACATTCAACTAAGTTGGGTTAGGTTTAGGTCGAGTCAAGTCCAGTTTAGGCCAAATAGGGTCAACCTAAGTCAAGTCGAGTTCAATCTAATCCAGGTCGATCGAGCTTTGGTGAGACTGAGACAAACTAAGTCAAGTCGAGCCAAGTTGAGTTCTGCTTGTGTTGGAACAAGACATCATGTCTACATCGATTGGGTCTATCCCATATCAAGTCAAGTTGAGTTAGTATAAATCTAGGTCAAGTAGAGTTAATCCAAATTGTCCTTAATTCAAATTTAATCAAGTTGGATTAGGTCGAGTCTAGTTGAACTAAGTTGAGTCGGACTCAAATCAAATCAAATTTGATCAGATTTAAGTCTGATCGAGACTATAATAAACCGAGTTGGATTAATTTTGTACTAAATTTAATCTAATTGACAAAATAAATTTAATCTAAACTTAAATTGAATTAAAAAAATTCAAATTAATTTGATTTAGTTAAAACAAATCTACATTTTTATTTATTTTATTGAATAAGGATTGGATTTTGATTTCTTTTAATTTGAAGAATGTCTATAATTAGTTTTAAATAATATTTTAATATTGAAGTGAAGGAAAATTTTTGATGGTGGTGAATTGGGACGGAACTAATAATATTAATAAAAGTATTTTAACAGTTGAAAATATTAAAAAATATAATATAATAATATCATAATGTTAAAAGGTTAAAATTAAATATAAATTTATATTCTTAACATTTAAAATAAATATGAAATTTAAATAAAATTTGTACATTATACTTCAATTAAAATTTAACCACAATAACATGTTTAGATGTAGAATGAAAATTTTATTAACATTTTATATTAATTTTTATTTTAAAAAAGGTAAATGGTTATATATATTTATGACAAACTTTACACATGGATTAAACTGAAAAGTAATATATTATTTAATTAGTTTGATGTTACGACATGTCACTAAACATATGCCATTTTTAGTGCTTCAAATTATAATTAGTTGATTAAAAATTTAAATGAATAATCTCTGAGTGTATTTGTATCGTTAAATCAAATGCCATTATTTTGGTAAAGCAATTGAAAAAATGCTGGGATATTAAGGGTGTTAATTATTCTCTAAACTTAACAATCATTAGGATTATAGCATTTTACTAATTACACATGAGTAATCTTCTACAAACTTTTTGTCAGAAAAATACTTTACTCTGGTCAGTAGATAGATCTGAAATTTTCTAATGTTAATAAAGTGTTATAGATAAAGGAAAAGGCTGCAACACTTCTCCCAGTTTCAGTCTTAAAATATAGAGGAAAAGTCTTAAAATATAGAGGAAAAGTGTTATGGACCATCTTTTTTATAAAGTATTTGATGCACCAACCTTCTACAAATATATTTATGTCCTGGCAGATTATAATTACAGCTTTATCCTTTGCAATGAAGAAGAAAAAAAAATGTAGAAAGAAAAAATAAACTGGAAAATTACAAAACAAAAAATAAAAAAATAAGAAATACAAGGTTTACCATTATTTCATTGGAACTTGGAAGGAAGTTCAAATACTATCTTTCAAACTTTTATTTGATATATTGTTAATAAAAAATTATAATAAATATGACTTAAAATAGTTTATGTAGAAGTTAGTAAATTTATTATACATACAATATTCTACACCTTGATTAAATTCACTCCTATACATGTGTACTACATAAATTATATCTTCTGCTAATTTAATTTTAATTTTGGTGTGAGATTACATTTCAAAGTATTTTAGCTAATTAAATTTGGCTTCTAATCTTAAAATTAAATATTTTAATATTTTTGTTTGTTGGATGTGATATTAAAGCTATTTGTAATGGACAACTGAATAGAGACACTTCATAACCTTATGACCTTCTTTCTAACCCTTAACTCCCACATGGAAGATACTAGTTATGCTAACAGCAATAATAGACTACAAACTAAATGCAAATCACATAATATTGGATTAAAATATTTAGTATTAAGATATTATAAAAATAAATAAAATAATATTAATTTGTTTAAATTTTAATAATTTTTTTAATATATGTTAATTATGACATATGATTATTATATTAATTATAATTACTTATCTATTTAAATTTGAATTTGATTTTATAACTTAAATTTATGCTTTTAATTTTTTTTATATTAAATAATTTTTAAAACTTTATTTGGTAAAAATATATTAATATATAGTAAAAATTCCATACTTGCATGCAATCAAAACATAAGGAACTAGAAAAGTACAATAAATGATATTAATAATATTTAAATAACAAAACATACTAAAAAATACAATAAATGATATTAACAATATTTTAAATAACAAAAATATATCAATTTTTTTAATATTTATTAAGTTATTGAGGAAAGAGATAAGTATAACAAGTTATTTGTTTTTGCAAATAAAAAATTAATATTAGTTCAATATCAACTAAGTTTGAGTGAATTTCTCTGATGATATTTGCTAAGGAAAAGACACACTTACCCTTAAGAACTTTTACTTAAGGTGAAAATACCAATTCAAAATAGAGAAATTATGTATTTTAAATTTGTGATCAGTGTGATATTTTTAATTACCTTAGTCTTATTTAGTAGTTTTAACCACACCGAATTGTTCTGCCAAACAAATTTATAAGTATATAAACAAGTTTAGTAATATACTTATTGAGTATAGAAAATTATATTAGGAATGTTGTTTCTAATAATATGTATTATAGGTTTTGGGGTTTAGAGTTTAGATTTTACACAATGTATTTATCTTAAAATTATAAAATTTAAAATTTTTAAAAATATATTTATTGTTACAAATAATTTAATTGAAACAAGACAATATTTCACAAAATGACAAAAATAATTCACTAATAATGCTAAAAAGAATTTAAATGGAAGCATGTCACACAAGTTATTACCTAAAAGAATTTGTACATCCAAAAGAATTCGTTATTCAAGTTCTGATCAAATTCTATAAACTATAATGAGTATGTATAGGAAATAGGTAGTTAAAAGCTGTTCTTAAGAGAATAGTTGATAATAAAGTGTACATGACAAAAAAAAGTATGTATCCTAATATGGAAGAAAAACTAAAAATTGCACTTATCAATGATAGATTCAAGATAGTAAATCTAAACATAAATAAGAAAATAAGAATATGAGATCTAGGAAATGAACAAATAACTAATTTTAAATATGTGTAAATAGTAAAATGACAAAAATAAATTTAAATTTGACATAATATTTAAAAAGGTAAAATTTGTGAAAGTTCTTTATTTTAAAATAAAAGATATAATATATATA
>Ga0099824_1010817_pt1 | contig 10573 bp, 9 predicted proteins | sample SiratrowhiteBW_FD_76837 | JGI IMG/M metagenome (GOLD analysis project Ga0099824, IMG submission 76837) | Root nodule microbial communities of legume samples collected from California, USA - Siratro white BW | ecosystem: Host-associated > Plants > Roots > Nodule | place: USA: California... | reverse complement strand
CCACCCCGTCCACTTCGGTGACCTGGCCGTCAAGCAGGCGCATGCCTCCGTCGCACAGGATCTGCTTCACCTGATCCGCATGCCCGGACTCGTAATCGTGGTTGCCCAGAACTCCAATCACCGGGATCGCGCAGGCACGCAGCTCCTTGGCCAGAAGTTCAGCCTGCGTCGGCGTCCCGGTGTCGGTGAGATCGCCGCAAAGGACCAGCGCGCCGGCGCGCTTTGATATCTCCTCGAACATTTCTCGAAGCAAGATCGGTTGATTGTCCTTGACGTGAAGATCACCGATGCTCGCAAATGTGAATGAGTTGGCATCACCTGTCATTGCCATGTTCACCTGTTGCATCCAGAAAGCCCCACTTCTCGACAGCGATCCGATAGTCGGAGCTCGACAGCAATCGACCGCGGCAGATCCTGGCACCGGGCGCTGCGTGCTCGCGCTGTCGCTCCAGGCGATCGAGAAGCTCGTCGAGCAGCCACCCTGGGATGGCGTCCCGTTCGCTGGGATAAATCCAGCGGAAGCTGAGCACATGGCAAAGCAGGACCTCCCAATGCTTGTCCACGTAGGCAACGAGGCGGTGCCAGTCGATATCGTTGCGTTGCATCAAGATGACGTTGGCAATATCGCTGGCATCGTGGCGCTGCCGCTTCTGAACGAAGACCTTGGACCAGATGAGCTCCGTGGGGCTGATCAGAGGTACGTCATGCCCGAGAACGCGAGCTTCTTGCACGTACCGGAACCATTGGTCTTGGACCGGGACGAGGCCATTGCTCGAACCAAAAATGATATCGACGAAATTGTCTCCATGGTGGATCTTTCCGATCCAGCGCTCGTCCACCATCGATGCGGTGCGGCCGTCCTGCTGCAGGCAGTCGAGCAGGCGGGGCAATTCATCCGCGGTCGTAAAGATGTCGATGTCCTTGGTCGGACGACGCGCGCCGGTATAGGCGTTCACGGCGTATCCGCCGCCGACCAGGAACCGGACCCGAGCCTTGAGCAGATCCGACAGGACGTCCGCATAAAACCGCTCCGCTTGTGCGAGGCTTGCGCGCCGGTACCCCTCGGCGTCTGCCATGGGTTCTGCTCTTGATTCCGGAGTCTCACCGCGAGACCGCATGCGTTGTCGCCTCCATCTCCTGCTGTGCAAATGGATGCGGAAGACAGACGTTCCTAGGTGAGTTCCGGCCAATCGACCGTGCAACGGGAACGAGCGTTTATCCTCCGCGTTCCAACATGATCGTATTCCCGGGGAGAGAGGCGCTGCGTAGCAATGCGGTTGGCGCCGGCCTTTCGACCAAGATTGGGTAGTGAAGCAATGAGCGACGCGACACCATTTGCGCAGGTCCTCGGACGTGCTGCACTGCGTATCTGGGCCGACATGCCGCGCGACGTGCAGGAGCATCTGTTCGAGGATGCCGTCGCGGGTGACGAAGCTCTCCGGCAAAGTCTTGCTGTCTATTTGCACGATCACCATCCGCGGACAGCACACCCCGCGAAACCCACCGCAACTGCCTAGCGGGTTCCTTGGGGGCGCCGTGTCCATCAAGCCCGAGGCCGCTTAGGAACCCGCAGGTAAATCACGCATTATTGCCCCAGATGAAACAGAAGAACGGCAATGCGAAAACTCGCTCTTGAGCGTTGGCGGCCGGTGCCAGTATCGCGCCGGCTGGAGGGGCTATCATGGACCTCGCTGCCATCGCCCTTGCGGTGATGACGGAGCTCGATAAGGCCGGGCTTTGGTCCTGCGGACGAGATGGAGGTGAATATCCGCGTCCCCTTCATCATCCGCGGAGGCCTGGCGGCTCAGACGGGAGATCCGGTTGCCGGTCCGCTTGTTCGACGTTGGCACGCTGTGATGGCCATCGACGCTCCGAGAGCCGCGCCAATCGACGGACCGGCATGAAGTTCTTGAGAAAGGGAGACGTAGTGCAATGACCAAGCCTGCTGACTCGACCGACGATTTCACCGAGGCCGAACTTGACGCAGTGCCGGCTCAGCAACGCAGTTTGCTAACAACCTTCTTGAACGAACGCTGCTCGTACGAGCATCTTGCCCACACGTTCAACCTTCCCATCGGCACCGTCAAAAGCCGAATCAGTCGAGCGCGGCAGAAGATCGCGCGGCTGCGCGAGAGGCAGACCGCGGCTTAGTCGCCGGTTTGGCCTCGACGCCGTGGATGTGTGACGGATAGGTTTTCGGGATAAGGGTCTGCTGCGGACCCGGTCGACGATCGCTGATCGCACTGGTCGAGTCGGACGTATGTGCCGCTCGCGCTTTCACCGGTTTGCAGTACCCGTCCCGGTGCCGCGCGCCGTCTGGTGCTCGATCTCGGCGTCGAGTTCTGCGCCAAGCAAGATCGCGATGGCGGAGATCCAAAGCCAGGTCATGAACCCGATGGCCGCGCCCAGCGAGCCGTAGGTCTGATTGAAGGTGCCGAAGTTTGCGGCATACCACGAGACCAGCGCCGACGCGACAAGCCAGAGCAAGCCCGCAGCGACGCTTCCCCACGTGATCCATCGCCAATATGGCGCTTTGCGGCTGGGTCCAAAGCGATAGACGCAGGCGAGGGCCAGCGCCAGGCCCACGACCAGGGCTGGCCAGCGCGCGAGACGAATGAGCAGATCGGCGGAGCTCGAGAGCGGCAGGTAGTTCAATGCCACCGGTATTACGACGACAGCACCGAGGGCCAGAAGAACGCACCCGATCGCCGCGACGGTGAACGAAAGCGAGACCGCATTCAACCTGAGGAGGCCGCGCTTCTCCTCCTCGCCGTAGACGACGTTCAGGGTATCGAATAACGCTTTCGTCGCGGCATTCGCGCTCCAGAGCGCGACAGCGAGGCCAACAACGAATGTCAGGCCGAGCGTGTGGTGTTCTCTTGCGGCCACGCGTATGAGCTGTTCGTGCGCCACATCGATTGCGCCACCCGGGATCAGCCCCCTAACGTTGTCGAGCTGTCTGGCGATGCTGGCGGGATTGGAGAATAGTCCGTAAACGGCGACGAGAGCCGCGATGGCGGGAAAGAGTGCGAGGATGCTGTAGTAGGTGATGCCGGCCGCCAGCGCGAGGACGCGATGCTGGCCGATATTGTCATAGACCCGCAGCAAGATGTCCTTCCATCCCGCAGCAGGAACGTCTGCCGGAGAGCCCGTCGATCGGCCGCGATTGCCGGTCTCGATCGTCGAGCCGATGGCGGAAGCGCTCCGATCGCCGCCCCGTTGCGATGGAAGCATCTGCCAGCCGGACGACATAAGACGTCCCACCACAAAGCCCACCGCCAGCAGCACGAGCGCCGCCGCGGCGCTCCAACCCTCGTCGTTCCTCCTCGGAGCCGGCGCGCTGACCCTGTTAGCCATGGGACTCTCCCGAGATGTAACCATCGTCGGAGCGGCGCAGTTCCTTGTTGAAGCTCCTGTATACCGTCATTGCGAGGAGCGTAGCGACGGACGAAGCAATCCATTCCTACGCATATGCGGCGCAATGGATTGCTTCGCGGAGCCTGTCATCCGGCGGCGCATCGCGCCGACCGAGAGCTTGCCATGACGGTGGGTCTGGAACGTCGGCGTTGGATGAGCGCGTCTGAGGTTCGGGTCGATCCGCTTATGAAGTGCCCCTGTTAGTTGAGCTGTGGCCGAGGTTGCGTCGATGCTGCAGGGGGCTGATGCGCATTTCCGAGCGAAACATGAATATGAATGCTGAGGCCGATGAGTAGCCGAGACGCAACGCGATCTCTGTGATCGGCAGTTCGCTGGCTAACAATTCGATAGCCTTGAACAGGCGAAGGCGTTGGCGCCAGGCGCGCAAGCTCATGCCGACCTCGCGCTCAAAGTGCCGCGTTAGGGTTCGCGGGGACATGCCGATCTCACGCCCCCATTTGTCAGCGTGGCGAGGATTCGCAGGATCGGCGTAGAGGGTTTCACAGAGTGCCAGAAGGCCAGGGTGGGTGGGCCACGGTAGCGCTCCCGAGATGGGCGTCGCCCGCCGCAACTGATCGAGGATGAGTGCGATCACGCGAGCGGCGTAGTGACGATCCTCGCTTTTCAGCGACGCTGCTTCCACGATCAGCGTCCGCAGGAGCGGGGACGCATGGATGACCGTCGTCTCGGACGTCATACCTTGGCTGGCATCATTGGCGACCCAGAGGCTCCGGAATTCCGCCCCCATGAGGGAGCCAACCGAATGCTTCGTGCCGGCCGGCAGCCAGACGGCTTGTTCTGGAGAAATGACGACGCTCCGTCCATCCGCGTTTACGGTGAGCGCGCCCGAGACCGCGTAGACCAGTTGATTCCAGGTGTGACTGTGTTCGGCGAAGTAGCTTCTCGCGGGAAGCGACTGCACGCGAACGATCAAGGGCTTCGGCGATCCAAGGCCCTGCGGCGCCTCGACGGTCTTCCAGCCCGCATTCCCCGGCGATATGTGACGTTTCATCGATATAAATTGGCATTCTGTAGAGGGAAAAGTCCAACGATTTTCTTCTTACTCTGACGTGCGAACCACGGCCCGGTGGACCGCCACAGGTCTTGCCGGCCACGTCTTACCGATGGAATCGACCAGTGGAGCAAGCGGCAGCGTGAACTTCAATTTCTCCGCTCTCGGCCATGAGGCGCCGACGGCCATTCGCCGAGAGCGCAGCAACGTCGTAAGGCTTGCAATCGCCCAGGCCCTCGCGGGCGCCAATTCTACGGTCGTCTACGCAACCGGGGCTGTGGTCGGCGACATGCTGGCGCCCAGCAAGGCGCTTGCGACGCTGCCGGTTTCGGTTTTTGTCGTCGGCATGGCCCTGTGCACGCTGCCGGCGGGCGCTATCGCGCAGCGGTATGGCCGGCGTCCAACATTTCTGCTCGGTGCAGGAAGCGGCGTCCTCGCGGGCTTGATTGCGCTCCTCGCGGTCCTCCACGTGTCGTTCTGGCTATTCTGCGCCGGGACGTTCTTTGGTGGCGTCTACGCGGCAGTGGTGCTCTCCTTTCGCTTTGCGGCGGCCGATTGCGCAGCACCGGAACGGCGTCCGCGTGCGCTCTCCGCCGTGATGGCTGGCGGCGTGTTCGCCGGTGTGATCGGTCCGCAGCTTGTGACGCACACCATGAACCTGTGGGCGCCCTACCTCTTTGCCGCGACGTTTGTCGGCCAGGCGGCCGTTGCCGCGCTCTCGGCGGTCATCCTGGCCGGCGTTGAGCTTCCTCCGCTGGCTGCAGCCCATCCAAGCGCCGGAAGGCCGCTCGCCGTCATCGCCCGGCAGCCGCGTTTCATCCTGGCCGTGATCTGTGGGGTCGTCTCCTACCTGCTGATGAATTTCCTCATGACGGCAGCCCCGTTGGCGATGAAGTTCTGCGGGTTGTCGCAGGAATCGGCCAACCTCGGCCTGCAGTGGCACGTCATCGCGATGTACGCCCCGAGCTTCTGGACCGGCCGTCTGATCACGCGGTTCGGTGCCTCCGCTGTCGTCGCCGTCGGGCTCGCGCTCATCGCGGCCTCTTCGTCGGTAGGCCTGCTCGGGATCGATGTCGTACACTTCTGGGCGACGCTGAGCTTGCTCGGGATCGGCTGGAACTTCGGCTTCATCGGCGCTTCGGCGATGGTTCTGGAGTGTCATCGTCCCGAGGAAAAGGCGCGCGTGCAGTCGCTCAACGACTTCGTGGTCTTCGGAACGATGACAATCGGCTCCTTCCTTTCTGGCGGCCTGCTGTCGTCGTTCGGCTGGTCGACTGTCCTGATATTGTCGTTCGCACCGTTGCTCGCCGCCTTGTTGGCACTCATTGGCTTTTCATGTCGGCCCACCGCACGACGAAGCTAGCGTCTCGAGGAGATTCCACATGACCGCAGCGGAAACCCCAGTTCAGTACATGGAGCGAACGCGCCGTTACTACCGTGCTCTCGGTTACGACAACGACTATGTCTGGGCGACCTTCGCTGATGTCCCCTTCACCTTGCCTGCCAAGCCATCATCGGACCTGCGGATCGCACTGATCACCACGGCCAGTCCGGCGGATTTTGACGGCGTGAAGCGGGTGTGGTCCGGTTTGGTATCGCCGCCGCCCAAGAAGCTGTTTACCGACAATGTTGCGTGGGACAAGGAGTCGACCCACACCAATGACCCCGGAAGCTTCTTGCCCATAGAAGCCGCGTTCGGATTGGTCGGCGAAGGAGCGCTCGTCGGGCTGACCCGGCACTTTCACGGCGTGCCGACAGAATACAGCCAACGGAAAACGGGCACCGAGGATGCACCTGAAATCCTGGCGCGTGTGCGAAAAGATGGGGCGGATGCTGCCATCCTTTGCCCGCTATGCCCGGTTTGTCATCAGACCGTAAGCCTGGTGGCGCGGCATCTGGAAGCGAACGGCATTCCGACCGTCATTATCGGCTCGGCGTTGGATGTTGTGGAGCACTGCGGCGTTCCACGGTTCTACTTCACGGACTTTCCCCTCGGCAATCCGTGCGGGCATCCGTGGCGCCCTGACATGCAGCGTGACATCATGCGCCAGGCGCTCGCGCTTTTTGACACGGCGACGGCGCCGCGAACGACCGTGAAGGCGCCATTTGCGTGGAAGGAGGACGGTTCGCTCTGGCGGCCGCGATACGGACGAGTAACTCCGGAGGATCGAGAGCGGCTGCTCAAGCTGGGTGATGAGCGCCGCCAGCGGCAAGTCAAGGCCAAGCAGGTTTCCTTGGGGGGAGTTCATCGAAATGACTGAGAGGTCGGTGGGAAATCGCGCGCGCGTTCTTGAAGACCGGTACGGTAACCGCTTGAGCACAAGCTCTGCCGCCGCCCGCGACGCATATGTCGTCGGCGTCGACAAGCTGCTGTCGGCCGGCTCGGGAATTGACCAGGCATTCCGCGACGCGATCGCCGCCGACGAAGGTTTTGCTCTGGCGCACATCGCGCTTGCGCGAACCTTGCAAGTGCTCGGTCGCGGCAACGAAGCCAAAGCGCCGCTCGAACGCGCTGTGGCGCTGGCGCCGGCTACGACGTCACGCGAGCAAGGTCATATTGCGATCTTCGCCAAGATCCTCAGTGGTCAGGGCGCTGCGGCGGTTTCGATGATCGCCGAACATATGAAGCACTGGCCGCGCGATGCCATGGTGCTGGCGCCGGCCACCGGTGTCTTCGGTTTGATCGGCTTCTCCGGCAAGTCCGGCCGCGAGGTCGAGCAACTGGCGATGCTGGAGCCGCTTGCAACCCACTACGGCGATGACTGGTGGTTTCGAACTGTGCTCGCGTTTGCCGAAATCGAGCTGCACAGGTTCGACAGTGGTTTCAAGAATATCGAGACCGCACTTCGTGGTTTTCCTCGTAACGCCCACGCTGCGCATATCAAGGCCCATCTGTTCTATGAGAAAGGACAGCGCGAGGAAGGGCTGGCTTACCTCAGGCAATGGAACGATGCCTATCCACGCGAGGGGCAACTGCATTGCCATATCAATTGGCATCTTGCCCTCTGGTCGCTGGAGACCGGCAGGCGGGATCAAGCCTGGAAGATCTATCGTGAGGCGCTGCATCCGGGCGGCTCGTGGGGGCCGCAGATCAATGTCCTCACGGACTGCGCCTCGTTCCTTGCGCGCGCCGAGATGGCGGGCGAGCCGCGATCTCCGGAATTGTGGAAAGAGATCAGCCAGTATGCGGCGAAGTGGTTTCCGAACTCAGGGATCATCTTTGCCGATGTGCACAGTGCGCTTGCCTTCGCAATGGCTGGCGATGCGGAGGCGCTGGCTGGCATCATCGAGAACCCAAAGGGACCTGCCGCGGACATCGTGGTGCCGATCGCGCGCGGCTTCGATGGTTTGGCCAAAGGCGACTGGACGCGGGTCGTGGACGAGCTGAGGCCCGTCCTGGCAACCCATGAAAGGGTTGGAGGCAGCCGCGCCCAGCGCGACCTGCTGGAATATTCCGTGACGTGCGCCTTGCTGCGCAGTGGTCGGGCTGACGAGGCGCGGCGGCTGATCGCCTCACGACGACCGCAGAATGCGGCGAGCGGCGTTCCGCTCGCGGGGATCTAGAGCAGACGAGGGCAGCTTAATTCGTGGACGAATGCCGGATTGAAGAAGGGAGCTCGTTAAACTAGCTCACGACTGCAAAGGTATCTCCGTTTAGGGGACCTGTAATGGTAAGACAGGTAGGGCAATTGCAGTTGGGAGAAGAGCGCCCTGCGGCCATCCTTCGAGACGCCCGCCTTTGGCGGGCTCCTCAGGATGAGGTCTTGCTTTGCGGCACAATAGTAGACCCTCATGGTGAGGAGCGCCGCTTGCGGCGCGTCTCGAACCACGAGGCCGACTACGTACGCAGCCGCCTAAGGCGGCACATGCGATAGCCCTGGTAAGATAGGGGACCGGCGAGTTTCGGATGATGCTACCCTGAGGGAGAGCAACGATGCGCATCAACGATGATCTATCGAAGCCTGTGATCGTTCACGCCGCGAAACTGGACTGGGTGGCCAGTCCGTCCGCCGGCGTGGATCGGCGCATGCTGTTCCGAATTGGCGGCGAAGTCGCGCGCGCCACCTCGATCGTGCGCTATGCTCCCGGTAGCGCCTTCCCGCGTCATACGCATGGCGGTGGAGAAGAGATTGTCGTCCTTGAAGGCATCTTTCAGGATGAGCATGGCGACTATCCCGCCGGCAGCTACTTCCGCAATCCTCCGGGGACGTCACATGTTCCCGCCTCGAAGGATGGCTGTACCATCTTCGTGCGGCTCTGGCAGTTCCGGGACGGGGACAGGACCCAGATCGTGCGTCAGCCAGGTCAGGGCCGACAGGTTGCACCGCGCCCCGGCGCAAGCAGCGTTCGCGTTCTCTTTGACGACGGCCACGAGGAGGTCCGCCTTGAAGACTGGCTGCCGGATGAAACCATCAGCCTTGCGAATGCGCGCGGGCTCGAGTTCTTTGTTCTATCGGGGGGACTAACAATCGGGGATGAGACGCTGCAGCCGCAGAGCTGGGGTCGGCTTCCCGCCGGCGTCGACCTGAAAGCTGCGGTTGGCCCAGAAGGTGTGAAAATCTGGATAAAGGAGGCGGCGCTGCTGCATCCGGATGTCTGTCGACTTCCCGGATAGCCGGTACGATTCTGATCGCCTCCGCGTTGAAATGGCGCGGGTGGAGCATCTTCGCCCGGGCGCGATGGTTCTCATGAACGAGTCGTTCGCGTCGACCAATGAGCGGTCCGCGATCTGCGCATAAAGGGCACCGCTGCAAGTCTGGTCACCTCGGCATCGAGGCACGCAACCGACCTCGTGGCCATGCGACCCAATCCTGGAATTCTGACCGTGAGTCGCCCGACGTGTCAAGCGTGTTCGGGTTGACAGAATAGCTCCCAGCGATGGTGATGCTACTTTGCATGGGGTTGTTTTCGAGTTTTGGTGGGGTCGGACCCGTTCCAACTTCATAGGGACATAGCTGCTCGTTCGAGCAGTCCCACCCGAGCCGGCCGTGTCCCGACGTAGCGAGAGCCTTGGTGGCTCTCGCCGCGGTCTGGTTAGTCGGCCGATAGGGGCGCGCCGGTCAAGGTCCAGCTCTCGCCGTCAAATGTCGCAATCCGCAGAGTTCGGAATGGCGTGTAGTCGCCGGGTCGGGTGCTGATCGCGACGCCTGGAAGCATCATCGGCAGTCGCTCGCCGGTCAGCGCGGTCGCCTGCTTCATGAGGTTCTCGCGGGTCAGGTCATCGCCGCATTTGCGCAGAGCCAGCTCCACGGCGTGCACGTTCATATAGGCCACGAGCACAGAATAGTCGTCCGGATTGGCTGAAGGTGCGTACGCCTTCAAGAACTCCTTGTAGGCCTTGATCTCCTCATCATTGGCCCAGGCCGGGTCGCCCGGCTGCTTGAGGAATTGCGTTGTGACCAGCCCTTTCGATGCTTCGAGGCCTGCGGGCTTCAGGATGGTTTCGACCGATGCGGTCGAGCCGCCGATCACGTGCAGCGGCTTCCAGCCGAGCTCGTAGACCTTGCGGATCGATTGTGCCGCCGCCTTTGACGACGACTGCTCGATCAGGGTGTCGACGCCGGCGGCTTTTAGCTGCACGATCTGGGAGTCGATGGTCGGATCGGCGAGTTCGTAGGAGGCCTGGGCGACGATCAGCTCGGCCTTCGGTCCGAGACCGGCGCGGAGACCTTTGAGGTAGTCCTTGCCGTAGTCGTCATTCTGATAGAGCACGCCGATCCTGGCGTCTGGCTTTGCGGTCAGGATGTACTTGGCGACGACGCGGCCTTCGGTTTCGAAGTCGGGGTAGAGCGGGATCGTCCAGGGAAATGCCTTGGGATCGTTGAAGCGGCGTCCGCCGGCGGTGATGAAGAGCTGCGGCACCTGCTTGGCGTTCAGGTACTTCTGGATTGCGACATTCGGCGCGGTGCCGATCGTGCCGACCTCGGCCAATACGCCGACATCCTCGATCAGCTTGCGTGATTGTTCGACCGCTTTCGGCGCGCTGTAGGCGTTGTCGAGCTGCGTGAAGTTGATCTTGCGGCCGTTGATGCCGCCTTTGGCGTTCAGCATCTCGAAGTAGCCGACCACCGCTCGCCCGGCACCCGCGCCGAATGCGGAGGCGGGGCCGCTCAGCGGCGTCGATTGGCCGAGCTTGATCTCGGT
>Ga0099824_1010815_pt1 | contig 10574 bp, 10 predicted proteins | sample SiratrowhiteBW_FD_76837 | JGI IMG/M metagenome (GOLD analysis project Ga0099824, IMG submission 76837) | Root nodule microbial communities of legume samples collected from California, USA - Siratro white BW | ecosystem: Host-associated > Plants > Roots > Nodule | place: USA: California... | reverse complement strand
TTATAAAAAAAAATATATATATATATATATATATATATATATATATATATATATAAAATAAAATTATTTAATAATTTATTTATATAGATTAAAATCAACACAATAAATATACTACCATATAAATCACTTAATATTTTATTATTTTTGTTAAATTTTATTAAACTTTAATATGATTAATTTTAATGATATGATATTATAATTTAATAGTTAAATCGAGAAAATTTATTTTATATATATTATTTCATAATATATTTAATTGAAATATCAAGTTGCTTCGTCTTTTGAACTATACAACTGTCAACTTTTTAAAATTTGTAAATCTTCAAAAAGTGAATTAATTAAACTGAATTTGTCAATTAAAAGATATTATTCCTCTTGTTCGTTATGAAAATTGTTTGGCGTAACCAAATCAGAATTTGGGGAACGGAAGTTGGACTAGTAGGGTTAACTGACTAACAGCTGAACTATTGTTCCGTCAAGCCGTAGTTCAAGTTGACTTGTGACAAATATTTTTATAAATTTTAAAATAGTGAAAATTGTTCAAGGGTTATTGGTACAAGGTGATTTAGAATTTAAAATTATCATTTTAGTTAACTGTAAACATATAAATCAAAATATGTTAAATTTGATTGAAGTGTATATAATTAATTTAAAAGAATTTTGATTTTAAGATAATAGCTATTAATACGCGTATTACTTACAAAGAGAGAACAGACGAAAATTAAGTTTCCTTAAAAAAGTTACTTACTAAATAAAGGTAATATTGTTTTCCAAATTTATAATAAAGATAACCATAAATAATATCATCAACAACAATGATTAAAAGGCAATATAGGAGTAAGTGGAAAGTGGATTGGTTTACTTAAAATGGTTGATTGAAGCTTATTTCCTTAATCATAAGAAAGCGTACATTTAACACATAATCTTTTAAAACAAAATTATTTCACAAATATCAAAAAGATAATCATTATCCTTTCCTGTTCAACAGTATCAAGATCCAAATCAACTGATTTCAGTTTATAAGAAAATAAGTTAAAATCTATTTTATATAGTAAAATATATAACTAAACTCCATTTTTGGTATTTATGAATAAAATTAAATTCATAATATTTATTTATTGACTGATAATGGAAACATTTTTTACACAGTCATTAAATTTTAATTAGTATACTTAAAAAAAATTGTTCTATTTATAGCTGCAAAGTGAACTTATCTGCTACACGTCACAGATTCACAGTAAAGTACATAGGAAAGCAAACATAAGCAAGAGAGAGAGAAGTTTAAGATTGCAATCAATCCCCTTCTTACTTCTCTGTTTATGAATGCATATCTTTTCTTTCACAGAGCAAACCCCACAATCCGCATGATCATGATGATGATGGCGATGTCCTTCTCTCTCTCTCTTCTTCCTCTTACACTCTTCCCATCCATTCTCTCGTCCTTTCCTCTCTCTTTCTTCCAATAAAAATCTCTCACTTCTAATCAGACAAAAAGAAGACTAGTTTTAAGTCCATTCCGTTCTTCCATTTGCACAAAGTTTTCACCAGAACAAACTAACACCTTCCCAACTGCTCTTCTATGTGTCCTTTGCGACCCTTTACTCATCTTCACTGCCGCAATCACTTTCCCAATATTCCTGCAACTGAAGAAGGAACAAAGAAGAAATTTCTGGGCTTTGTTCACGGGTATGTTTTCTTTATTTTATATTTTTATATATATAATCTTTAGCCTTTTTGACTTATGGGGTTCGTTTTCATTTGCAATCAGGTGCTGTGTAGTTATAGTCTGAGCTGTGCCCCATTCCATACGCAACTTTTCCTCCTTCGTTATCCTTTTTTTTCTTCTTCTTTTCATTAGAAAGTGATGGACATGGAAGAAATTCCAGAGTTGGTAAGAGTTTCTTTTACGGTTTTTCTATCTCTCAACTGTTCCATTGAAAATTTGGGTCTTCTGGCTCTTCGATTTTCGGTCATCAAGCTCCTCCATAGTTCTTAATCCTTGTAGCTCTGTTGCCATGGGTTTGGATTTTGTAGAATTCGGGTGATTCTTCTTCTCGCGAGGCTCTGGAATCAGAACAGAAGAACATGGGTACCCAGAGAATCTCTGTTTCAGATCACATAAACGCGTATCAGTATTCAGCTGAGGAAGCTGATAGCTTTGTGATTGACATGGATTCCTTCTCTTCCGCCATCAACAAAGATAGCATCAATGCTAATTCCAGAATCACAGTAAGATCCTTTTTTTTTGTTCTTTTTTAAGTTGTATTTTACCACGCGATAATTACTTCGTTTTAATTTGTTTGGCACATATTACATCCAAAACAGGATCAGTGGTGTTTTGTTCTTCCTGCAATTAGTATAATGTACACTAATGGTTGGGGCATTAATGAAAATGAGAAGGAAAACACACACGTTACCAACTGTTGTTAAACCTTTGCGGCCATTGAAATCGAATGTCTTTCTCAGGCTCTATTATTATTATTTTATTATTGATTTTCCACCACTCAATTCCCTCAACCTTAACTATAAATTTAAATTAATGAAACGTTGAAAATTAGATGAAGCTGTTTAATATAATCATTTAAGTTTCACCTTTGTGTATCCCTTACTTAACTCCCCACCCAAAGTTGACTTGTTCAATATTTTTTTCACGTTATTGATTGATTGATTTTAACGGTACAGTTGCAGCGGAACCTTTCGAGGAAAGGATCTCAGCGTGGGGGCGACAGGAAGGTGAATACAGTTCATGATAGGGATACTGTCCCAACTATATGCTCACCAAAAGGTACCATATACCATTGTCTTAGCATAAAATTGTGAACTCATTAGTTGCATTATTCTAATCTAAAATATAATATAGTATGTTTTGTTTTCTTTAGAATTAGATCTTCATTTGAGTCCCTTCATGCGCATAGTAATTTGCAGATAAATATATAAAAAATGTGTACCACATAAAGAACACATGAGAGGATCCAAACTATCCTAGACCGAGTGATTTGCCAACTTAAGATTTGTCTTCCTGTATCTCGTGTTGAAGATAATTTTAATCAAATTACCAACAGTCGGGTTTGTTTCTGTTGTTTGACCATTATGGAACTTGGGTTGATCGATATGTATATACGTAGACACAGGTGACAAAATTAGTGGTATCATTAAATATTTCAACACCAACCTGTACCTGTGAGGCCAAAGTGGTTGTCCCCTGATCCTTAGGTCTCATTGCTGTATAACTCTGTCTGTTATGAATATACTATAGTTGTCAGTATCATTATCTCAGATCCAATTTAATTTAGGTTTCGGAATATAATGACATCAACATGATTAAAAGTCATACTGAGATTACGTACATAAAAAATTATGATGGCGGGTGAAATTAGTTTGGCCTAGTCCCTGGTAGGTGGAGATTAGTTCGGGTGTAAAACAGGAAACCTACTATGAGAACATGTCAATTAATTATAGCTCTCTGAAACAGAATTCTGGGTCAACCATGTGTATTTCTACAGACATTACAGATCATGAGATAGATATTAATATTAATATCTTGTTGGTAACCCATTCTTGGGGGCCACAGGTATTGTCATTATCAGAAATTGAGACAATATTGTGATGTGGATTTTATGGAAATGCAGCTGCTCTATCAGGATCCTGCACGGCTGAAAAGTCAGCGGCGGTAGCAGTAGGGTCCACGCAACACTCCACAAACACACAGGTTCATCATCAGATTACTATTACTGCCAGTAACATGTGCACCACCAACACCGAAAGCAAATGTGTAACTAGAAGAAATAGTTTTAAACGACCTTCTTCATGCCTCCTTGACCCTAGAAGAGTGCTTCTTTTCTTTGCCACCTTGTAAGATTTATCTCCTATTAGCTTCAGTACTTGGATTCTGTTCTGTCTTTCACCCTATTTTATGTGTCTTAATTCCCAGCTCTGAAACAGGTCAAGCATGGGAACAATGTTGCTAATATACTTCACTCTTGCTATCAGTAAGCAAAGTGCAGATGAATAAGGGGGTGACTGGCAGAAGTTCCTGATGCCACTGATGTAAATGGGACAAATGATATAATGGGTTGTGTAAAATCTAGATCCTAGGATTGGAGCAAAACTCAGGAGAAAGAAGTTTGAAGACAAATTTGTAAAACATTCAATAGGCAACTAAAACTTCCACCACTTGACGTCAGAATCAGTTACCTGTTGGGGGGCTACGAAAGGCAAATTCAATGACATACTGCACTATGATAAAGGGGAAGGAATATTTTTTTTATGTGAATGGAATACAGCAACAGATAAAGATCACATTAAGAGAGTGCTCTATAGTTTATTTGGAGTGTCATCTAAGGGAATAGTGGTGTTGGAGGATCAGAAAGTCCCTTTTTGCTCTATCTACTCCGTCCTTATTTTTATCCCCTGTATCTTTTGTTTTGATCATGTAATGGCAAGTGAATCTTTTTCTAGTGTGTGTAACTTTAATGTTAACTGTGGGAAAAAGGTTGGGGAAAGTAAACCAAAACCGTGAGAGCTACTTACCTACAAGCTACAAAAGTAGGCACAAACGGCATGCGTGCTAAAAGACGTTTTTTTCTGTCTGGAAGAAACTGTAATCCACGAGTGCCTTTTCTAGGGACAAAGAATGTTTATATATTAGGAAACCTTTCGGAAAAAAACAGTGTGTATGGAAGATTAAGATTAATTTAGTGAATTTTTGTCTGTTGTGTACTGTGGTCTACATAATAAGTATTGGGATCCTTTTCCTTAACAACCGTATTAAGATAAATGTTTCCATTGGCAGAAGACATAAACAGCCATGCGAGTTTTCGATTGCGGACTTAAGGACAACCCTAAATTACTTTAAGTGTTAAATTTGTCCTCTACCATATTAAGAGATCAGTTAGACTCCTTGGGTAATTGAGGTAACAATTATTCTGAGGTTGATGCAAAACTGTTAATCCACAGTCCCAGTTAGGTTAACAAACATTGGCTACCCAACCTACAAAATTTGTGAGTTATTGAATTTCACAATGGGAAGAAAAACAAAGAAACCCCTCACTACCCACCTGCTCATGCTTTTGTGCCCTTAGGCAAGTTTGGTACACCAGCAAGTTTACGTAAATAAGTTAAATGACATAAGTTGCTTGGAATGTAGGATTTTAGCATGTTTAGTATGTCTTGTATTTTTTTCTACAAGTGTTGACAACCAAACTAGCATAAAATATTAAAATCCACCAGATATTTTGGCAAGAAAATTGATGGCTTACATACCAATAAATATTGCCAGCATACCAGTTAAGTGTAGCTAAGATCCAACAAGATAATAAAGCCAATAATCATGGAGGGATACTTCACTATTTTGGCCGAAACAGAACTTCCTTTCCCTTGAAGGAAAAGAGCATTGTACTCATTCATTATGCTCCATGAGAATTTTCACAAAAAGAGAAGTCACCAGCACTCACCAAATTTTTTGAAAGCAGTTTTTCAACTGATCAGTAGGTTTCACCGAGCAAAGCAACTATTTTGCCGCTGGGCCAAGACACGTTCAACTCTTTCTTAGAATCGAATTACTTATGATACAAGCTGTCAATAGTAGCATTTAACCACATAATGATATGTAAGACGAATCTGGTAGTTAATTTTTAAAAAAAGACATACCGTGCTAGTTAGCAAAAGAATACCCCAAAAAGTAAGTGGCATATAAAATTTAGGTTTAATTATTTACTTAATTCCTATAATTATAAAAATTTCAGTTTTTGATTACTGAACTTAAAAACATTTATTTTAGTCCATATACATATATTGTTTTAATCTCTTTTAGTTATTTTACATATCATTTTAAATCTTTTTTAGTTCACACCGTCTAAATATGTAGACTAAAAGAAATTGAAATAGTATGTATAAGGACTAAAATGAACAATTAATAATATAGGGACTAAAAATAATGTTTATTCAATTATAGCGACTAATCGAGTGATTAACCTAGTTGTATTCAGTAAATACAACATTATAGCACTATACAAATTTTATACTTTACAATCTGAAGTTCACGATAAAAACTTCTCTTCTCTAATAGCGTTTTGAGATCTTGGACATGGTGCACTTGTTCTTCCTGTCATGGTACAGCCTCAACAGAACTGCTGCGGTCTCTTCTATGGCTTTTCCAGTCACATCTGTAAATAGATAACAAAATAAGACGTCATAAGCATCAGATGAATTAATGTAACATCAAAGATGACAGAAATGAGGACTTGAGAAGAATAAATTTGTTACCGATGACTGGCCAAAGAGGGTTCTGAGCAAAGAGCCTTCCAGCGAATTCAAGTTCCCCCCTGACATAATTCATCTCCGAATAAATACTCCTACCATCCGAACTTAATCCCATGGTTTTAGTCCTTGCACTTCTAATATTCTGTAAGACAAGAGGATTTATAGTCAAGCCAAAAACCTTCTTCTGATCCACCTCAAACAGAGTCCTTGGCATTGCCACACCCAAGACAATGGGCACATTGGCCACCCTGTACCCCTTCTGAGCCAGATAAATGGACAAGGGGGTCTTCCCGGTGCGCGAAACGCCGGTGAGAACAATGTCAGCCTTGGCCAGATTCTGGGGTGATGCCCCATCATCTTGCTTGATGGTGAACTCAATAGCTTCAATCCTACGAAAGTAATCATCAGATAGGGGAAGACCAGAAGCCCCACGAGGAAGGCCAGAGGGAGAAACACCCAAATGAGAAGCAATGGCCTCTGTGATGGGTCCCAATACATCAGTGGAAGGCACACCCCATAACTTGCATGCCTGCTTTGCAGCCAAAGCCAATTGGGGATCAGCCAAAGTATACACTAGCAAAGCACCTTCCTTAGCTGCTTGCTTTGTTATCTCCAGCAACTTCTCCGTGTCATCAATCTTAACCATAAAATCAACAACAAAATTTACATTCTAACATTTTTAATTTATTAATTACTAATGGAGATGCAAAAATTAAACTCATACTATGAGATGATTCAAATTGGTAAAGCACATTTTTTGAAAGATGTGTTTGCATTTGCTTACCCCAGAAAACAAATGGGTACTGACGGGGCAGCCACGGTCGACCAAGCAGTAATCGAACTGACCCAAAGCGGCACTAACGCAATGCTCGGCGGTCCAGCCGGTTCCGTCGGAGATCATGTAGATGGACTTGACGGCCATGGCATCTGCGCCGTCCAAATTGACGGCATCGTCTGGGTCCACTGGTGGAGGAATTTGACGTAGAGGGGCGTTGGGTTCCGGCGGTTGGGTTCGGAGACTGGAACGGTCCAATTTCTGCCCGGACCGTACGGCTCGGGCTCTGGACCACCGGTTCAGCTGGGGGCTCCCCTTGGGTCTCCCTGAAACGGACTTCGACCCGGTTTGGTCGTTTTGCGTGCACGCTACGATTTGAGGAATAGAAGGACATAACCGCGAAATTGGCATGACTAAACAAGTGCTTCCGTTTTCTTGTTTTTCCTTGGCCGGGGAAAGATTAGGATAATGAAAACATGGCCAAACACCAACAATTGATTTTTTGAGAGAAAGACGTTTGATTGCTATTATTATTATTGGGTTATACTTATATCTGTAACTTACTATTTTACTTTCATAGTTTTATTAACTTAATTCGCCATGTTTTATTTTGATTTTTATTTTATATATAACTCAGATCAACAATCTTATTGTAATTTTCTACTTCTTAACATCAATTCTCTATCTTCGAAATTAGGAGCTTTGTCTAGTTTGTTTCGCTTCACATTCTTGATTGATGAAGAGTGGTATGACATTCCTTAGCACAGCCACAAAATCTTCTTAAGGGCTCGTTTTGGCCCAAAATAATTCCTTGCTTTATGCACCCCTATTTCAAACTCTCCTCCTTTTGAAACAACCAGCATCATCAGAAAGGGGATAAATAAAACCTTTTTCTTATTAAATTTACAAAATTTTAGTATCATGACAAAAACCTTTTTATATCATATTTATAATATTTTTAAATAGGAATCACGACAAATCATGTGACTTTTTATGATTATTAAAAAAACATACGAGCCAATGTTCCAAAATGAATTCAACACTATTTATTGTGAGTGTTTCGTAAATACCTTCTATAGTTTCTCTTTTAGTGAAAAAAAGATGTGTAGTTTTTCCATCATCAAGAAATTTATTGGCACGCAAAGTTAGATAGTTTTTTATTCTTTATTTTTGTTAACTGAAAAGCTTATTTAACTTTATTAGTAATATTTGGTATACAATTTTTTTTTTTGGTATAAAACAGAGTTTTTTAAAACAGTTAACATTTAGCTTCTAGTTTTTTATATGTATTCTCATTTTTTATTTTTCTATTTTACTTTTTCCTATGTAAGACATTATTTTATTATTTTTTTTCTTTATTTACTCATAAGACATGATTTTATTGTTTTTATCCTTTTCTATATAATATATGTATTAAATTAAAGTGGAGGCATGCAAACCAAAGTTGTGAAAAAGTAGAGGTACGATGAAGTGGTGATATTCATCGCATCGGAAAATGGTGGTTTCTGTTGAAAAAAACTTCCAACGCTTTTATTTATTAATATAATATTGTATATAAATAAAATAATAATATATGGCAGTGCGAAATGGGCGTGCATTTAACAGTGGTGTTAAAATAACGTGATTACCTAAAAGTGTTGGAATTGCAGGAACCCAGTATATCAGTTAAAGGAACATGGAATGCTTCAGACCAAGATAACTGCCTAATGCATGTTGCAGTGGGGGCACCCCAACCGTAGCTACCAGCGGAAAAGTTGTAGAGCTTCTTCTCTTTGCTCTTCTTCTCAAAAGGTTGCTTAAATATCTTCTCCAGTTCCACCCTCAAACCACTGAAAACATCCTTGGAAATTCCATGATTACGATCTGAAAGAAACCCCATTCTTGAGAAGCCTTAGCTATCTCAGACTTGCACTCCTCCCTCCTCACTTCATCACTCTCTGCTAAATGACTCACGTTGATCACTGGCAACTCTACCTCCTCCACCACCAACAGCTGTTCATCATCGAAACCTCTCTGTTCGTTACTGTTTCGGGTCTTGCTCAAGAGCATCTCGTAGGCCTCGTGAAGGGGTGGGTTTGAATTCGAGTCCATGCTTTGTTAGTGGTGGCTGAAAAGAGAGAATTTTAAGGAAAATATAATTCATTCTTGTTTCTTCATTTATTTTGATAGATGGAGACAAAAAGAGATAATTAAAGGCAACCAGTACCTGTAGCTTTCCTTTTTCTGTTCATATTTCGTCTTTGATTGAAAGATACGTAACTAGGTGCATGTCTTTAAGTTGACACAACATGTAGTGCTAGCATTTTCTTATATTATGTGGTGCTTTTATTAATTTCTTTGACATTAATTGTTTAATTCTAACTGCATATCTTGGCGTTCAGACGAAACTTGATCATAATTAGATCTCAATATATGACCCACTTTGCTTACACGGTCTTAATTAGATCTTAATTTTCCAAACTTTATCATATTTAGATCTTAATTTTCCACTCTGATACAAGCAATGTATCCACTCTTGTTTTTCAATATATCAGATCGATCAATTTAAACACACAGTAGCAATACACTCCGGGAGAAATTAAGAACAAAAGAATTTAAAAGAGAATTAATTTAGTTTGGAGAAAAATTAATCCGTTTTATAGTATTTTTGAAAAGGTTTTTTACCCGTGTTTTCTAAAAGGCTTTTGTAGATAAAAATTTGTTTACTTAGAAATAAACTCATTTCAAATCTTCCAAAAAAAAATAATCTGTAATTAACCAATGAAAAGTAGTCAAAATGTGTCAACGGTTGCACACAATAAAAGATTATATTTTCACTTATCAAAGGTTTTATCAACTTGAAAATATTAGGTAAACCGATTTCAATCTTCTTAGATATCAAGATAATATGAAATTCACTTCAGGCGATGTAGCCATACTATCTAGAGATGTTATTTTGTGAAAAAATATTAATCACAAAATTTGACTGTGAAATTTTATCATAGGACTATAGATGACATAAAAGAACTAATTAAATTATTTTATGATAACAAATCAATAATTTTTATTCTTCAACAATAGAAGCTTAACAAAGTTTAAATATATAAACATCAAATTTGTTGTTATTAAAAAAAAAATTCAAATAAACCGTGGTCTTTAGAATATATTAATATAAACTCTATGGCTGCGGATTTGTTCACTAAAAAGTTAATTCCCAAAATGTTTCATCAAAAAAGAGTTGTATAAATGTTATCTTTTTAAGTGATATTCAATTTTAGTAATTTTATAATTTTCGATGCATTCATAAATATATATGGTTCAATTTTTTTTTATAAAAATAAAATTTTGACATATTTAAAATTTGAATTTATTATAGTTTGATCTCAATAAAGTTTAATAAGACATAATAAAATTAGATATGTTAAGATCATATTATATATATATATATATATATATATATATATATATATATATATATATATATATATATATATATATATAAAAAATTTTATATTATACTCGTGTTATTGTGTTTTATTTTTCTATATTTTTTTTTTTT
>Ga0099824_1010814_pt1 | contig 10575 bp, 9 predicted proteins | sample SiratrowhiteBW_FD_76837 | JGI IMG/M metagenome (GOLD analysis project Ga0099824, IMG submission 76837) | Root nodule microbial communities of legume samples collected from California, USA - Siratro white BW | ecosystem: Host-associated > Plants > Roots > Nodule | place: USA: California... | reverse complement strand
AGTGTCATTCCTAACTTTTGATTAGTTCTGTATAAAACTTGAAACATCATTTTGTTAAAGACTCAATGGAATCTAAAGATTAAGCTATCAACCATTCACCTTGTTTAAGAGAGAGAAGTATGATGTGTAAAAGATTATTCCTTTCCTCGTGGTAAACAATATAGATCATTGAGTGAAGATTAAATATACAAATATCATGTTATTTTTTAAGAAGAAATTTATAAAGTTCTTGTTATAATTAGTGTTAAGAAAATGTTGGATAGTATGAAAGGTGAAGTTACAGGTATAATTTATACATGACTAAAAAGAAAATCTTATTGTTTTACTCTTCAAATTAGTAGTGTTTTTATCATTGATATTTTATCTTCTTCTATCTTTTTAGCCTTCTTGAATTTTTGTGGTTAGATGATTTCCTTCCTACAGAAAGATTTATCCTCATATCTAAATAATATTTAGTACCAACATTTCTATTAATTGACATTATCTTCCTTCACATCAAATATCAAACTATAGTAAAAAAAACAAACAAAAATACAATAAATTTTATCATTATTTCTTTTGTTTTGTCTCTTTGTCTTCTTTTTTTTTATTCTTATCCCTTCTATGATCCTTCATGCCTTATGTGGAATTGGAGCTTTAACACTCCCTATTGAAATTTTGACTCCCTATTGAAATTTTGATTAGATTGTGGGAGTATATATTTTTATCATGAGTAGATCCTCTTGTTATTTATTTTCCTGCCATCATAAAAGGTTGAACTAGTTTATTTAAACCATTATAGGACAATAGTATAACTCTATCTCTAATCTCTACTTTATCACTTTGAAACCTAGTAATGGTAACGGTTGTGTCTTCCCTAATCCCAACCTCATCATAACTAACTCTATTTTTACAATTCCTCCATAGTTACGTCTCTTTGTTGGAGTATTTGGAGTTTGCATTAAACTTTCAATCATATTAAAAGGGTACATGTCTTTTTATCAGGATATTCATAAGTTTATTCCAATATCTCACTAAGACTCGTTATAAATTCTCTTATCTTTTACTAGAGAGGTCTACCAATACATATTGTTACAATCGAGATCACGACGGGGTGAAAGAAAAAATAAAAATATTATTTTTTTGAAAAAAAAAAACAAACATAAGAGTCATAATCATAGTTTATTATAGAAAACTAAAGAAAAATCAAAAGTAAGGAAATGGTCTTCGAATCATATTAGAGTCCTGAAGTTGATTACATATAGAGAAGATACTAACATTCTACAAGGTTCATCCTAAGACTATCCCCTTAATCAAATGAGCAAAACAAATATAGTTTTTTAAAATAATTAGTTCCCACTACAAAAAAAAAAACTCAAATTATCTACGAAAAGTATATATGGATAAAAATTCGTATGTAAAATTTATATTATATATGACATTTTATCTACGGACTTGTATCTGTATATAAAATCAGGATTACATACAGAATTATCTAGAGATTCAAATCCCTATATAAAATTAATATTACATACGGATTTGCATCCAAGATATTACATATAGATTTAATCCGTATGTAAATTCATACATAATATAATCTATACTAAAAATCAACATTACATACGGAATTTCATATGAATTTTTTGTCTAGGATATTACATATGGATTTAATCCGTATGTAAATTAATATATGATATAATTCATATTAAAAATCAATATTATACTAAATTACATATGAAATTGTACCTAGCTTATTACATAAAGATTAAATACATATACAAATATTTATATTATTATTTTTAATATATTATTATTATAATATTATTATTAATATTATTACAATTAACATGATTATTATTATAAATATTATTATTATTAACATTAATAATAATAATAATATTATCAATATTATTGATATTATTAGTAATATTTTTATCCGTACTATTATTATTATTAATATAATAATATTATTGTTATCATAAATATTAATCATGTATTATTGTCATAATTATTGTTATAATTATTATCATTATTAATATTATTATTATGATTATATTATTATTATTATTATTATAAATGCTAATATTATTATTATTATCAATATTTTATTATTACTATTATAATAAAATTAATAATATTATTGATATTATTATATTATTATTACTGTTGATAAGTATTATTACTATTATTATTATTATTATAAATATTATTAATAACATTATTATTAGATATTATTAATATTATTTATATTTAAATAAAACTGTTGTTATTATTAATTATTATTATTATAAATATTATTAATAATGTTAATATTAGTATTATTATTAATTATAGAAAATATAATTACAATAAAAATAATAATAAGAATGATTATAATAAAAATGTTAATAATCATATTATGACAGTAATATTTTAATTTAGTGGTAAGTTCAGTTATGTTGATACATGTAAAACTTGAAAATCTCATCTAGTGCCCATTTTCTATGATATTAATAATGTTAATAAAACTAGATATACTAAAACAATAGTAAAAATAGATATATTAAAAATAAAAATAAAATATAAAGATAGTAATACAAGTAAATGCAACATATCCTTCCAGATCATAGAAGACAAAAATATACACTTAATTATTTCAGCATGATAGCAAGCTTTATTATAAAAATCTTTAAGTTTTCAAAGAGTTTCCATCATTAATAAAGATTGATGTTTAATTTTAGTTATATAAAAACTGAAAATAATAATTTAAACTTCTAAAAGTATTTTTAACGAACCAAAAGACCCTTATTTTACATCAAAAAGAAGATATTTTGAAATCTAACTATGACCGTCATTTGTTTCATCTTTTATGACACGTTTTTAAAGTCGTAGGATCTTTGATTTATTTCTATCCATAGAAACAGTTCACCTTATCAGCTCACGCAGCTCTATAAATGGATTCTGCATGCTCGCTTATTCACACAACCAAACCCAACAAAGAAGAGAAAAGCCTTAACTGTTCCATAGCCAGCAAAAGAAATGGCGAGTGCAATGCTTTTTGCTCTCTTCCTTGTTTCTGCCCTAAGCTTCTACCCTCCTTCAACCACTGCTCAACCTGTCACGGACATGTGGTAACGTTGTCAGAAATGGTGGCAGTTTCCATATATTGCCATACATATTTTCAAACGGCAGTGGAGTTCTGCGAACCAAAACTGGAAATGAAACTCTGGCCCTCAGTGTTGTGCAATCTCCCTTCGAGACCATTAGAGGGCTTCCAGTGATTATAAACTAATTAATAAATTATCCTCCTTTGATTAATACTTCTCTTTAGTTGATACTTGATCAAAGATACATATATCAACTAAATGCTAAACTTAAACATATATATCACTACAAGAAAAAGATTATTTAAATACAAATTTTAGCTACTAAATAAAATGATTGTTAATTATGATCCAAATAATCAACAAATTAAGTTTTGGTTATTAAATAACTATGAAATAAAAGTAATGACTGAATTCAGTGACCAATTAAGTCAAGATAATTGATATCTAACATTAGTTACCAAGATTTTAGTTACTTATATTATTAGATTCTAAATGTGTATTTAATTAAATTAGAGACTAAATTGGTAATTATTTTGGTCACAATTAGCTAGCATTTTACTTAGTAGGTAAAAATTGGTGCCTAAATAGCTTTTCTCTTATAATGTATTGATGTATCTTTCTGAAGAGAAGATTTACCAGGTGCATGATATAATTAGTATGAAGGAGATGTGGAATATTCTAGACAGATGGTATCTTAATTATTAAGAGAGTTTGATATGTTGTTCAAATTTTAATTATTTTTTAAAAAAAGTAATAACTTTTATTGTAACTTTATAATAATTTATTAATTTTATAATCAATGACATTCAACATATTACTCTCCATGAATCAAATCGTTGAAGCATTCAATCTACATTAGTAAATTTTATGTTGAACACATTGAATTAATTCTTCTGTTGCATTTTTTTATTTTTTAAAATCCAATTCATATACTTTATTTTAATTTTTATTTAAATCACTTTAAATAAAAGCTTTCAACTATCAAGTTAAAAAAAATTGGATTTATTCCTCTTTTTAGAAAGATTCCTTGTAGAAGAACTTAGAAAATAATTACTCACATGTATGACCTTAAAAATAAATAATAAAAAAACATTTAAGCAAATTAATTCTCATTCAATCAAAGTAAGTGTTACAAAATGAAAGAGGTTCTATATAGATGACCTAGCTCTCCTTGCAAGTTTGGTCAAATCAATGTGAGACTAAACATACAACTTGGTTGAAGTAGCTACATTTGTTTTCATCACAAGCCAAATTTGCCTTGAAAAAAACTTTTCTAAGTGATGTGAGACTTCTTTCTTTAAGCCTTTTCTTCATGTTTTGGGAAAACACTTCTTTGGGTTTTTGAATGACTTTTGCAATACCAAATTGAGGTTCAATTAATGTTCAAATCGATTTCACTTATGTTCTACAAAATTCTACTAAATACAAAGAAGGATGTATACCTCCAAGACTAAGAAAAAGAAGAAAATCCTATTATTTTACTCTTCAAATTAGTACAGTTTTCATCATTAAGACTTTATCTTCTTCTATCATCTTGATCATGGAGTTTTGTATCTAGATGATTTCCTTCATAGCCTCCCTCATGCCTTGTGTGGAATTTGAGGGTAATACTCCCTTTTGAAATTCTGATTAGATTGTGAGGTGTAATATATTCCTTATTATGAGTAGATCCTCTTGTTATTTGTGTTTATACCCTCACAAAAAGTTTAACTAGTTCATTTAAATCATTGTAGTATAATAGGATAACTCTATCCCTAATCTCTAGGTTAAGACCACTTTCGAACCTAATAATGGTAATTCTTGGCTCTTCCCTAATCCCAACCCTCATCACGAGTAACTCCATTCTTATCTTATACTCCTCCATAGTCATGTTCCTTTGTTAGAGTCCTTGGAGTTTGTCCATAAACTTCCTATGATATTAAGATGATACATGTCTTTTTATTTGGGCATTCATAGTTTTATTTCAATATCTCACGCAGGACTCATTATGAATTCTCCTATCTCTTACTACGAAAGTCAACAACATACATAGCATGTCCCTGAAAGCTTAAGGTAGCGATGGGTACTTTTCTCTCTTCATCCAATTGGTGGCTTTCAAAATATTGTTCAACCTTCATCTCCCAACCTAAATATTCTTCAACATTGTTTTTTTCTTAGAAGGGAAGAAGGTTTACCTTAGATTCCTTGGGATAATTTTGGGTTATAGGCTTATGATGGTAACTAGGGGGTGGTTGGTAGTGATCATCATTGTGATGACTACTACACATCCCTTCACTTTGTGGAAAGTGATGATCATCATGGTATTCTCTCCTTCTATGTGAACTCTTGCTATGTTTGCTTCTAGGTTTTCTTCTCTTTATTGTATAGTTTGAGAAAACATGTCTATAATCTCATCTTTATCATTATATCTTTATATTGCATTTTTTTTATGTCTCTAACTTCATATCTTAAGTTCTTTTCTTCATGATTAACTTTATGGCTTCCATGCATAATAGAATGTCTAGAATAAGATAGTCACTCTTGTATTTATCAAAAGATTTTCTCAAAGTTTTAAAGGTTTTCTCAAAAATGGATTAACAAAACTTTTCATAAAAAATTTTCAAGTGTGTGTGCATGTACCCTTATTTAATCCAAACGAATGTACTACTAAAGGTATTGAAATGAGAACTAGTTTTTGCCATGAATTAGGTTACTAATGAAAAGCTTTAAGTAAAAAAAAGTAAACTAAACAAAAATGTAAACTAAAGGATGCCTAATGTGAAAGTTCAATTGATACTTGTGATCTACTTGGAACATTTTCACAATTATAAATTCTTAACACAATTCAATTTGGAATATGGAGTTGTATCAAATACTTTTTTCCAAAACACCCAAGGAAATAACCAAAATCACACAAAACCAAGAAATTACATGTAGAAAGGGAAAATTTCATGACAAAATCAACTAAAGGAAAACAACAAGGTTAGCCACAAATTTTAGCTAAGAAATTGTGTCATAGTGATGGAACGTCTTAGTCATTAATTAGCTCTTGAAGTGTTTCATGGACTTTTTTATAAGCTTCGGCCCAACTCTCTTTGCACTTCTTCTCACAAGTGTTTGCATTCTTTTTGCCTCCTAGATAATAACATCACCATTAACGTTCAAAAGGGTGTAACTTTTGTACTTACTAACACACCTTCTCTTAAAAAGCTTGTTTGGTATTCAAGACAAGAAACAATTTTTGTCGCCTTTTTCCTTAATTAAGAGTTCTCCTCAATGTTGATATATCGTGTTGCTCAATTATGGAGATCATCCATGTTGGCTAGTGGGTCAGCATACAATGTATCAAGGAATTTTCCTGGGCAAAAGGTTCACCAAAAGGATATGCATGACCCCTATTAGGTGTAGGTTTGAAATATGTATTATTCTCATTGAACTTCTATATCTCATAATCTGTTGTCATGGATTTAAAATCGACTTATACAGTTCTCACTATATGAATAATGTTGTTTATTAGGACAATGATTGTATATTGTGAACTATTACACTAGGTAAGTTCCTAGGAAAGAGAAGTGGGTCATTAAATGGACACACTTAAATACTAAGTCTTTCCTTGCCAAAACTTTCATAGACATGCATTTTTACACTATCATATTTTATATTTTGTAATAAGAATAATTCATTTTTGATATTAAATATCAGAGTAGTTGCAATCACATGACATACTTGGATCTTTCTACAACATTATTCTAGTAACAATAACAGAAAAACATAATTAGGAAGCTTTGCTAACGCTATTGGGTACTAGAGTAACAACATAAGAACTTACGACTAAAATAAAAAGATGAACCGAAAATTAAGAGGTCCTTCATGATGATGAGGATGATGATGTGACAATTTTGCTTCCAGTCAGTAACATAAAACTTGTGGTCCAGGAACAATTTTACCTGTATCTCATGGTGGACGCCAAATGTTTCTACCAAAAAATAGTGTTGGTTTCTTGAGGCGGAAGAAGCTAGCTTGTCTTGTAAGCCGAGTTATGACTTCGAGAAGACAATGAGGGGAGATCCACTTATAGAAGATTCTCTAATACTCAAGTTACTAAGAGCATAAGGAATTATAAGTATACAAGTCACTAAAAAAATTTGGATTTACCTACAACAAATATCCGTAGGTAATGACAAAAATTTATAGGTAATCAGGGTATAGGTAAATTTCCCACAAACTTTTATCCATAGGTAATTTCATTTTGTGTTTCCCATAGAATTTTTTAAAATTTATAAATATTATGATTATTCTCATATATTTCTATTTGCTTCATTATTTATTATTATTATTATCATCATTCTTATTTAATAATATTATTATTAATTTTATTATGAATATTATTAATATTATTACCAAACTACAATCACAAAGAGTTAGACCCAAGACCTTTGGGTGAAGAAAAGAATCTTTAATCACTCCATAAGACAAACCATGTGATCATGTAATGATTATTATTATTATGATTATACTTATGACTATAATGATTATTATTATTAATAAAATTATTATTATTATTATCGTTAATAATGTTATTACTATTAATATTTTTTATTTTTATTAAAAACAACAATAATATAAATAATATTATTAATAATATTAATAAAAACAATAAAATTCATAATAATAATATTAATAGAATTAAAAATATTGATACTATAAATAATATTAATACTAACAACAATAATATCAATAACAATAATATTAATTACAATGACAATAACATTATTAATAATAATATGCAAATATTTTAATATAAACATAAATAATTTTAATAAAAATGTTATTAATATTAAAAATATTATTTTTTATAAATATAGATCTAATAATAATAATAAAACTAATCATAAATTATTATAATTATTAAAAATAAAACTAAAAATATTTGTAATATAAATATTAATAATAAAATTAAATAATTAATAATATTAAAAATAACTTTAATAATATAAAAAAGTATAATAATAATAATATTATTAATAATGATATGAATACTAATAATAATAAAATTATTACTACTGTTAATAATATTGTTATTTAGAACATCAGAAAAGATAAATGCAATTTTTTATTTTTTTAACATTTGAATTTATTCTTTCAATTCTTTTGAATATAAAAATACTCTATTTTTTAAATTTATTTATATGATAAATTTAGTTTCCAAATAATTACAAAAGTAATCTTTCTAAAAATGTGAGAATTAAAAAATAATTTTTAGGGGAAAAAATTCCCTAAACTATTTATATGGTAAACTCAGTTTCCAAATAACTAAAAAAAAGTAATATTTTGAAAATTGTGAGAATTAATAAATTACTTTTTCATGAAAAAATATTCCCTAAATTTGAGAAGTCTAAAAGACATTGCAAGTGTAATGAACCATCGTAGTTATCCTTTCTATATAGTACAGTATGCTCGTGTTTTCACGCTGCAACTTCAATGGACGCAATTATTAAAAAAACGACATAATAGCGAAACGTACAATTAAACGATAATGGGGTGTTACGTGGCAACGAGGTTTCGAGCTTCGCGTAAGTTGTACCACAAACTATAACCTCGAAATCTCTTTATTCTTTCATTGTAGGAGACAAAACATCGCTGTTAACACAACTAATATATATATATATCTTGCAAGAGATAGGTTAATATTAATATTCTGGGTGATTATGATTTTCGTTTTTTATTCGGTTCTCTTCGTCGTTCTAAAAATTTTCCTAATGCTCATAAAGATGTATTTTAATACTTAAGTCAGTAAAAATTTGAGTAATACAAGTTATATTATGATAGAATAACAATACTTGATTTTTTAAGATTATTTTTCCTTTTATAGAGTTTAAATGGACATACCCCAAGAGAGTTCAGATGTTGTGTATGGGGCTAGATTTAAATGTCATTCCAACTCTGTTTCTCTACCATTATTATATTCGGTCAGGTAAGAAGGTGGGTTGACTATTTCTTATCAGTCAGTCATAAAACTGTTTACTAGATCCCTTCTCATTCTCCTACAAGCACTTAAAAGTTGAAGAAGAAGGGAAGGTGACGACCCTCGATATTATAAATACTTTTGATTAAGCACGACTTAGGTTTTTTCTTTTGCTTTCAGTATAGTCGTGTCTAACTCTTTTTGGCGGCTTGTGTATTCGACCTATTAATATTTTGTACATCCCGTCATCTTATCAGGCGGTTATAGACATTTGAATATACTTTGATAGTCGCTATGCTTCATTTGATCTTTTTATATTCGGTTGACATTTTTATATGTCAAGAACTTGTATGCTTGCAACCTTTAGTAGGTAATTGTTAGAACTTTATCAAATGTGTTACTCGTGTTTGTCGATCATTAATATAAGCGAACGAATTAACTTATGCTATAGGCGATCGACCTTACTAGTTGTGCATCGTTGAATAACTCGAGTTTGACTTTTGTCAAGTGGCTTGACTATATACTATGCAGTTGATTTTCGCAAGTGTGCCTGGTACTACGCGGTCAGTTTCGCTAGTGCCTTTGACTTTGATCAAGTGATTTAATTATACACTGCGTGGTTGGTTCCGCGAGTGTGCTTGACACTACGTGGTTAGTTTCGCGAGTGTAAAGCTTGCGGTTAAAAGCTATAATTATATACCTCATGGTCATTTCCGTGGGTGTGAAGTTTTTTTGGTTAAAAGTTATAAGTGATTATACAGCTCACGGTCGATTCCATGGGTGTAAAACTTTTCTAGTTAAAAGTTGTAAGTCATTATACACCTCACGATCGGTTCCATGAGTATGAAGCTTGTCTGGTTAAAAGTTGGTTATATACTTCACGATGGGTTATGTGGGTGTGAAGATGCTAGACAATTTGAAAATGAAGACTTTAATTTTATTGATAGTGCCTCGTTAAAACGTCTTCGATTAAAACCCTCCTTAGGATAAGAATGTCATAGATAGAAAAGAGTGCACTGATTTATATAGAATTTAACTAAAATAAAATTTTAGATAGTCAACATTCCAAGTATTCAGGATGTGCTCTCCATCCAAGTGCTCCAATATGAATGCATTGTAATTCAAAGACTGACTCACCCTGAGAGGGCCTGCCCAGCTAAGTGCGAACTTGCCATCGATGACATCTTTCCAGGTTTAACCCTAAACTCTAAACTCTAAATAGTAACATTTCAAACTCTTTCAATAAGAGGTTGATCTTCACCTTTCATACTATCCCACATTTTCTTAACACTGATTATATCATAAACTTTATAAATCTCTTTTTGAGAAAGAACATATTTCAGTATATGCCTAGGTTTAGCATTGAGGTGATATTTGTATATTTAATCTTCAGTCCAAACATTTATATTGTTTAACATGAGGAAAGGAATCGTCTTCCACACCTCATACTTCTCTCTCTTAAACAAGGTGAATGGTTGATAGCTTAATCTTTAGATTCCATTGAGTCTTTAACAAAATGATGTTTCAAGTTTTATACAGAACTAATCAAAAGTTAGGAATGACACT
>Ga0099824_1010813_pt1 | contig 10575 bp, 10 predicted proteins | sample SiratrowhiteBW_FD_76837 | JGI IMG/M metagenome (GOLD analysis project Ga0099824, IMG submission 76837) | Root nodule microbial communities of legume samples collected from California, USA - Siratro white BW | ecosystem: Host-associated > Plants > Roots > Nodule | place: USA: California... | reverse complement strand
CGAACTCGCGATTGTATCCGACCTGGAAGCCGCCGATCCCACCCGTGATGGTGTGCGGAAAGAACACGCCCTGCAGCGGAAGCGGATTGGTGCCGGGCCCAAGACTGCCGTCGCCGTAACCGACATGTCCGCCGACGTAAAAGCCGGTCCAGTTGTAAATCGTGCTCATGGCGGGCGATTTGACCGCCATGTCGGCTGCGGCCGCCGGCGCGCCGAAAGCGGCGGCACCGAGCGCCGCCGCACCGGCGGCGATCTGCACCCGGAAGAGGCGGAGGCAGGTCATGACGTGGCGTTGCCCCGCGAGCGGTTGGAGGTATTGCCTGCCATCACTGCAGATTTGGCAGCCACTCGCCACCCCCAGATTTGAAGTCATCGCCCGCCGTCCCCGGTTCCGATCTGTGTTGGTTCAACAGAGCCAGATCGGCAGCCTGACACCAGCCTTATTGCAAATGGTTCGCAATTGCAACTGAAGGCCGCCACCTACCCCTCCGATTTGCACGTCGCGATGACAGCCATGCAACAGCGGGCGGGGCGACCAGGTCCTTCGTCCGTGTCGGCCGCCTAAGCCGGCAACCGCAGCTTCGATGCGGCACGCGCCGCGGTGGCGTGCGGGCAGGAAGGTGAGCCTGCACGCCATCGACGATCGAGATCGCCACTGGTGTCCTCGAGGGTCCACCGGCATTCCAGGTGAGCGTCGATCAGGATCCAATGACAAGCCGGCGCCGGGGTTGGACGGCGGCGCCGGCCTTCAGGGCGGCGAAAACCCGGAACGTTGTCGTTGGCATAGGGAGTCGTCCACGGTGTCATCTGCCGCGGCGCGAACGGCCGAAATTTTGCGAGCTTTTCGAACATCGCTCACCTCCACATCCGCTGGTCGTGCGGCAGGCCGGTGAGGAGCGGACGATCAGCTAAGGCGCGACCATCCATCCACGCAGCGGGAGCCTGCGCGATCAGCCTTGCTGTCGTGCGGCGGCAGGTGTCCCGTCATCGTCGGGGTACTGTCGCCTGAGTTGCTACTGCCCATTTGCCTTCTATGTTGGCTCGTGGTCGGGGCGGTTGCCCCCGTGCGGAACGGATGTTCCGACGATCGGCCACTACGCCCCGTGCAGTGGGCTGTCAAGCCGATTTCCCTATCCCCCCGGGAGGATCGTGCTTATCCTGCCGGGAGGATAGGAGAACCGAATGCCCGACGATCACCCCCACGCCGCCATTGCCCGGCGCCTGAAGCGCGCCAATGGCCATCTCGAGACCATCGTCGAGATGATCGAGCACGGCCGCCCGTGCGCGCAGATCGCCCAGCAATTCCAGGCCGTGGAGGGCGCGATCGAGAGCGCCAAGAAGGCCCTGATCCACGACCATATCGGCCACAGCCTGGAGGATACGCTGAAGGCCGCGGGCCCGAAGGGCCGCGCCGTGCTGAAGGATTTCAGGCTGGTCGCGAAATATCTCTGACCGGCCGCCTGCGGCCGCCGGCTCCCGCCGATCGCGCTATGGGGCCGGCCAGCGCGGCGTCGCTGCCCGCGCGCTCATGTCGAATTTGTCGACGTCTTCCAGCAGCTCGCAGAATGCGCGCGCGCCGTGGTCGAGCAGCGCCTCACCCTTCTCGGCGGAGGCCTTGGTGGCGTCGCCGATCGCGCCGCTCGGGTGCAGGTCCTGCGCCTGCCAGGCGAACGGTGCCGGCCGTTGTGTCGAGAGATGGCGGTGGTGTTTTTCAATTTGCACACTCGCAGGGCGGAAATCCGCGATCGCGCCCTTGCGCACGGCTTGCGGATATTTCGCCAGCATGATCGATGTCTCGACCGCCCCGCCATGGATGCCGTGACGCAGTTCGGCTGCCTCGAACAATCCGTCCGGTACGCCGAAGCGTGACCAGCTCGTGGTGACCGCGAGCATCCCGTGGCGCGCGCGCAGGTCTTGCGCCACCAGCGACATCGCGGCGGAATTGCCGCCATGGCTTGTCACCATCACGAGCTTTTTCGCGCCGGCGCGCGCCACGCACTCGCCGAGCGCGGTCCAGGTGTTGAGCGCGACCTCATTCGACAAGGTCAGCGTGCCCGGAAAATCGATGTGCTCGGTGGAGATGCCGACCGGCTGTAGCGGCAGAAACGTCACCGGTGCGGCCGCCGGCAGCAGCTCGCGCACCCGCGCCAGGTAGGCTTCGCCGATCATAACGTCGGTTCCAACAGGCAGGTGCGGCCCGTGCTGTTCGGTCGCGGCCAGCGGTAGCACCGCGATCCAACGCGAGGACGCTGATTTGGCGATGTCGGGCCAGTGGATGGCGGTCCAGTCGCGGGGCGGAAGCTGAGAAGTCATCAAGCGAAGCGTTTCATTGGATGAATTTGCAGGTTAGTTTGTCGATCTTTCGCGGGGATGTGAATCATGCCTCCGGGCGATCCACGCGCCTGGGGCGCGGCTCGGTCCCCGGGGCGCGGTCCACGTCCTCCACCCCTCCATCATGGGCCAGAATGAGCGACGGAGTCCAACCATGAACCCGGCCTTTTTGCCGCGAGCGTTAACCATAGGCCTGCTTGCCGTCCTCACGGTGCTGACCCCGGCGCGCGCACAGACCCTGGACAAGGTTTCGTTCGGCACCAACTGGGTCGCCGAGGGCGAGCATGGCGGGTTCTTCCAGGCGGTGGCCGACGGCACCTACAAACAATATGGCCTCGACGTCACCATCGTGCCCGGCGGTCCCAACGAGAACAACCGCATGCTCCTGATCGCGGGCAAGCTCGACTTCTTCATGAGTGCGAACTCGCTGCAGACCTTCGACGCCGTCACCAACAAGGTGCCGCTGGTCGCGGTCGCCGCCATCTTCCAGAAGGATCCGCAGGTGTTCCTGACCCATCCCGAGGCCAAGGTCAGCAAGATCGAGGACCTCAAGCCGCTGACGCTGCTGGTCTCGAAGGAGGGCATCGCAAGCTACTTCCAATGGATGAAATCCAAATACGGCTTCAGCGAAAGCAAGGTGAAGCCCTATACCTCCAACGCACAACCCTTCCTCGTCAACAAGCAGGTCGCGATGGAAGGCTACGTCACCTCGGAGCCCTACGCGGTGGAGAAGACCGCCGGCTTCAAGCCGAATGTCCTCTTGATCGCCGACTACGGCTTTAGCGCCTATTCGACCCTGATCGAGACCCGCCGCGACCTCGTCGACAAGAAGCCGGACCTGGTGCAGCGCTTCGTCGATGCCTCTATTGTCGGCTGGTATCATTATCTCTACGGGGATAATTCAGCCGGCAATGCGATGATCAAGAAGCTCAACCCGGACATGACCGACGAGCTGTTGGCCTATTCGGTTGCCCAGATGAAGGAGCACGGCATCGTCGATTCCGGCGATACCTTGAAGAACGGGATCGGCGCCATGACCGACGAGCGGATGGCGAGCTTCTTCGAGGCGATGGCCGCCGCCGGTGTGGTCAAGAGCACGATCGACTATCGCCAGGGCTACACGCTGCGTTTCGTCAACAAGGCGGTCGGGCTCGAGCTCAGGCCGAAGAACTGAGCGGCCCGGAACACGAGTGGTGCGATTGGCTCGAGATATCGCCGCATCGGCGGCCCACCTCTCCCCACCGGGGAGAGGTCGCGCCGGAGGCGCGGGTGAGGGGGCACGGGTCCCACGAGAGGGCGTAACCCCTCACCCGGATCGCATCGTGCGATGCGATCCGACCTCTTCCACAAGGGAAGAGGTAGTGCTCGCGGCACGGCCGCGCGCATCAATGCCGAATTGCGGACGGTAGACGGCATGGCCGCGCCAGAACCGCATGCTGCCAGCCCTGCTGTTCGCCTGCGCGGCGTCACTAAGGTCTATGACAGCGGCGTGACGGCGCTCGGGCCGCTCGATCTCGATGTCGGGCGTGGCGAGTTCGTCTCGCTGCTTGGGCCCTCGGGCTGCGGCAAGTCCACCGCGCTGCGCCTGATCGCGGGGCTATCGGCACCGAGCGCGGGCACGGTCGAGCTGTCGCACCATGACGCGGTCCGGCGCGGCAGCCACCCGATCGGCTTCGTGTTCCAGGAGCCGACGCTGATGCCCTGGGCCACCGTGCGCGACAATGTCCGCCTGCCGCTGAAGCTTGCGCATGCGCCGAGCGCCGAGGCCGAGGGGCGGGTCGACCAGGCGCTCGCGCAGGTCGGGCTTGCGGAATTCACTGAAGCCTATCCGCGCGAATTGTCCGGCGGCATGAAGATGCGGGTGTCGCTGGCGCGTGCGCTGGTCACCGATCCCGATATCCTGTTGATGGACGAGCCGTTCGCCGCGCTCGACGAGATCACGCGCTTTCGCCTCAACAACGATCTGCTGTCGCTGTGGCGCAACCTGCACAAGACCGTCATCTTCGTGACGCATTCGGTGTTCGAGTCGGTCTATCTGTCGCAGCGCGTGATCGTGATGACGGCGCGGCCCGGCCGCATCGGCGCCGAGTTTCGTATCGCTGCGGCGGAGCCGCGCGGCGAGGAGTTCCGCACCTCGGCCGAATATGCCGGCTTCTGTCGCGAAGTCTCGAACGCGCTGGCGCCGTCTTATGCAGGGCAGGCCGGCGTATGAAATCTGCGCAACAGATCGTCCGCTTCCTGCTGCCGGCCGTGGTGTTCGCCGGCGGCCTTGTCCTCTGGGAGGTGATCGTCGATGTCAACGATATCCAGCCCTATGTGTTGCCGAGCCCCCTGTTGGTGTTGAAGACGCTGGTGCACGACTGGCCGATCCTGTCGCAATCGCTCGGCGTCACGCTGCTCACGACGCTCGAAGGTTTCGTTGCGGCCGCAATCGGCGGCGTCGCGCTGGCGCTGCTGTTCAACCAGTCGAAATGGCTGGAATACTCGCTGTTTCCCTATGCGGTCATCTTGCAGGTCACGCCTGTGATTGCGATCGCGCCGCTGCTGCTGATCTATTTGCAGCAGCAGACGGCGGTGATCGTCTGCGCCTGGATCGTCGCATTCTTCCCGGTGCTATCCAACACCACGCTCGGCCTCAACTCGGTCGATCGCAACCTTGCGGGTCTGTTTCAGCTCTATGGTGCCTCGCGACTACAGAAGCTGATGTTGCTGCAAGTGCCCGCTGCATTGCCCTACATCCTCGGCGGCTTGCGCATCGCCGGCGGGCTGTCGTTGATCGGCGCCGTCGTCGCCGAGATCGCGGCGGGCAGCGCGGGCGCCGGCTCGGGCCTCGCGTTCCGCATCGCTGAATCAGGTTATCTCCTGAATATTCCCCGCATGTTCGCAGCGCTGTTGCTGCTGTCATTGGCCGGGATTGTCATCTATGGGTTGCTGGCGCTAATTTCATACCTCTTGCTGCGACGCTGGCACGAAAGTGCGCTTGGAAAGGAAAGCTGATGGCCCCGATGTCTTCCGAAAAGATCGATCTGCTGGTTTACGGACCGATCCGGCCAATCCTCGAGAACGGCTTTCCCGATCAATATGTGCTGCACCGCGCGGAAAGCCGCGGCGATCTCGAGCGGCTGACACCTGAGGTCGCGGGCAAGATCCGCGGCATCGCCGTCACCTATCACACGATGGCGACCGACAAGACCGCGATGGCGCGCTTTCCCAAGCTCGAGATCGTGGCGAGCTTCGGCGTCGGCTACGATCACGTCGATTCCGCCTATGCGCGCGATCACGATATCGTGGTCACCAATACGCCCGACGTGCTGACCGAGGAAGTCGCCGACGTTGCGATGGGGCTGTTGATTGCGACCTTGCGCGAATTCGTCAAGGCCGACCGCTATGTGCGCTCCGGCCTGTGGCAGACGCAGAACTATCCGCTCAGCGTCGGCTCGCTGCGCGACCGCAAGGTCGGCATCGTCGGCATGGGCCGAATCGGCCAGGCGGTCGCGCGCCGCCTCGATGCCTCGCGCGTGCCGGTGTGCTATCACTCGCGCAAGCCCGCCGCCGATGTCTCCCACCCGCATTACCCTGATCTGATCGAGATGGCGAAGGCGGTCGATACGCTGATCGTGATCGTGCCCGGCGGCGCCGCGACGGCGAAGATGATCAATGCCGACGTGCTGAAGGCGCTCGGGCCCAAGGGCGTGCTGATCAATGTCGCGCGCGGCTCCGTGGTCGATGAGCCGGCGCTGGTCGCCGCGCTGAAATCGGGCACCATCCTCGCCGCCGGCCTCGACGTGTTCGCGGCCGAGCCGAACGTGCCGGACGAGCTGAAGGCGATGCAGAACGTCGTGCTGCTGCCGCATATCGGCTCGGCCTCCGTGGTCACGCGCAACGCGATGGATCAGCTCGTGGTCGACAACATCAGGAACTGGTTCGCGGGCAAGCCGCCGCTGACGCCGGTGGCCGAGACTCCGGTGAAGGGCCGCTGATGTCGCCGGTCCGCTTCAGCGCCGTGGTCGTTTTGCTGCTCGCCGGCGTGCTGCCGGCGCGGGCGCAGGACGTCACGACGTTGAAGAAGGACATGATCGGGCAGTGGGAGCTTGCCACCACCGACCGCAGCAAGACCTGCGTCGTGACGTTGAAGAGCGATACGACGCCGCAAGGCTTCAAACTCGAGCTCGAGCCGTCCTGCCCCGCCGCGCTGCCCTTCACCAAGGACATCGTCGGCTGGAGCATCAAGGGGCTGGGCGACATCGTGCGGCTGCAAAACGCAGCCGGCGAGGCCGTGATCGATTTCTCCGAGGTCGAGACCGGCATCTTCGAGGGGCTGCGCACCAATGAAGGCGTCTACATCCTGCAGAACCTCGCCGCCGCCCGCTCGCTCGCCAAGTCGATGGACCAGATGATCGGCGACTGGTCGATGGTCCGCGGCAACGGCCAGGCGATCTGCGGCCTGACGCTGACCAACAACGATGCCGGCAATGACAATTTCCAGGTTTTCCTGAAGCCGAAATGCGACCCCGCGGTCGCGGCCCTCAACCCGACGCAGTGGCGGCTCGACCACGGCCAGATGATCCTGATGTCGGCCAAGGGCGAGACCTGGCAGTTCGAAGCCGACGACAACGCGCAGTGGCGCCGGGTTCCCGACAGCGCCGATCCGCTGATCATGCTGCGCGAGCAGTAGGTCCTCCACACGGCTGCCCACCGCTCCCGCTTGCGGGGGAGGTCGTATCGCATTGAAGATGCGATACGCGTTTGCGGTGATACCCCCACCCCAACCCTCCCCCGCAAGCGGGAGAGGGGGCCGTACTGGGCCGCGGCCGCATTTGGAGGCTCCTCAACACAAAAATTTCCCCGCTCCATGTCGATCCGGCGCGTCGCGGATCGTCGTCCCTGTAGCGAGCCGGTCTTGCGGCGATCATCGCCGCGTCTCGCCCAACAGGAGTTTTCCGATGCGGTTCATGTATATCGTCACCTCCCCGCAACCCCCGCGGCCGCCGACTCCGGCCTTGATGGAGGCGATGGGCAAGCTTGCCGAGCGGGAAATCAAGGCGGGCCGCATGATCGACAACGGCGGCCTGCTGCCGGTTACGATGGGCGCCCAGGTCCGCATCACGGACGGCAAGCTCAACGTCATCGACGGGCCTTTCGTCGAGACCAAGGAGATGATCGGCGGCTACGCGATCTTCGAGCTCCGCAACAAGGAGGAGGCCGTCGCCGCCGCCGTGGAGTTCATGCAACTCCACAAGGAGCATATGCCCGGCTGGGATGGAACCTGCGAGGTCCGTCAATTTGCGACCATGGGTGTCGACGGCGCCTGTCAGATCGATGTTTCCGCCGGCGCTTGACGCGCCGCGCGATGATCTCGGGTCGGCGGCGATGACGGCCGCCGACATCCAGGCCACCATCCTCGCCGTGTGGCGCATCGAGCAACCGCGGCTGATCACCAGCCTGTCGCGGATGCTGCGCGACGTGCCGCTCGCCGAGGACCTGACCCAGGACGCGTTGGTCGCGGCGCTCGAGCACTGGCCGGCCAGCGGCGTGCCGGAAAAGCCGGGCGCCTGGCTGATGGCGACCGCAAAGCGGCGCGCGCTCGATCATCTGCGCCGCATCAGCGTGCTCACCCGGACGCACGGCATGCTGGCGCATGATCTGGCGCGAGAGCAGGAGACCATGCCCGATTTCGACGCTGCGCTCGACGACGACATCGGCGACGAGCTATTGCGGCTGATCTTCACCGCCTGCCACCCGCTGCTGTCGCGCGAGGCGCGCGCAGCGCTGGCACTCAAGATGATCTGCGGCCTCACCACCGAGGAGATCGCACGCGCCTTCCTGCAAGCCGAGGCGACCATCGCCCAGCGCATCGTGCGCGCCAAGCGCACGCTGTCGGAGTCCGGCCTCGGCTACGAGACGCCGCGCGGCGAGGCGCTGTCCGAGCGGCTCGCCTCCGTGCTCGAGGTGGTCTACCTCATCTTCAACGAGGGCTATATCGCCGCGCGCGGCGAGGAATGGCTGCGGCCGCAGCTCTGCAACGAGGCGCTGCGCATGGGCCGCGTGTTGGCCGCGATCGCGCCGCGGGAGCCGGAGGCACATGGGCTGCTCGCGCTGATGGAACTCAACGCCTCGCGGATGGCGGCGCGCACCGATGCGGCCGGCGATCCCATCCTGCTGATGGAGCAGAATCGCACGCTGTGGGATCGCCTGCAGATCCGCCGTGGGCAATTGGCGCTGGCGCGCGCCCGCGAGCTCGGCGGCGCCGGCGGCTTCTATACGTTGCAAGCCGCGATCGTTGCCTGTCATGTCGAAGCCGATACCCCGGATGCGACGGATTGGCCGCGGATCGCTTCGCTCTACGGCGATCTTGCCGCATTGGTGCAGTCGCCGGTGATCGAGCTCAACCGCGCGGTCGCGATCGGCATGGCGGAAGGACCGCAGGCCGCGCTTGCGATCGTCGACGGCCTCGCCCACGAGCCCGCATTGAAATCCTATCATTTGCTGCCGGGCGTGCGCGGCGACCTCTTGCAGAAGCTCGGCCGCCACGGCGAGGCGCGCGCGGCGTTCGAAGCAGCCGCCAAGCTTGCCGGCAACACCCGCGAGCGCGACCTTATGCAGCGCCGCGCGGCAGCGGCGCGTGCGGCGCTGGATCGCGATTGACGCGCTCGTGATTTCGACTCAAATGGGCGGCATGCTCAATCGACGCTGATTGAGCCGGGAGTGTGATCATGACGAAGCCATCCGTGCTGGCGATCGGCCTCGATCCTGCCTTCGTCGATCTCTCCGCCTTTCCGCAATACACTCCGGAGATCATGCGCGGCTACATCGAGTCCCAGCTCGAAGGTTTGCGCACGCTCGGCTATGAGGTGGAGAGCTGTCTCACCGATCTCGGTGAAACGGCTGAGGCGGTGGCGACGGCGGCACTGACGGCGAAGCGCTACGATTGTGTCATGATCGGCGCGGGCCTGCGCGAGCCGCCGGAGCGGCTGCTGTTGTTCGAGAAAATCCTCAATCTGGTGCACCGGCTCGCCCCGGATGCTTGCATCTGCTTCAACACCAGCCCAGCCGACAGCGCTGCCGCCGTGCAACGCTGGCTCACGCCTGCGGACACGAACCGATAAGGGCCGAGTGTCGTGACTGAGCTGCGACCATCATTGCGAACGAGATCATGAGAGCATCCCTGGCGGGATGAGTTTGGGTTGAATCGGCCCGCGGCGGCTTCGATCACCTCTCCCAAAGGGAGAGGTGACCTCAGGCGTCAATCTCATCCCGTCGTTGTGCGCTCGCCGCGACCGACCAGATGCGCGGCGGATCGCCACGCATGATGCGACAGTGCGTTGAGGCTCCGGACCGTCTCGACGCGAACCAGCGCCGCGTCGGCGGTGAGCGTTCCATTGGCCGCCGCGCCGAGCGTTGCGCTGCGGTGGATGGGCAGCATGGCGTCGAGTTGGGTCACGCAGCGCTCGAGTTCGGCGATCGCTTCGTCGGCCGGGATCGCGCGCGGACCGGCCAGGGCGTCGGCGCCCTGCGAGGCCGGAATCACCAGCGACGAGCCGGTGTCGCGCGCCGGCGCCGCCACACCGCGCGCGATCGCGGCCGCGCTCCGCATCGCCTCCGCACAGAGCTCCGCGGCGCGAATGTCCTCCGGTCCGCCTCCCGGCGCATTGAGGCTGATGTCTCCATTCGCCATTTCGGCCAGCCGGGACGCGTGATCGAGTGCGTGCAGCGTGCTTGTCAGGCGCTGCTGCCCGTCTTCGCTGTCAGGCGGTCCGGCCACGTCCGACAGGAACGTCTGGGTCCGGCGCAGGGCATCTGCCGCCTCGGGCACCGATACGGCGTCCTTGCCGAGGCGGATCGCGGTCGCACGGCCGGCCAGTGCCGTCTCGATGGAACAGCATAGGGTTGCGAGCGCGCGCGCAATCGTCCGCCGCGCGGCTTCCACCGCCACGATCGGGGTCGCGAGCGCGGAGGGATCGAGGCAGCGGGTGAGCGGCGAGCCGCGTTCGGGCAGAATGCGCTCGACCAGTCGCGCGAACGGGTTGATCAAAGGCAGCAAGACTGCGACGCCGACGACATTGTAGGCGGTGTGATACGCGGCCAGCAAGGTGACGCCGTCGACGGTGTTGGAAGCATGCACGAGCGAAGGGACGACGAAGGGAAACAACACGATCGCAATCAGGGCGGCGATCAGCTTGAACAGGACGTAGGCGATCGCCAGTCGCTTGGCGGTGATGCTCGCCCCGATCGCAGCCAGGGCGG
>Ga0099824_1010811_pt1 | contig 10575 bp, 8 predicted proteins | sample SiratrowhiteBW_FD_76837 | JGI IMG/M metagenome (GOLD analysis project Ga0099824, IMG submission 76837) | Root nodule microbial communities of legume samples collected from California, USA - Siratro white BW | ecosystem: Host-associated > Plants > Roots > Nodule | place: USA: California... | reverse complement strand
TGTATATAATCGTTAAAATAGTGTATATGACTCTTCACTCTCCACCATTCATAACATATATAAACGTACTCAAAGGTATAACAAACAAAAACTCTCACAATATATATATATATATATATATATATATATATATATATATATATATGTCACACTTTACAAATTACACCATAATCCACACACACACATGTATATATATATACATACATGTTAGAGATTTTATATATTCTGAATTTGGTGAGAAAGAGAAGTTGAGAGAGAGAGAGAGAGAGAGATGGGAAGGGGAAGAGTGGAGCTGAAGAGAATCGAGAACAAGATCAACAGGCAAGTGACCTTTGCAAAACGAAGGAACGGGCTTTTGAAGAAAGCTTATGAGCTTTCCGTTCTTTGTGATGCCGAGCTTGCTCTCATCATCTTCTCCACTAGAGGAAAGTTGTACGAGTTTTGCAGCACTTCAAGGTACTTCTATATCTATATCTATATATATATATATTCACCAAAAGGCTTAACAATAACTTAGAATTAATGAACACAAGTAACATAAGCAAACTACTAGAAAAACCACCCTTCTCTCTCTCTTTGTCTATGTCTTATAACACATATGTATGTTATGTTTGCGCATAAAACATGCTAGCACAGAAAAAGGAACTGCAGGACCTAGCTTTTCTTGCTCTCTACACCTTTCTCTTCTTTCAATTTGGTAGTTCTTTTAAATGATTTTTTTGCTTCCGAGATTTCTAAGCCCTCTTCCTTTGATTTTTGCTGTTTTCAGTGATTCAAGAACACCAGCTACTCTTTGCCAACTTCTGAATTCTACTTTTTTGAAAACAGCATCAATATGAAAAAGTTGATTTTCTTCTTTCACTGTTTCGAGCGTTTCCGTTTCTGTGAATGTCTCGGCGTTTTTAGCATCTTCAGTGTTTCTGCGGCTGTGTTGATGTTAGATCTGCAACTGGAAACGCGAAGAGATATCACTGTTGTATTAACTGTTCAATCTCTGCGTTTTTTTTCTCTTTTCCTTGTTCTTTTATTTTGGTTCTCCTCAAGCCTTCACCTTTCTCTTTCTTACCCTCTTTTGGTTCTCAACCCAGCGATCAAAAATTTATTTTTTTGCTTCATTTGGCTTAAGTTCTTCGTAGATCTGGTTCAAAATCTTTTACTCTCGGGTTTCGCTCAGGCTTTTGTTCTATGCAATTAAGTGTTCGGAAAAGAAGCACATCATTAATTATTTTTTGGGTCAAGTATTATTTCTACATTAACAGGTTTTATTAGCCACTGTCTGCTAATTTGCCTTCAGTGTTTTAACAATCACTCGAAAAACCTAAATCATGTCTACTTTTTCATTTTCTTTTATCCAAGGCAAGCAATCTCTAATTTACATCTTTGGGCCTAGCTAGGGTTTATTTTATTTCTACAATTAGTTCTTTGTCTCAGCATCATTTCTTCCCTTCTCGTGTATCATCTAAAACTTCTTTTTCATTTGCCTTTTACTCATCAACCTTTATAATGGTACTAATTCTCTGCCTCAATTTACTCGTCACTTTGTTTCTTTATTCAATAATTTGTCTACATAATCTATATGAAAGCAGGCGTGGGTTTGATGTTTTTTCAATTCAATTAGCATGATGTAAACATGTTTATTACAGGTTGATTCATCTATGTTAAAAAAAAAGGATCAGAATGGTATTTTCCCATAGGGCATCGAGTATAGTGGATGATTTGACCTCTATCTCCTTCTCCATTGTTATAAGCATGAACTGATTGATATGACTTTTTATCAGTTATAGCTGTTTCGATATGCCTAGTGACAAGCCATGATTTTTTCTTTCTAGATTATATATTGGCTTCTCACTAAAAATTTCTACTTCTGGGTTTAAGATGCATATAGATGAGCTATAAATCTCATTTATTATCCAATAGATATATACCTGATTTCTTTTCTTGACAAATTTAGTTTGTCACTAACTCTTATCCGGAGATAGATGAAAGGGGTCTTATATTCACATCTTAAACTACTAACCATCCGTCCAGCTCACAAATTGTGTATTCTGCCAACTACAATATTATGCTTGAGAAACATCTTTTTCTAGGTGGAATTGGACTCGTAGCAAATGTGGAGAAGGCATAATTTTTCCTTATAATAATTTTAAACCGCAATCTTTACTAAAGAAAGTACGTCAACTAATCAGTAACTTAATGTAGTTTTCCTTTTTTTTGTCGGATGCATAAGTACTACTTAGTGTATCTGCATAATTTTTCGTATGCATAAGTGTTACTTTAATAGAATCATACATTTGGCACATATATGATTTTCTGAATGTTTAATCTTTATTTGATGTCAACGTGCAGCATGCTGAAAACGCTAGAGAGGTACCAGAAATGTAACTATGGAGCGCCCGAGGCCAATGCATCAACAAAGGAAGCCTTGGTATTGGTGATAATCCTATACACCCTATTTAATTGAGTAATTGTGCACATAACTTGTAATTGAATTATAAAATATTCTTGGTATTCCCAAGTTGTCGTGGTTTTTGTTTATCCTTGAGTGAGCTTGTTGTATAGTCAAAGACGAATTGCAAGACAAGAACATGAAGATGTATGCATATATGTACATGTATAACTAGCAAGGTACTAAAGAGATTCATTTGGAAAGGCAACAATTATGAGAAAAAACTGAATTTCAGTTGTTAATTTGCAAAACATAAAAAATAAAAAATAAATTTCTTTAGGTGAGTAGCTCCATCAATATAATGACCACTTAGATGTAATTGAACTTTTATGTATTTTTTAAATAATTTTCTCACCATTTGTGGAAGAATCGCTCCTTCATATTTTGAAGATGTTTTTGTAAGTTCCAAACAGGTTAATTGGTTTCATTTACTTCCTTCTCCATTCAACTACTTAGGGCATAGTTGTCCACGTACCCCCAAACCGATCTATAGATTCATGAATCATTATGTATGACTTCGTATATCTTCCCTTAATTAGGTAACTGCTATGATTTTGCTTCCATTACTATAGGAGTTAAGCAGTCAACAAGAATATTTGAAGCTGAAGGCACGGTATGAAGCTCTACAACGTTTTCAAAGGTAAAGATGCTCTACTATACTATATAGTAATTCTTACATGCTATAAAACGAATTAAGTCAATAATATGTATTTGACTGGCACTCATTAGGAACCTTATGGGAGAAGATCTTGGCCCTCTAAGCAGCAATGAGCTTGAATCTCTTGAAAGACAGCTAGATTCGTCTTTGAAGCAAATCAGATCAACAAGGGTACTAATTCAATTTTCTAAGTTGCCAATTTCAACTTTGAAAATGATTCAGAAAAAAAAAAAAGGTCGCATTAACAATCATTAATCACCTCCACATTTAACTCCATTTTAGACATTTATTATTTATTCCATGAAGAATAGAAGAAATTAGTTTATCTTTCTCAAAAATACACCATCTCTACATATTCATCATATTGTTTGTTAGTGATGAAAAATCCATATCAATATCATGATTAAAAATACAAGTCAACGGTTGTGAAAACTCTAGAGTTCGAGAAAAAAAGAATGAACACGAGTAAAAACTCTATGTTCACCTTTGTGATCAATTACAAGAAGCTTTATATGGATTGTAAAGGATGTCTTCACCAACCGACATAGCTAACAAACTAACTGCAAAAACCGTAAAGCTAAAAAGCATATCTGTTAACAATGGTCTTTGTCCTATATGTACTATTTTCGTAACTTGAAAACCTTATGCAGACTCAATTCATGCTGGATCAGCTTTCTGACAGTCAACGCAAGGTATGAGAACAATTTTCAATTCCTTTGTCAATGTTCAGTTGTCATTCTTCCTCATGTTTCCCTTGCTAACCAGTTCAATAATGTCACATGTGAAGGAACACTTGCTAGGTGAGGCAAACACAGCTCTCAGACAAAGGGTAACAAACATTTCAACACTCAAGTTCATAGTTCTAATTATGATGTATAAATGTGAAAAATAAAATCATACCAATACCAAAAACCAAGGACTAGATCACCAAAACAATTTGAATGTACACAGAAATTTTGAGTGACTTGCTGTGCTGTTTTTGGCAGTTGGAAGAGTATCAAATAAATCAATTCCAAGTGAATCCCAGTGGTGAAGATATGGGATATGATCGTCATCCAGGTCAACAACAAGCCGATGCTCTCTTTCAACCATTGGAGTGTGAGCCAACATTACAAATGGGGTACCAATTTCCTCTTCATTAAATTCTGATGCAAGAGATTGTGGAAACTAGAAAAAATGTTGTGGCTCACTATTGCAATCATGCACCATGTTGATCAAATGGTGAAGCTACATATACGTATATTTCTAATAATTTAATTTGTTTAACTGCAGATATAGACCTGATCCAGTATCAGTGATAACAGGAGGGCCGAGCATGAATAATTACATGGGAGGATGGTTACCATGAAAGTGTTTGAACTGTGAAACCAATTTTATTTGAAAGGAAAATGGAAATTTGTGATAGTATATGTAATGGACTTATACTAGATTCTACCTTTTAGGAACAATATAAGCAGTGATTTTGTGTGTGAGCTTTCATAAACATCACCTAACTACTTAGCTACCTCCTTGTTTGGATCACCCTTTTTTCCCTTTATTAATAAGACTATTGTTTGCACCCTTTCTACTATAAATAATTCACCTCACACTTTTAGCTTCTGCATCAGTCTTTAATTTTCTCTTTCAGACCTAAATTATTGTGAAGCCGTACATTTTGTATCTCAACTTTTCACATGATAGTTATTAAGGGGTAACATCGTAAAAGTTTAATACAATGAAAACTTATTTTGGTTGTGTATTATAAATAAACACGCTTTGTCTATGAACTATACAGCGAAAACTATTTCTGATGTATTATAATAAACTTATTTTTGTGAAAGGAAAAGAAACGGCGTGAATCTATTCAACTATAGGATGAGAATGAGAATAACGTGGGCCTATTTGAGCATAGGATGTCAGAAGAATGGGCCTCCCCAACTTTATCCACGAACTTCGCCATAATGATTTATTAGAGATAATTTTCTTCTGCACCCCTAAATATTAAAATTTCCATTTTACTTTTTTGGTTTAAAATTGCTTAGTATATTTTTAAAAAATGATTATATAGAAATCAACAAAACAATTTTACATAACAATAGACGTATTAAAATATACATACGTTATCCACAAGAAACATTTTCAGCAATAATAATTATAATTATCGTAGATGAATGATAATGGCGACATCGCAAACTTTTTTTCTTTCTCAGAAAATATAATTATAATTTGAAGAAAAAGAAACAGTGAAATAATGAAGCGGAGAATAATACTCATTTTTTAAACCAAATTTTTGGGCATTTATTTCATAATTATTTCTTTGTTTCTTTTTTTTATATATAAAAGTGGCACACGACTCTGTGGATATGGATATGGTTGAACAGTGCATGAGTCAGACTTGGTAATTGAAAGTTTTCATTAAGGACAAAGAGGAGATGGTGACTTTTGAAGGTCTCTTCCACTAAAGTAGTTTCTTCTCTTTCCTCCTTGGCATTCCAACCCAATTCACCTTTTGCCCTTTTTTATATTTCTCATCCACCTCACCAATAATCCAAACCCCTTCATTCATCATAATTACATATATATACATCATCACATTCACCTTTTCTTTCTCGTTATTACAAACACCCAAACCAAACCAAAACTATTTTTCTCACCTCGTTTCGTTTAGGTCAAGCCATCATCGTCATCTCAGAACCACAACGTTATCCAGTTGCCTCGTTTCTACCGAATTCACATATTACTATTCTGTTTCAGCGGATTTTCAGAACGACAAAAACATAAACTAAAACAAAAAACAAGACACCATCATGAGAGGAACACGAAGAGGAGGCCACCAAGACGAACAATCTCGCGCCTTGTACGACCTCTCCGCTCTCGTTCTCAACCTCATCCGATCGCCGCCCACGCCGCTGCCCTTCTCCGACCACGTTCCACCGGTGGCGTCTCGCCGGGCGCCGGCTCAGATATCGCCCGCGGGCTTCGCGTCGCTGCTGCTGGGAATCTCGCTGGCTCTGATGCTGTGTGGATCGGTCACGTTCTTCATCGGATTCGTGTTGATGCCGTGGGTTCTGGGATTGGTCATGCTCTTCTACGTCGCCGGAATCCTCTCCAGCCTCTCCGACTTCGGCCGCTCCATTCTCTGCCACGCCACCGCGCCACCCTCGCCGTGTAAGGACATTCCCGGTAAGGTCACGAAAACTAAATGAAAAATGTTAATTTTGTTTCCGATTAACGAATATTAGCATGTCATATGAGAGGTTTTATCCTTCAATCCATGTTGGTATTCAGAGACTGTGATCTAATAATCTATTTCCTTAGGTTATTGTGTATTTGCTAATAATTTTCAGATTTTTCATGGAAAAATGAAAACAGAGTTAGATTCTAAATATATATGTTGTTTATGGATAAAAATTAGGATGCATTGGTTAAGTTGTTCTCCGGTTAGGTTTGTAGTTTTCCTTTAGATTTTACTAATTTTCAAACGAACATTTAAGGTAAAATTATCAATTTTAATTGAAAAACAGAGTAAACAGGACATTTAAGTTTTATCCTTTTTAGAATTTGTGATTTTATTTTTTTTTCTGTATTGGGATGGATATGACATTTGGGGAATTTACTTTCTTTTTTTATGGTCTGAAACTTTCTTCAAGAAACAGCCAACAGGATGCAAAGTGATGTGTTTTGGAGAAAGATCAACAACAAAAGTTCTCTTTTTAACCTGTTTTTGTTTGGTTCTAAGAACGGATCTATTAAGGTTTGGATTTAGGTTGATTGGCTTAAAATTGGATAAAACTTATTTTTGCATGATTAATTTGAAGTTATCAAATAAAATTAATGTTTGTTTGATTTAATTTTAGTCATGAATTCTGTACTACTATATACCGTGATTAAGTTTCATCATGTTTTCATTAACAATGGATAATGGATTGTTAATTTGCATGATGAGGCTGATCATTTCACTAATTAAATTTTTTTGTTGTTGGATACAGCATGGTAGTTTAATAAAGTGACAAATGAAGAATGAAAAAGGAGTAGAAGGGTGCAACAAGACATTATTAAAGATTTCGAAGTTTCTGGTTTTAGTAGATGCAGGAATGGTGGTATTTGGTGGTTACGGCTTCTCTCTGTGCATAAGAAATAGCTTTGTAAATTCTGGAGAATTATGTAATTATTGTTACCATGTTTTATTTTTACACGTAGCTTGCTAATTTCTCAAGCATAGGCTGTTGAATTTCCCTCTGTTCAGTTATAGAATAGAAAGAGAAGGAAAAATATTATTTGAGTCCTGAGAAACAGGGGTTACACCATTCATTTCCATGTTGTAATTGCTGTGTGCTAGGTAATTCACGAACGATGAACTAATTTAAATATTTAACGACAGAACCTTTGAAAAAAAATCAATTTCTTTACATTTGTCAATGGAATTTTTTATAACATCACCCTTTAATGTTGATAGCAAGTATAATAGTTTTTATTAAATCATAAAGTATTTTTAAATGTATTAATAAGCGTAATAACTCATAATTTTATATTACTAAATTGTGATAACTCATTCAACCTTAGTTAAATTATACTTGAGATGGATTAAGTTGTTAAATAAAAAAAATAAATCCGATATAACCCAACAGAAAGATAAATTAATCTGTCTCAAATTTCTTGTAATCCTTGTTTCTTTACATAATTACCATTAAAAGCAATATTTTTATTATGCATTTAAAATTTAAATTATTAATTAATTTACTTCACGTGTTTACTGTAAATTACATTTGATAATCTAAAATCAATTTTTATTTATCTATCAAACGATTGAATAGCTGCATGTGCTTCCATTTGTGCATTTGTTGTAGAGTCATATCACTATCCATTATCCATCAACTACAATAAAGTGTTTGATTCAGGTGCGTTCTATACTTTTTATAAAGAACAAAAAAATCATTAATACTCAAGTAGAATAAAAGGTACTTTCAATTAAATATAATTATGAGATTAAAATAAATAGTATAAAGAAAAAGCTTATCGCAAAGAACATCCAATAACAATCAAATAAAAAAATTACATAAAGAAATTTAAAGTGGTTTCAATTAACTTTAATTTGTATCTACAGTGAGAAATTCACAAATAATATATATTATAAATTAAGGTTTAATTCTTATTTATACATGAAATAAATATTAAAACCAACTTAACTACAGTAAATCACACTTAAATAGTTAGACAAGATACATGAACAAGCTAGGCTTGAAAGGTCAAATCAGATAAATTAGAATAAAAGACCAAGGTGTTTAACATTATCTGAAAATACATGTACGAAAAGAAAGAAACAAGACAAATGATTTTGTGCCATCAAATCTTGAATTATTAGAGTATCAATTATATATTTATGAAGTTTATCAAAATTGTAATGAAAATAAATTCTTCAAAAACAACCACAACCGTTGTTATATCAGCTCATTATTAAACAACACCATATGCTTGTTCCTTTTTCTTCTCTGTTTTCAGCAACACTCAAATGAATATTGGAATATGTAAACAGAAAATGATCCATCCATTGCTAATTTTATTGAAGAAAGAGACCATCATAGCATAAAACATCAACCATTCTATGTGAATTCTACAATTGGAATCTCAAAGGCTATAGTTAACAAAAGAAGAGATAACATTCCTTGAGAACATGAGAAATGGGAAAACACACTTAAAGGAACAACAATTAACACCAGCTAGCAAATTTAGACCTAAACAAAAAAAAAAAATAGCATTAAGGAGTGAGCTGAGATGATTTGATTAGCCTAGCCAGTGTTGATATGCACACCAATAGCAACAAGAAATATGGTAATGAGACCAAAGAAGATGATTGTGTGGACCAAAATAGACACTCCACTTGTTTGCATGTTCCCAAACTCCACCACTCTGCTCTTCCCTGGCACTTGAATCAGAAGACCAGGACTCAGCAACACAAACAACACCACTGCTATCACCACAGGACCCCAATCAGCCATTATGTCTCAATTTTCTAACTCGCCTTATTTTTCTACACACAAAAATGTATATTACAAATACAAGCTTGCTTCCTAGGTCTCTAGCTAGCTACAACCTCATTTAGACACAATTATACATCTAGACTAATAGTTCTGAACAGAAGCTAGAAATTAAATGGGAAATTGAAGATGCATCAAAATCAAAGTGGATGACAAATGCAAGCAAGGAACAAATTGTAGAGAGACAGCTAGCAGCATGAGCTAAATACAAAAATAGTTAGTTTTTGTTTGGGTGCATGTCACGGTCAGTGATGAATGTTAAAGCAAGTAAGAGTTGCATTACGTGGTGGCATATGCTAAATAATGCAGCCAAGATAAGACGGAATCAATTATTTTATGTGGCTGAACTTCAAAGTCCCACATCGATTGGTGTTGACTAGGTAGACACGTTACCCTTCCATTTTTTGCCTTATAAGGAAAAACTAACACTTTGTGGTTTCGAAACTGCAGGTTAAGAAATAAAAAATAGAGTGGATTTGGTAAAATGTATTTTTATTATCTGAAACATAAAGAGGAGGTAATGAAAACAACGTGTAAAAATAAAATAATAAAAATGTGCTGCGTCGGATATTTAACTAAACATATTACACAAACCGGTAGGGATTAAGTTATTTTAAATCTTTAAAAAAAGTTAATTTTGTGGCATGTGATGTAAGAGTTGTTGGTATTATAATTTTCAAATCTGTAAAATGTTGAAATAGGAAATGAAAGATTGCATTGGAGAGTTTCTGTATTTCTCTTGGAATAATTATTTTAAATATAACTTTTAAGGTAGTTATTACAATTTACAAAAATTTAACAGTATTTTCATAACTGATCTCATACTTTTCTCTAGTGTAGATTTTCCAAAGTGACACATTTATTCTTTTCATATTTTCTGCAAGAGTAATTACATCCATTCGTAGACAATATATTAAACCAATCAGATCCATATCAATACGAAGATCATGCTCAACTAGCATCGCCTCAAACTTTACTTATTCTGTAACCAAACATGAAACTAAACAAACATTGTAAAAATTAAGGTTTGAACTCAGCATGGAAAAAAACACAATAAACGAAAGAGAAGAAGAAGAAGTTGAATCAGCCGATGTAAAAGTGGACCCTAACAGCGAGCATGAAGAGGCACATGAGACCAAAGTAGAGAAGTGAATGAACGAGAATGGAAGAAGCACTGGTCTGAAAATTTCCAAACTCCACACACCTGGAACGACCAGGTACTTGAAAAAGCAACCCTGGCATTAGCAGAACGTATAGCACCACAGAAACAACCACTGGCCCACAATCCAACATTCTTCTTCCACCTTCAACCACTACCTTTCTGATATGTGTTCAAACAATGAATTGGATCAGACAAAATATGTGTGTATATATATATATATATATATATATATATATATATATATATATGTGTGTGTGTGTGTTTAGAAATAGATAGATAAAAAAGACTGTATGTA
>Ga0099824_1010810_pt1 | contig 10575 bp, 4 predicted proteins | sample SiratrowhiteBW_FD_76837 | JGI IMG/M metagenome (GOLD analysis project Ga0099824, IMG submission 76837) | Root nodule microbial communities of legume samples collected from California, USA - Siratro white BW | ecosystem: Host-associated > Plants > Roots > Nodule | place: USA: California... | reverse complement strand
TTTTTTTTTTTATATATATATATATATATATATATATATATATATATATATATATATATATATATATATATATATATATATATATATATTCACAATGTAATGTGTACTATTCAAAATATGCTAAATTATGAATCATTTGATAATCTTGTTATTGTTGTTTAACTTTACAAAATTTGACATGGATAATCAGATGTGGAAATATTATTTAAAGGTTGGATCAGTAAAATTCACTTTTTATATATTAATGATGGGGTAGTATTTAGTAAAAGTTACATCTGTGTAATTTGATTTTTGACCTTAGAGGATCCTTCTATAAACAACCATTGCAGAGCAAATGTATAGTAGCTTCTTGGTGTTTTGGGAGTTAAATATTTTAATTCCCCATTAATGTAAATCAATCTGAAATTATTATAAATAAGAGGTATTTCTGAGTGCTTCTAACACTAAAGCAATGTAATCAGATTATTCTGTTACTCAGCACAGCACAACCCAATAATTGATAAATCAAGAACATGGCCAACTACGGGACAGGGGAGGTCAGATGAAGCAGGTGCAGACAAAAGCAATATATAATTACTGTAGAGTATTATATGATCATAAAATGCTTTAATGCATAAAAATTTGATACTGTTGACATCATATAACAATATTCCAGGTTCCAAGATATTAGAAAGAAATTTGCAGGCAGCCTTTTTTTTTTTAAACCAAACACAAATGGAAATGAAGATTTAGCTTGATAACGAAAAGCCAGTTAATAAATTGTCTTAAAGATTACCTTATCCAAGAGGTGGCAGGCAATAAAACATATGAAGTCAAGACAAAGTTTATTGAGAAATAGCAAGAAGCAAAGCAATAGCACAGATGGGAAAAATAACGCAATCCAAACAAATTAATAACCGAAAAAATAGGATTTGCATATAGACTTGAGCATTGCAGAGAAATTGATAACTATAAGCCCAGAAAATAATACCACACGGCAAAAAAAAAATACTCAAGCATGAACATGTGTTATATGTATAGCTAAAACATATACATTTGCTATGGAAAACTATAAATTATACTTTCACAACTTGTCAGGGTCTTACATGTCATTCTCTTTAAGCTGAGAAAGGCATTCATCTTTTCGTTCTTCAAGTTTATTGCTGACATCCTGTAGCAGAGGGCAATTAGCATTAAATGCAATAAAAAGGAAAATTGAAGCTTATGATGTAATCACCAAAATCATCTTAGAAGATCAAGCATACGTTTCTGAGGTTATAATAAATACTGAAACATCTATTCTACCGACCTGAAGCATAAGTCAAATGGTTATAGAAGGAAAAATATAACATATACAATAATCTATGGCAGTTTTTAGCTCGTCTAAGTAAGAATTGATAGACAATGCTATAACAATGGACCAGCTAGAACAGATATTTCTTCTTGTATTCTGAGATAAAATTCATCAATTTTCCAACCTTAATGCAGACATTTAGATTTACGGGTAAGTGCCCACTGTATCACTTACTTTTCCATATAACTTCTTAATAGCTATAGCAGCATTCCATTATACCTGTTGGCCATTGGCCAACGTTTAGTATGCAAAACTTTTTATAAAGTCAAAAATATTATAATAAACACGAACAAAGGGTACCAAAAAAAGGCAGATAAGGTATCCTCAATAACTAAGTACTATACAAAGAAAAGACATCCAAATCAATGTTTTAAATCCACACTACTGTGCAACCGCCTGTGCATATCTGTCAAGAGACTGATATAAAGAAATCACCCTCACAGCACCACAAAGATAGCAAGAAAAGAACCATATTACATGGCAAGTCTAAAAACACGAGAGCCTCCTTCAAAAGAAAAAAATTTATTCCAACCAAAGTTTCAGCCTGTTTTGTTGGAGTATTAATGCCATACAATTAATTAGAAATAACATGACTGTTTTCATAATCACTTAAAACCACCTTCCACCAATAGAATTTAAATAATGAAAGGATACCCACTGCACACTGATCAGAATATCATACATTCTAATTTCTAAACAAGACAATGTTCAAACCTTGATTGCATCTTGAAACTTGGCTGACAAGTCCAGCCTTAAGTTTTGCCCCTCAGTTGATACACGTTTGCATTCTTCCTGAAAATGATAGACAAATCTTGGTCATTTTGTTAAAAAGCATCATGATGTAGTTTTTAAAGTAAGATGAATCAGGACCCAACCTTACTATTTCATGATAGTTAGAAACATATTAAAAAATAATATAAATTACATCACTATGAATTATATAAATTAACAACCAAGATTTATGTATTAAAAAATCATCTATGAATAAGGTTAGCCAAATATAACAAAAAAATGAATCTAATTCATTTATCTAAAATCAAAAAAGTGAAAAGAAACGTACATAATAAAAAAAAATTATTATATATAGGATTTGTTTCTTATCACTGTAATAAGTTTATAAGTTTTTAAAAGATTATTGTATTAGTCCCTTTTAAAATTGTGTTGGAACCGTGTTAGAATTGTGAGATATAAAAAAAATGTCTTTTAAATTGGACACTTCATGGATACGTGTCGTACACGTGTTAGTGTCCGATATGTGTTGGACAAGGAACATGCCACTTAAAAAGAATTGTCTGAGCTTCATAGATAGAGACACCTGACTCATGCTACAATTAGACACCCCTGCTACAAAGCCTAATATGGAATGTTGTTCTACACATTCTAAGCTATATAAAAAAGGCTTTTGGTTAAACATACATCCAAACCAAACATAAAAAATATATGTGAATCGGTTTGGTTTGGTTTGAAAAAAAAAATCCAAATCAAACCAAACCAATTTGTGCGGTTTAGTTTGGCTAGGTTTATGCGTTTTTAATTCCTACTACTAATTTTTGTCTTTTATAAAGATTTACTTTCTTTTCTATTTCTTAAATTAAAATATAATAATAGAAAATATGTTACTCAAAATCAGATAAATATATTGAATAATAAACTAATAAAATCATAAGATTAAATATTTAATATCATTAAAAGCCAACATCAGATGTCCAAGAATCCAAGCCAAAGGATTCACTCAAACATATCGAGTGGACTAATTGGAGACATTTGCCCCTGTTGCTAAGATGAACACAGTCAGAGTAATATTGTCACTAGCAACAAATCATGACTGGGACTAATACAATGAAGAAGAAATATACATGAATTTGACCCCTAGTTATGATGGACAGGTTGCTGTTGGAACTGTTTGCAAGCTAAAAAAGGCTCTATATGGGTTGAAACAATCCCCAAGAGCATGGTTTGGAAGATTGACCAAAGTTATGACAAATTTAGGCTACAAACAGAGCCAAGTAGATCACACTTTATTCATCAAACATTCAGTTTCAAGGGAAGTAACAATATTATTGGTGTATGTTGATGATATTATAGTAACCGGAGATGACAAAGAGGAGCAGAAAATGTTAAGTCAATGTCTTGCAAGAGAATTGAAGTGGCCCATCCAAGAAAGGAATATTCATATCTCAACAAAAATATATTATTAATTTGCTTAAAGAGACAGGAAAGACAGCCTACAGACCAATAAGTACTCCAGTGATCCAAATATAAAGTTGGGAAGTGTTGAGGAGGACAATGCCGTGAACAAGGAAATGTATCAAAGGCTCGTGGGCAGAATTATTTAATTATCTCACACTAGACAGACATTGCTTTTGTTGTGAGCCTAGTCAGCCAATTTATGCACCAACCAAGGGAAGCACATTTGCAAGCTGCCCTTAGAATTGTTCAATATTTAAAAGGGACTCCGGGAAGAGGGATTTTGTTCAAACAAAACAAGAGTGTAGTTCTTGAAATATATACGGATGGTGATGCGGGGTCAGTTGTGGATAGAAGATCAACTACTGGATATTGCACCTTCCTTGGTGGAAACCTAGTGACAAAAGAGTACAAAGCAAAGTGTAGTAGCTAGATCGAGTGTTGAAGCAGAATTTCGAGCAATGGCCCAAGGAATATGTGAACTTCTATGGCTGAAGATTATATTGGAAGACTTGAAGATAAGGTGGGATAAACCTATGAAGTTATATTACGACAATAAATATGCAATTAGCATAGCCCATAACTTGGTCCAGCATGATAGAACTAAACATATCGAGGATGAAAGACATTTTATTAAGGAGAAGTTGGATAATGGCTTGATTTGCACCCCATATGTTTCCACTCAGAGTTAACTTGCAGACATACTCAACAAAGGGTTGAATGGCATTAACATTGAAAGAATTATATCTACTCTGGGAATGGAGAACACCTACTCATCAGCTTGAGGGGGAGTGTCAAAATCATGTTACTCTTATATTTTAGGAAGTTTTATATTTTATCCTTGATGTAATTTTATTTTGTATCACAGCTGTATCTTTATATTAATATTAGGATTATGTATTTAGGAACAATCCCAAAATCATAGGGATTTGTATCCCTAGGATCAGCTGTTAATATTTCCTAAAATAGCCAGCAGGCTCATGTATATATAGGTCCATTGACCTCATAATTTAATAATATAGAAGAATATATTATTCCTTCTAAATTCTGAGAGATAATCTACAGATAAGTGTCAGATAGGAAATCTGAAAGATGAGTTAACCCTTTCACATAAGCTAAGCACTTCTGACAAAGGGGAGGATTGAATAATGATTATCTTCTATTGTATAACTTTTATAAAGTTGCTTTTGTTGTATCTAGTATGTCAGTCTGTAGCCTTAATTGATGATTTCTCAGAGTTGTACTTTCAATTATTCAAACTTTGCATATATAAATATACATCACTGGGGAGCAAGACAACACAATGATTTTCCAAAACCTAAAATTCTCAACTCTTTCTCTATTCAAAGTAACATGTTATCCTCTAGACTAATTTTTTGACTACTATCTCGAATAGATAGAACTTCTTTTATTGAAAAACTTAGTTCCAATCAGGGAGTTTAACTTCCCAGCAAAATTTGCATAAATCAGCAGACGTCAATCGCATATAAGAAAAAATAATTGAGGTATATCACTTCCACATCTAGGACTACTTATATATTATAAAATCAGCCTAACAGGTAACAGTCCAATAGAAAAATACCATCAGCATTTTATTTTGACGTTGTAATTCTCTACACAATGACTCGAGCTTATCTCGGACCGCAAGAGCTGCAAAAAGAAACGCAAATGTTGGTGAACAAGTACTAGTATCAATGTGGCTACAGATCAGATGCTGTCATTTACTTAAGATTCCAAAAAAATGAGTCTTAGATATAGTGTTTTAATTGATACTATTTCAATAAAAAGTGTCAAAACAACTCAAAAGTCTACCCAAACCTCCAGCAACCTAACCCACACTATCAAAAGAAAACGTTGTATGTTTAAATTGTCATTTTAGTGAAACAACTTGTGGAATACACTTACTAGTACAAGAGAAATGGTACACGTAAAATAAACGGAAAGCCAATAGAGAAAAATACAATACCAATATAAGATATTATTTGATTGCTCAATTACAGAGCTAATTGATTAATAGAGTGAATATTCCCTAAATGCCAAGGTATTACTTTACACTGGCATAAATAAGAACTCCAATAATTTGGTCAGAAACTTCATAAATGCTTTCCATCCAAAACTTTATAAAACAGCAGTGGACATATTCACTGCAACATACCTGCGTCTCTTTCTGCTAAAACTTGTTGATAATTGAGTGTAAATTCTAAAAGCTCCTTCTCTGATTTAAGAGTACGTTTTGCACTTTTTCGCTTTTCACCAGTTTCCTGACAAATTAAGAAGATCAACTATTCAGTCTCTCCTAGATGTAGTTTCGTATACTCATTGTGACATGACAAAAGAAAAAAGACAAATTGGCTCATGTTGATCAAAATGAGATAAATATAGTTCATTCTATCACATTTTTAATTCAAATACAATATGCAAAACAAAACCTTTATACTTAATGAGACACTGAAATGAATGAGGTAAATAACATTAATGACTCTGCTCATTCTATAATGAGAAGAAAGAGACTTTTCTACAAAGGTTACTGAATATTGACCAAGCATAACATTGGTGTGCATCAAAAGTATATTAGACTCTCTATTCAACCAGTGATTGCACAAAACTAGCTGTGTCACAACGGATGTTTTTGTTTGATTTTGATGAACTCAACGCGACCTTAACTGTCAAAAAATTGTGAATTAAACATGACCTAAATTGTTTGATGTGTAACAATTGTGATGCTCCATCCAAATTTTCCATTCAATAGAACATAATCTAGCAACTAATCTGAAAAATATTTACAATCAGAGTATATTAACTTACCTCCTTTACAAACACACTGCTATAAACAAATTCAAGAGCTAAAGCATTACAAACTGTCCTATCATTCAGAAATTACAATAGATATTGTTTATGAATTCTAAGATATAATTTGTTGACCTGACAAGGATAACCTAACACTTGTTTATAATATTCTTCCAAAATCTTCCACAAACTTTTCTACACCATTCTCACAAGATAACCTAACAACTTAGAATCAATCAGCACAGCCTCGTTACTATTCTTTAAGGGGGGAGAAAGCCCATTATATTTTTAAAGTCACAGCCTAACAATTTAAGAAATGTTCAATAAAGAAAAGTGTATTGCTCTGCTTATTTCCAGTAAGCTTTGTCCAGTCCAAGTTAATTCCCATCAAACTCAATGCCCAACAGGCTAGTTGTGGATCAAATAAGTTATGTCAGTTGAACAGTCAAAGACATTTTTAATCAACTGTTCAAAATAAATAGCAGGATACATGAGCCAGAGGGAACACATACAGACTGAGAAATATATAGCCGAGAAGACATGCAATAATTCATGGGCATATATAGAAATTAACAGAGATAATTGACTAACAGATTTTTTGTTTTTTGAAGAATCAACAGTCTCTGATGAACCCACATTCTTTACAGGCAATGCTTTAGTCTCCAATGGTACACCAGTTGCTGCAATAGCAATTAGCAACAACACAATCACCATGTCAAATACTCAAAGAAAAAACTAGAAGACATCAGTAATTCAACATAGAGATCTAAAAGATTGTATTTTAATGGGTTTGTAATCATGTCCGAGCATGCAAGGTAGTCCATTGATAATGTAAGTTTAGATAATTATTCCAACCATTTAGTACCTGACTAGGTATAATATCAGTAAAAGTGTCAACAATGCAAGAGAAAGAAAAATGTAAGTTTAAGAGATCATTTCATCTTTCAAGACAAATTCTTAAAATTACCCATTACACTGAGAACTCACACCAGCTGCTATGATCAAAGTAATCCTTATAATAGTGACTAGGACAAGTTGACCCCCACCCCCTGAGCCACATTTAAGATGAAGTAAACCTCGTCTGCTCTTAATTCTAATATATTATGGTATCAGGTTCTATCCCAATCCTAATATTACAGTCACCCACAAGTCAGAAGTGTCCAATACTGTCAATTTCACACTTCAGGTGTCAAATCTTGAGTATAAGGGAAGTGTTACGTCCCACGATGGGTAGGAATATGGTCAAAGTAATACTTACAATGATATGGGCAATCCTCCGGTGATCTAGCTTTTACAATCAAGTTATGCCCAGTCTGTTCTCAATTTTAGCAAGATCAATATAAACTTTGGAGGCAATAACAATGAGAATACCTAATTCCGCACAATATGGACACTGTTCAAAGTTTGAACTAGAAAACTAAAGACAAAGAAGGATTACAAGGTTTTTCAGTCACATCCAGCATACACATACACAGACACAGACAGACCAATAAGGAAGGCTCCAATTTTGAAATTTGTGTATATATGATGCCAAGTTGCACCATCAGAATACAGAGGCATTTTAGAAATCATTAGGCAACCAGGAACTGTTACTCCCATTTAAAGGAAAATACATATGCAAAGAAGAAAACTTTGTACAGAACATATTCAGATAGTATCTATAAGTGAATGAAGGAGAGTTACACTCAATAGTAAGGAGTCACACAAAAGAGAAACCTGTCTTTAGTCCAGATCAATCCGTTACTCATGTAATTCCCATGAAACTAAACAAATATTAGCATGTAGTTACTAGTTACAAAATTTGCAAAAAGGGACGCAGAGGCTTAGTATAATTACATCCATCTGAACTTTGGCATTCTCCTTGACGTGTCTCCTTTACCTCGCAGCATCCGGATGGTGGAGACTTGGAAACAGAAATAGCAACAGGAGGTGTAATCTGTACGCCTTCATTTTGCTGCATACAGCTACTAGAGGAAATCTCCACAGAGCAGTCTGAGGCATCAAAACTAAGTGCTTTAGATAGTGGAACATGAAAAGTTTTTCATTGCTCACTGATCTTGCTTACCATGATTGGCTTGAAACTCTTTTGCTCCCATGTCATTTGATAGTTCATTAGAATGAATAAGGTCGGATGAACCATCATCCTTGTAACTATTCAGAGGCTTCTCTTGTTCAGGAGTTGGAGTTGGAGGAGCAAGAGGCTCTGTAGTACTCTCAACAAACCCATCTGGCAACGAGTCAACTTCGGGAAGCTGATTTGCATCTGGATTCTGCATTTCACCTACATCTCAAGCAACCATAGAATTATTTAACTACAATTAAATGTTAAATTGTTTACAAAAATACTGGGAGGACAAGTAAATCGTAGTCACAATAGCTTTTAAAATTCTACTACGCATCTAAAATTACATTGCAGAATTCTTTTGTATTCTTATTATAATTATAACAAGCAAAGACATTGTCTGTCAGAACCACCTAAACTAATTTTAAACTTCATCAAGGATTGACAATATTATTTCTACAAAACCCAAATATAAATTAAATTTTCAATAAAATTCTAACAAGTATAAAACAATATTGCATAAATCTCAAATTGAATCTCTTAATATATCAAACAAAGAAATGCCCTTAACAGACCCACAAGGAAGCTAACAAAACAATCCCAAAAAAGTTGCTGAAAAATATATTTAAAAATGAGGCGAGGAATAACTTCACCCACGTCATTTTTTTCTGAAATAACGAAAACATTTCCGCCACGACACCGAATAAAACACGCTCATCGTCGTTTGAACCAACAAATTGAAGATTGAAGAAAGTGGGCGCATCATAGCTCATGTGGAACAATGAATGATGTGGGTGATTAAGAATTAGAGTAAAAATGAAAACTTTAAAAGAAGAAATGGAATAGGGAAAGGGGAAATCGAAGGGAGTACCAAGCAGAAGGCAGAAAATAGAAGCGGAAAAAAATGTATTGCCTGAGGAGCTGAGGAAGGATCCAACAGTAGGTGTGGCACTGAAGCTCCACCGAACACCTTCAAACCACCTGCTCTTCGTTTTCTCACACCAAATTTCGCTTTTGTTTCTTCTATAAATTTGCTACCCAGGTATAAACACTAAGCCCTATTTCTCTTTTGAGTGTCTATGGATTAAATGTCTTAAAATTTCAAAAAGTCACATTTAAATGTTTGGATAGTTATTTTTGTATTTTCAAAATATGGTTGTTCATTTTATAAAATTGATTTTATTCTTTAAAATTTAAGATATTATATAAGATCCAATTTTTAAGTTTAAGGCTCTTCCCTTAGACAAACGCAAGGAATAAATAAGAAAAATAAAAACTAAAGTAGCATTAATGAAGAAAATATAAAAACTAAAGTAGTATTAATGAAGAAAATATAATAATCGTGTCATATTTTAATTATATTTTTCTTTTACTAAAATCATGTCACCTATTTTTTTAAGATAAATTTATATTAAGATAGTCTTGTCATCCATCCCATTTTCGTAAAAAGAAAATACACTCCTTGCTAAATACCAAAAAAATTGCAAGAATTTAGTGCTTTTACCCATCATATCACATTAACATTAATATTTTTATGACATTTGGATCTAAATTAAATCACTTACTAGAACATATTAAACATCTTGTAAAAATTGTTAAATAATTTAGAGAAATATTATTTTGATACTCAAATGTGACATATTCCAATTTAACACTTAGACGTGGCAGCAACATGCCAAGAATATGAAAACAAAATGATTATTTTAATACTAAGTTTTAATATCTTGTATTCCCGCTCTCTCTCTATCTGCCTCTTCATATATCTTCTTTGATCTGCCTCTTCATATTTCTTCTTTTGACATCTCTTATTCTCTCTCTGCCTTTTCATATATCTTCTTATACATCTTTTATCGTTTCTCTGCCTTTTCATATCTCTTCTTCGTCTCCCTTCCAAAGAATCAGAGATTATTGTCAACTAAGTAAGCAGCGTTGTAACCCGTGGTTTTCTTTTGGTTGTTGTATATAAATGGATGTTTTTTACCGAGTGTTGTACATAACTTTTTATTCCATAATATGAGTATAAATGAGTATTTTAGTGTATGCAGTACCGATGATAAATGTTTATTTTAGGTTTGGAAAAGTGATGGGTAAAGAGAAGGTTCACATTAACATTGTGGTGATTGGCCATATAAACTCTGGGAAGTCAACTACCACTGGCCACCTCATCTACAAGCTTGGAGGTATTGACAAGAGTGTGATTGAGAGA
>Ga0099824_1010807_pt1 | contig 10577 bp, 5 predicted proteins | sample SiratrowhiteBW_FD_76837 | JGI IMG/M metagenome (GOLD analysis project Ga0099824, IMG submission 76837) | Root nodule microbial communities of legume samples collected from California, USA - Siratro white BW | ecosystem: Host-associated > Plants > Roots > Nodule | place: USA: California... | reverse complement strand
CTTTTTCTCACTTTCTCTTTTTATATATTATAACAAAAATTATATTTATATTTATTTTATTATATAAAAATATATATAATTATATATATATATTTATATATATATATATATATATATATATATATTTATTTATTTACTTTGCATTAATATATAAATATATATTCACGTATATGTATATTATACTCGTAATAGACATAAAATATTTAACATAATAAGATTAGAAACACTTCATACATGAAATAAATAAATAAATTAAAATAATAAATGTTTCCTCTTCCTATTTTTATCTTTTTTAATAATATTATTATAATCATAATATATATATATATATATATATATATATATATTTAAATATATATAAATATTATTATTATTTTTTATATATATATTTTGTTTTAATAATAAAAAATTATATATATATATATATATATATATATATATATTTTTTTTTTTAATAATATATTTTTAAATATATTATATTTGAAAAATATGACATTATAAATTTTTAAATATTACAAAATAAAGATCATGGGTATAATTGTCTTGTTCATTTTGCTAGAATTATTTGATTTGGTTGTTGTTTTGGTGGTTATGTCCCTTGTTTAATTGAATTGGTAGAATTTTATCAATAAATTATTATGTTTAATGGAGGTCTTTTAACATTTGGATTCACATAAACTCCAATTATTATACATAGGGTTGTGAAGAGATCAATAAGCCAACAAACTTGGTTTGTTTTGGATTTTTATGAATTCTTAGACTACAAATTGGTAATTTTCCCAAAGGGGCCAATAATGGAATAAAGAAGGTAACAATGAGACATATTTAGGTTATAATTATGCTTTATTAACACTATTTTTATTAGTAAAAAAGGAAGTTTAAATTTGAGTTATAGTCTTCATATGGTCTTTGAGGACTCTTAAAGTCTTCCCAGGTTAGCTTTATATGTTCTTTCTCCTAGGGATAATAAATCTGATGTTGCTACACCATTGAAGACTACTTTGTATGACCTTATTGCTTGGTATATGCATCTTTTCTTTTCTTGATATAGTCATTTGTGAGTAATCTGGTTATTGAATTTGGAATGCTCACCCTCCTTGATTTCAACTTGTTTTTCAGTAATAAATGTCCAATTCTTAATAGTCTCATACCTTTGTTGTTCCATTTCATCCCCTAAAATAGATTTATGTTGACTAGTGCAACAAAGTGCTTAAACAAAGTGCTCAGTTCTTAAGCACTTTTCTGTAACTTGACATTTTTTATTTTATCCTGTTTGGAACCCTTTGTAAATAGAGAGAATTCGAATATGCTAACATCAATCCACTTGTTCAAGATATATCAATTACACCATATTCAAGCTAACCAGTAGAGTATAACATATTCATATGCACAATTTACATTTCGTACTGTCAAACATTTTATATAACACATTCATATTCCTAAACTTTTCACAATTTACACCTGAAAACGTTATGTCAAACACATAGTGGGCAACCTTAGAAAGTACTATGAACAACTCTTGTAAATCCACAAGTTGACCAAGGTTAGGCATGAAGATGAAACACAGTAAGATATACATGTAACACAAACTTGATAATCATCAAATCCACCAAAAATGCATAAAGAGATAAAAAGGAAAAAAATTTCAACACAAAAATGTGATAGAAAATAGTCATGAGGTAAGTCTTGTTCTATAGGATCTACTGCTATTTGATTGTAACCAGAATAACCACCAAATAAATTGTGATAAGTCTGACAACCAATCTCTCCAACATGTAGTCCATGAAAAGGAGTGAAAAATGATCATTTCTCGTTGTTTGATTAACCTATGATGGTTTTTATAAGAATTAATTCTTTCATTGCAGACTATTGTCATCCTTCCTTTCTTAGGAACAAGTTGGACTAAATTAAACTAAGCACTATCAAATATTAGGTATATTATGCCAACTTCAACCAAGTTCATCCTTTGTTTCCTTACCACTTTCTTCATTGTAGGATTGAGGTGCCTTTGAGGTTGAGCTATAGGCTTATAATCTTCCTCCCTCATAATTTTGTGCATGCAATATGAATGATTTATTCCCTTCAAATTAAAATTTTTCCAGTAAAAGAATTGCATCCTTTGTACAATTTCATCACATCTAATGACTTAATAGTTTATTATTATACACATATAGGTTGCAACTTCCCTAAGTACCTAGAAGTTCTTAGATTAATTATTGGATAAAATTTGTCCTCCATTTTCTTTTTTCAATTTCAACTCAATTTCTTTTGAAAGTATTAGTCACTGTATGGTCAATGACGAAGAGGAGAGGCGAAAAATGTTCTTTTACATAATCTCCCTCTCAAAAAAGAAATCAATACAACTCGAAAACGATTTAATCACACGAACTTCTCTACATAAGAAAGAGTTGTTTCCATTGAAAAAATCACAAAAGAAAGAAGAAGAATTCATAGGAATATACTTAAAGAAGGATAATAGAGTATTGAAATATAAAACAAGTGAAAAGTTTAAGAAACAACTTATGACAACACAAATCAACAGCTTCTTTTGTATTTTATTTTTAAATGCACCATTTTAAAAGTAAAAATAAAACATTAGTTGCTTAAACAATAATGTTCAAATTAAAATCACCATCCTTCAGACGACATTTATCACAAAGTGGAGATGAAAATATTCAATACAAAATGAAAAAAGTTTGCAAAACTTAATATAGTTAATAATATATTTAACCAATAAATATATTTAAATAATTTATATATGAAACTCAACCACAATTGAGCAAATACTAGAAAAAAATACACAAAAAAAACTATATATATTAATCTCCCTCATTTAATTCTCATATTTTTTTCTCAGCAACAAAAAATATATTTTTTTTCTCAGCAACAAAAAATATATAGAATGAGGACAATGAGGATGCCCCAATCTATTTATACAAAAGGCACCTGACATACACATTTAATTCTCATATGTTTTATAATAACTTTATGTTTTTAATATCGATAAAAAAATAATGTTTCGATCAAGATAGTACTATAACAACTTTCTTTTTTTAATATTAATAAAAAAATTTAAATATTTAATGTTTCGACTTTAAGTGTGTTTATTACGATAATAATATGAAGATTAATACATATATTAAGTGTCATCCATTTTAAGAATAGTAGATAGTCTTAATTTTGTTTTTAAAAGACATACAATTGATAATAGTCACAATTTTGAAATGTATATAAATTGTAAAATTATTGGGTGTAACAAAGTAATTAATAATAAAATATGTTACCACAAAATACATCAACAATAAAATAATAAATAATAATAATAAAAATATATTATAATTACAAATTTAATTTATAATAATAATTTATTAAGAATGTCATTTTATTTTTTATTTATAATTTTCTTTTACTCTTCCACCATACAATTTCATTGTGTATTTACATGGTGTGATAGATAGGTTTGGTAAATGATGGAGAGAGGTTTAAAGTGAGATATTTGGATGATGGATGTGGAGTTGAAACTGAGGACTGAGTGTGCCGTGTTTTTCACATGCCTGAATTCGGTTGGCATCACTCAATCACTTCCCCAACAAGTTTCCACCGCAAACAAAATATTCCAACCGGACCCACTTCTGTCAATCATACATCTCACCCTTCTGATCTTCCTTCAATTTGAAGGACACAGACAAAAACGGTTCTGTCCTTTCTGTCCTCCTCCATCACCCACATTTTTTTTTTTTAAGGTTTCTTTCATTCTCCTACTCCCTATTCAAATTCACACACAAAAAACCATTCGCATTTATCATCTCATTAAAAAAATAACATAAAAAAAACCTACTAGACTTAGAACATTTCTTAAGAACATCTACAGAAAAATATTTTATCAGGAAAGGAAATCATTCATGTTTTTTTAGAGTTCTATACAGTGCCGAAATTATTACTAATTTTTACCTTAAACGAAACTAAAATTTACTTAAACTAAAAAATAAAATAAAATTCTCTTTTCACTCACTTTCTCTCCCCTTCTCTACCCTCTGATTCATCGTCATCGTTTCATGCCGAGTTGGCTCGATTCGAGACTCCAAACGACACCGTTTCTTTCCTTCCTTTACGCGATTTTCCTTGCTTCACTCGATGTTGCTGATTCCCATGCGCTTCACCACCGCGTTTCCAATGGCTTCCGTTTGTATTCTCAATCCATTCTTCAGCTCCATGTAACTCTTCACTTCCTTCCTTATCATCTCTTGCATCACCCTCAACAACTCCCCTTTGAACAATTGCTTCCCACACTCCTCCACCGTCGACGCCGCTGGAGGAGAACGAGGCGGCGGCGATGCTGGTTGTGGCACCGGATTAGGCTCGGAGCCCAAGCCGGGGAGACACAAACTCAGTGACGTGGCTGGATCGGAGAAGGATGAAGCGGTTTCCATGAGATTGGGCCTGCAACGGGCTGAGGCCGAAGGGGTCGACAGAGCGGGCTGGCCCGGATCGCTTAATTCAGACCCGGATGGGCTGCTCGGGTTTAAATAACCCGCGCCGACGCTGGCGGATCTTTTAAGCGGCGGACGATCGGTTACGTCGAGACTAACGGCGGAGCATTTTCGCTTCAAGGTGGAGTTCCAATGGTTTTTCACCGCATTATCGGTACGGCCGTTGAGTAAACGTGCTATGGTGGCCCACTTGTTACCGAACCTACTGTGGGCCCTTATAATAGCATCGTCCTCTTCCGGCGTGAACGGTCGGTGCTCCACCTCCGGCGAGAGCTGGTTGCACCACCGTAGCCGGCATGATTTGCCGGATCGACCTGGAATAGACTTACTAATCACGGTCCAGTTCCTCGGCCCAAGCGTCTGCACCAGCTTCTGCAGCGCCTCGTCCTCCTCCGGGCTCCACGGGCCCTTGACCCGATCCATTTCCTTGCTTCCCGATGCCATGCTTTCAGAGTTTAATCATAAAAACAGAATAAAGAAAACATCAAAATTAAAATTTACGAGGTGTTTTGTGAGTTCTGAGAAGAAGGGTGGGGTTTGGGGGAGAAATAGAAAATGCAAAAGGGATAAGGATGACCGGTTGAGCCGGTTGATGTGACCGGTTGGGTCGGTTGGCGAAGTAGTTACTTGTATACAGCTGGCAAACTAACACGCGTGGGAGTTGGAGCCTCGTTACCGTTACACGTATGATCACGCTATCGGTGCTGCCTGGTGTTTTCTATAAAATTATTAACTAATTTGCTAAACTAATCTTCTTCTGCTCCTTCCTACACTCAAACTCAATCAGATATTTTAATTATTAAATTAATTACAATTAAAAAACAATCAACTCATTCATTCAAAAATATTGACTAAAACGGTTGAAAAACCGTTGCTCATCCTAAATTTACCGATAATCCCCTTTCCAACGTACTACTTTTATTAAATAAAAATTATTACCTACTTAAATTAATAATTAATAATGAAACGTGATATATTTTTTATTTTTAGATATTAAAATATTTTTTAGTTGAATTTTTAAATTAAACTAATTTTACTTATTATTTTTGAATATCATATAATTACTCTGTAAATCTAACGATTTTCCCTCAATCATAACTACTGACCGTTATAGATATTATCTTCCAAATCTAAAATTAAACTTTGTTTGACTGGTATTAGAGTTCTTTTATGTCATATAAAATATGAAACCGTTAATAAGTATAGACGTTTTTTTAATTAAATGTTCAAAATTTGTTAAGAAACAGTTATTTTAGCTTTGAGATTAATGAATTTTCTTTAATTAATTTTACTCGTTTAAAATTAACTGTAAAGCATGATATCTTTAACGTAAAAAAGAATTATCTGCTAAAATTTATCTAGGCTGATTAAATTAGGTAAGTCACACCTTTTATTTAAAGAGAGTCTTATTTTTTTTAATAAAATTTCAGGTGAACAATAAAAGTATGCGTTTTAAAGGGTATTGCTAACCAATAAAGCTCAAAATCATTTATAAATCAATGGTTTATAAACCTCATTCAAAATATTTAATCAAAAGGTACATGGTTTGAATGTAAATCAACCTAATGGAAACATTAATTAAATAAAAAAAATGGTTATAATAGTCTCTCTCCTTGCATTAAACTAAGTTATACAAATTTATATTCTTTTATATTTTGGGAGTTGGAGTCATAAACGGGAATGTAACTGATATTAAAAAATCTTCACAACTAATAAAACGATAATAATAATGACAGGAAGAACCTAGAACTCGAATAACTGTAGACCTATTCAAATTTTTAAAAGTTTGCAATAAAAAAATTAAATAAAAAAAGTCAAGATAGAATACATTTTCCAATGAATCGACCATAATAAAACCTTTTATTAATCTATAGACCTATTTGTGAGCCAAACAATAACATTAATGATGTAAATAAAATGTAACTATATTTTATATTGTATATATTATTTTCTTAATATGATAAAATATTATCATTAAATATACTTATGATAATATCGAGTATCTTTAAAATAAGATAAGAAATAAATTCATACTTATATTTAAATTTATCTTGATTTTAATGAAAATATTATATTAAGTATGGATAATATCTATTTTATAAATTAAATACAAAAACAATGGTAAGAATGTAAGAAATAAGATATAAGTTTTATAACTGATGGCATGTAAGAAGGAGTTTTTATTTTAGATGTGAGATTAAATATAGTCAAACTCATTCATTCTATTGATTGATATCTCTACTTTGAAAAGAAAACTCTAATAATTAAATGTTTTTTAAATAATTATCAAAATTATTTTAAACATTCAATTAAAAAAATGATTTTAAATGTTATAAAAAAATAATTTTATAATTTAAACATTATTGGTATAATTTGATGTGTTTTCATTTTTAGAATTTTTTCTGAAAATATAAATCTTGTGATATCTTGTTTAGTACTAACATATTAGTTGCATACTCTCATACAAACATACATAATATCATCATTACAAATTCAGTCAACCTCTAACAAGTTATAGAAACACAAGCCATGTTATTTCATATAGAAACACAAGTCACATTATTTTATCAATATTGGAATTATTTTGTCATCACTTAAGCACTATCATTCTTTTTGTATGATCTAACATGTTTAAAAAAACTCTTGTAGCATTACCACACAACTACCAAACTACATTATAAGGTAATACACTCAACTCTCTCTCACTCAAACCACAAGTCTTCACTTTATAATATATATATATATATATATACGCATCCTAAATTTAGTTTGACGAAATCGTAATCTCCATTCCTGACTTTAATCACTTATATTTTTTTAAAACTATTACTGACTTAAATTAATCATTAATAATTAATATAATTAATAAAATATGATATATATTTTTTTTATTTTACTTTTAAAATACTGGTTGGCTGAATTTTTAAATTAACCAAAATCTACTAATTATTTTCAGATATCAAATTATATATTTATAGTGTAAACCTAACGGCTTTCGCTCAATCATAACTACTCACCCTGAGAGATATGGTATTCGAAAACTAAAATTAAACTTTGTTTGTTTGAGTGGGATTGATAAAAAATATGTAATGTTTTTAATAATTATAGACGTATTTTTAATTAAATGGTGAAAATTTGTTAAGAAATAGTAGTTAGATTTTTACCTTGGAGATGTAATCGTTCAAAATTAACGGTGAAGCTTGATGTCTTTAACGTAAAAAAATAAAAGAAGAATTATCAGCTAAAATTTATCTAAACTGATTAAATTAGGTAAGTCACACTTTTTTATTTAAAGAGAGTCTTATTTTTTTTTTAATAAAAATTCAGGTGAACAATACAAGTATGTGTTTAAAAGCGTATTGCTAACCAATAAAGCTCAAAATCATTTATAAATCAAAAGTTTGTTTTTTTATTTCTTTTCTTTTTTTATTTTACAGCAATAAAGTATCTTTTTCAAATTGATTCAAATTATTTTGTGAATCTTTTTGGACCTCATTCAAAATATTAAATCAAAAGTTACACGGTTTGAATGTAAATCAACCTAATGGGAACATTGAAGGTTCATAACAAAATAAATCATTAATTGAATAAAAAATTTGATTATAATACTCTCTCTTTGCATTAATATATAATTGCAAAAAATGTCTATATTTGAATTAATATTAATTAAGTAAATAATTTTTAAGGAAATAAAATTTTTTATATTAAAATTAATATTTTTATTGTATATACTTACCACTTTAATTTTAAAACAATATTAATGTTATTCAGTTTATTTATATTTTATCTTTAGTTTATTTAAAAATATTTTACACATTTATCATGAATATTAATTGTGGCCTTCCGAATCTAGGCTAAGTTATACAAGTCTTGGATCTGAGATTTTAAACTGATTTATTATCACATCAAATTTTTATTTTTTTATATTTTGGGAGTTGGAGTCATAAACGGGAATGTAACTGATATTAAAAAATCTTGATAACTAATAAAACCAGAATAATAATGATAAGAAGAACTAGAATTCGAATAAATGTCCCACCTATTCAAATTTTAAAAAGCTTGCAATAAAAAATAAAAATAAATAAAAAGTCAACACGTAATACATTTTCCAATGAATCTATTTATCCTAATAAAACCTTTTATTGCTCTATAGAGCTATTTGCCAGCCAAACAATAACATTAATAACTAAACTTAATTTAGAGATTAAAATTAATTTGAATTTAAATAAAATGTAACGATATTTTATATTGTATATATTATTTTCTTAATATGATAAAATATTACCATTAACATTGTTAGGATATATTTATGGTAATAACGGGTATCTTTAAAATAAGATAACAAATAAATTCATATTTATATTTAAACTTATCTTTATTTTAATGGAAATATTATATTAGGTACAGATAATATTTATTTTATAAATTAAATAAAAAACAATGGTAAGAATGTACACATATATTTCTTTCATATTTTCTTTTAAACTATTAAAACAACATCAATATATTAGTATAATTTTTTATTTTTTGTTATTTTCTCCTATCTTCAGTTTATTTTGATTTGAAGAACAATTTATTTTTCAATACACAAATATTTCTAATGTCTATATTAATTATTTCTTTCCTCTTATATTCATTAAGTTTAAAGGAATTTTCAGATATTTTATATCTTTCATTACAGTCTTATTATATATTTTTTTTCAATTTGATTCAAACTTATTATATTTTAGAAAGTGAAAATAATAATTTTATTAAATTAAATTATTTAATTAACACATATTTGATTATTTATATTGTCTTTTTAATATATTTATTTTGTTTTTTATCATATGACCTTAATTTTTAGTGTTTAGTCTATAAGCTCTAATTAAGTTCATCATTTAATTTTAAAAATTATTTTCTATTTTGTTTTGTGGTTTTTATTTTCTTTTTTATTTTGAAGAACTATTTTTTTACTATACATCCATTCTCTCTCTCAACTATTTTAAACAATATTAATTGTCATAAAATTTCAGTTACGTGTGAAATTATTTACTTATTTTTTATATTTATTTAACATTTATACAATTCTTATTTATTATTTTTAAGATTTATGTAAATTTCTTGCTTGACAGTTGATATTAAAGTAAAAGAAAATGTGTGTTGTTTTGATATTGAATTCTTAATATTATCATGTTTTATTTATTATAAATTCTTTTTTGTAAAAAAATATTTAGTATTCAGTACACTACTAGAGATTCAGGTATACTCACAACTTAACTATGATGAAAATAAAATACAAGTTTTATAAGTCTTATATGTGATGGGATTGTGTATAGAGATGAACATGAAATTTTATTTTACAAGTGAGGTTGAATATAGTCAAACTCACTCATTTTAATGATTAATATCCCTAATTTGAAAAGAAAACCCAAATAATTAAATGATTTTAAATAATTATCAATATTTTAAACATTCAATTAATTAAAATGATTTCAAATATTATAAAAAAACTAATTTTATAATTTAAACATTATAAAAATAATTTGATGTATTTTCATTTTTAGAATTTTTTTACCATAAATAAATATTGTAACATCTTGCTTAATAATAATATATTAGTTGGTATAATATTATATTTTTACATAGACACCTATATATAGTATATATTATACAACATCTAAATTTTAAGCTTTCAAAAAATATATACATACATAACATAACAATATATATATATATAAACTTTGTGTGTGTCTAATGCATTCATCTCTCACACAAACACATAAGATATTACAAATCCAGAGATATCAACTTCTAACAAGTTATACAAATACAATTTACATTATTTTATATAGAAACACACAAGTTTTGTTGAAATACTTTTGTCATTAGTTAAGCACTATATTTTTTTTATCATCTAACATGTTTCAGAAACTCTTGCACCGTTAAGACGCTCTTTTTCTTAAATCATCAAACTATAATTTAAAGGTAAAATACACTGTAAATGAGAGAGTTGTCTCAATTTTTCTCTTACTCATATATATATATATATATATATATATATATATATATATATATATATATATATATATATATATATATATATTT
>Ga0099824_1010806_pt1 | contig 10578 bp, 6 predicted proteins | sample SiratrowhiteBW_FD_76837 | JGI IMG/M metagenome (GOLD analysis project Ga0099824, IMG submission 76837) | Root nodule microbial communities of legume samples collected from California, USA - Siratro white BW | ecosystem: Host-associated > Plants > Roots > Nodule | place: USA: California... | reverse complement strand
TATATATATATATATATATATAGCTATCTAGTGAAAGTTAATGAAAGAAAGACACATAAAATGATAATCATGTATAGACATTATAAACTTTGTTCACCTGAATCTTCAGACCAATTGTTTAAAATCAATTCCAACTTTAATATTGATGAAAAATATGTTTTTTATCATTAAAATGTAAACTGATTAATTTTATCATTTTTAAAATATACAATTTTGTGTGTATATTTGTATCACTGCTCTAGAAAATTGAAGATAGTTATAGAATAATTATGTAGAATATGAAGAGGATTTTCTTATATATATATATATATATATATTATATCAGTGTGAAGTTTTCTTTATTGACAACTAAATAAAAATTATCATAAATATAATTTTTAAGAGAATTATAAAAGTTCATAAATGTAAAAAAACATCTCAACTTGTGATTGAATAATATTATAATTTATTTTATATATTGTTGTTTCATTTCAATTAAATATACATATATCACATACTTAAACATTTACTTCTACCAGATTTATATATTGTTGTATAGAATGAGATTGTAAAGATTTTTAGAATAAAAACACAATATCATGAATATAATAAATGAAGGCTAAGTTAGAAAAATGAAAGTTCATAAAGATGCCATGATTTTCCCTCTCTCCTTGACATTTAGAACAACATAAACCTAAATAATTTTGCATCATACCCAACAAGTGCATATAATTTACAAACAGCCAATGGACCAACCACTAAGAAATGCTTTACTGCATGTTTGTCTTCAAAAATTAAAATAAGCAAAGAAAAAAAAAACAATTAAAAAAGCATATCCAGAACTCCAGATGGATCACATTTTTGTGAAGCATTTTTAGAAACTGAAGACTTTCCTCAGTTAATGGTTTCACTTTTTTTCCCAAAAGAAACAAGCACTATACTTTTACTGTAATTACATTTACAGGTAGTATAAAGATTTCATCCCTACACTTATGCTATGTTGGTTAAGTATGATTTATCAACGAATTCAGTAAAAGCTGATTCTAGTTCAAAAAAACTGCATATTTGTCTCAATGTTTAACAGACCTTTTTTTTTTTTTAACTTTAATCCTTAGAGGAGAAATATACTGATTATAATGTCAGGTTAAACAAAAGTTAAAAAGTTAAAGAAGGGTTTATTTATATATAAACTTTTTGGTTATTATTTTAAAAGAACTGGTATCATGAAATTAGACTTGAAATTAATAACTCACATTAAACCTTATTAACCAGTTATTTGTTACTGAACTCTAATAAGTGTGTACATATGAAGAACTCAGAATTGGTAATCAACAATGCTTACCTAAAGTGTATATTGGATCTAAATTCTTTGAACAATGATAAAAGTTTCCAGAAGTATATGTAGCTGCAGGTGGTGGGTCTAATAGGCCTCCTAAAAATGAGCAATTCAAAGAGATGGTGCATGGTGCAGTCCATTCAAAGGAGTATACCAAAGTGATACTACTTGTGTCAAAAAGTATTTTGACAAACTCATGTCCCAGAGATCATGACAGCACTTTTCTGAGTATAATTTAATGATACCATTGCACTCCCATTTATGATATGTTGGATTATTAACACCAAAGTTACCAACTAATTTTCTGAGATATTGCTACCTTCACCTACCATTTTGTCTGTTTAAAATTTCTGCATTAGACCTAACACCTCAAAAAATTAAGTTTAATCATTGATTTCATCTTTACTATTCTAAAAATTACTAGTTTTAATCTTATACACCCATTTTAATCATTTATACAAAATCTAAGCCTAAATCATATACTTATACATAGAAAAGTGAGAAATTAACAGAATATATAGGGGAGAATTCAAAGAAGAAAATCTTTATGGCAAGTTTTGATAGAAAAATAAGAGGTGGTTATGACAATTATATGATGAGTAATAACCATTCTCTAATGACCTTTGCGGCCTAAAGTAAATGTGAAAAGACACTATCTGAACACTAGCACAAACACAGAGACAGATAGGAAAAGTGTAACAGTCATGGAATTGGAACAAAAAACTATGCGCATTTCTGAGAGTAGTCTCTTTCAAGCAGGAAGCACATGCTTTAGGCAACCATGAAGTGTCCATAAAAATGAAGAAAATTCATTTCCCATATGATGTGTTAGGTTATATATTTGACTGACTTTTCGTACGGTACTTGATCCATCATATCCCATAAAAGCATTCATTCATACATACATAGATTCATGTTTGTGTAAACCAAAAGCTCAGTGTGTAGTATTAATCTTACCATGAAGAGATCAAGCTCAGATTGGCTGAACATGCCCAAGTTTTGCTTCTCTGTCGCTTGCATCTGATCTATCTTCAACTCTCTCTCCAAGTTTGAAATGTCACCAACCTGAAAAGAAGTACTAGCACCATGCATCTTTAAAGGTTCATGCTTAAATTAAAAGAACAAAGAACCTTTGGTTTTCTGATATCTTTTGCACACAACAAGGTGCACCAACAAGTTAATTAGTCTACAGTTTATCAAACTATAATTGGTTGATAAGCAAAACTTCACTTTTAAGAAAGGTTATTATTCATTTCAAATGATGTGGACTAGCTTTTGGTTTTATCTGAACTAACTTCACCCACCAACACACACACAGAAAAAGACATGCATAACCAACAACTTACACATAATCTGCACACTTACCACCAATAAATGTTTAAATCTATTGGGTTTGAATTTGAGGAGTAAACTTAGTTTTTTCCACTTCTATTGGACCTTTAAATTTGTTCATATAATCGCAAATTTAATTATAAAATTAACCAGTTAGGCCAAACTGTAGTTGAACTTCAGCCTGTATATACACGAATCTGCTCCCTTCACTATATTATATTGGAGGAAAAGAATTCAATCTGTAAGATAATCCTTGGTCTTTTACACTGATTCAAGATTCAACAAGGTGAATAAGATGAAAGACCCTTTTGAAAGGGCAAGAGAAAATAAGTCCTTTAAAACTGATTCACATTATTGAGAAAAACATATTATTCTGAATCACATCTTACAGTTGATATAATTAGTTTTCTGAGAAATCAACCATGATATATGCTATACAGTCATCAAACACAAAGTTGAGGTTGAATTCAATACATTTCTACACAAATTAATGTAAGCTGGGGTTGGAAACAGTAAACACAAGGAAGGAGTTGAAAGGAAAAGAGAGAAGGAACCTTCAAACAGTCCAAGTGAGCTTCAACCAGCAGTCCATAGAGAGGGTGGCTGGAGATTCTTCTCTTGAGGATCTCATTGTTTTGTTCTTCTTCGTCATCATCTTCTTCTTCTTCTTCTAGTTTGTAGGTCTCAATAGTAGCGTTAGGCCTCTCAGATTCCATATCTATTTTTGAGCAGGAGAAGTGAACCTTTGATATGCCAGATATTGAAGAGCTACAGCTAGCTGATAATGATGCTATATAGTAGTATATATTAATGTGTACCAGTCCTACTACTACTACTATTATTATTATTATATAAAGAATAAAAATGATAACAATAATAATAATAATAATATATAATAATATATGATGTGATATATGATATATGGTGTATATATAGAGACATGTGAGATGTGAAAAATGATGTGGTAGTACTATATATGGTGGTGGATGAAGATGATGAGGTCAGTGAGATTGAGATGCTCCCACTTTTGGAAGTAAGGGAAGGAAATGAATGACCCTTGCATGCATACGTGGTTAAGAGAAAATGGAATCAGTCAGAAAGAAGAGAAGGGAAGTGAAGGGAAAGGAAGAGAGGGTGGTGTGTGTGAGGCCTTTTTGCTTCCTCTGTTAGCACTGTCTTTTTGCACTGATAAAGCAACACTTCAAAGTTTTCTCGAGCAATGGGGTGGCTTTGTTTTGTTGGTACACTGCTCCAGTTTTGTGTCTTTTTCTTTTTCCACTTTTTTACTAAGTCAGTCATTCATTCTCTCCCCTTCCTTCCCCCCAACCGAAACAGCCAAAACCGAAACTGTTCACTTTGGTTCCTTCTTCCCATCACTTTGCTTCTCATTCCTGTTTCTGTTACTGTTCTGTGGTCCTAACTATTAAAGGACAATTGTTTACTATAATTTTGGAAAAGGGACAATTTTCTGCCTCAAACCATTATATATTCCATGTGCTTCACTTCCTACTATTTCTCTAAACTCATCATCCTTTGCTTTCAACATGCTAATATACCCTATTATTAATGTTTCCTTTGCTAAAAGAGAACACAGATAAACCCTAAAATTACATCTCATTATCTGTTATATATTTTCTTCATCAAAGTCTTGGATACTTTTCTTACTATTCACCATCTTTAATGGTTGTTGGATATACATATATATACACTGTCAAATAGATACATAAGAAATGTTGAGACTGAGACTTGTTAAGAAGTATGTTGAACTAGATATAATGTAGTTATGTAAGTCATAATATTGATTAGAATTAGGGTTTGAGTAATCTTATCTTAATTCATTTTAGGTTTCTGTCCACTTATATAAATTATGTTAATCATATAACTATTTTTTATACGAAATTTCTAACGTGAAAAATTTTCATTTGACTCAAAATTGATGCTATTATATTGTGCACATAATTTTTTTAATTAATAATGAAAACAAAGCTGCAAACAATAAGAGTAACATTAACTAACATTTCTGACCAACACGTTAATTATTTGTCGAAATAAAATTGAGATTAAATTCTCTACACAACATGTCAATTTTGAGTCTTAATTAAAAAATGATTGAAAATAAAAATTTCATAAAGATACTCAATATAGGTTTTTGAAAAGCAGTAAAAAAAACTGAGATTTTCTGAGTCAAGTGATAAGGAAATTGGTTCTTAAATTTGATTATGTAAAGGGTTGAAGTAGTGTGGGAAACAAAGATTATTATCTTAAGTGATTCTTCTAAATTTTATTTAAATTTGTTAACAATAAAGGGTGATGGGTTTTGTGAATATTAAATGTATACGACAAAAACAGAAAGAAAAGAGCAGTGATTTTGTGATGAAGAAAACAGTGTGCATCACCTCAATTGATAATAGCATTTGATTATGCTACCAAATGAGCCAGCAGACAAAATCAAGAACTTAATTAAGGTTTGATCTTGTTGGTGTGACTTTTGGAAAAAAGCATGATAATTAATTATGCCACAAAATCATTTTTGGACAGAATTATGTCAACACAAGCTAATCCTACGACTATGTTTCTACTTTTCATCCATTGCACCTGAACTTAAGGAACAAACATTATAAATATCCCACACTTTCAAGTTTCATTATTTTAAATAGTGATAATTTAATAATAATAATAATAATGATTGCTTAATTTGTTCCAAATCCGCTATCAAACAAAGTAGGAGGAGTGCATATCTTTTGATTTTTTTTCTTCTTGGCAAAAATATAATATATGATGAAATATTAAATCCTTTTTAAAGATCAAAGTTAAAGCTTAATTAAACCTTTTAGTCATTCTAATATGGTATGATTAGTCTTCTTAGCTCGAATCATATCAACTAAATTTTTTATTTATATGCTTTTGGTTCTCAGCTACCAATTGTGTTAATTACATATGTATGAAAAATTGAAAGAGTTAATTAAGAAAATTAGTGAATTAAGAAAAGAAAATGTGGATAGCTTTGGAATGGGTGCCAGGAATGATCATTGTCATGGGCCATGTACGATAACCTTTCCACGGTTTCAGTGTATTGAGCGCCAAATTTTTTATTATTCACTGTTTCATTTTTACTACAAAAAGAAGCAAAAGATTGTATTGGGAAACTCCTTTTAATGGGATTTCAATTCACTTCTCACTCCTTTCTTTTCTTTTTTTCTTTTTTTTTATCCCTAATTTTCATTCTTGTTTTTTTTTTTTTTTTTTTTTTTTTCTTTTTTTAAAATAATTTTTATATTTTTTTCTTTTTTTTTTTTTTTTTTTTTTTTTTTTTTTATACAAAATTTTCATTTTTTTTTTTTTTTTTTTTTTAATTTCTTCCTCTTGGTAAAATCAAATTTATACATGCATCCATGATTCTGGATTTAATTATTTTTCTTTCTACAATGATTTTTTTTAAACACGGGTTTAAAAAATTGTCTTACTATCTAGTAGACACCCGCATAAAAAAATTCTGGGAATTTTCTTTACATTTAAAGATTTTTTTTTAAATTTTAAGATAAATTATTTATCATTAATAATTTAAAATCTGAACTTAAATAGAAAATTAATTTTAAAGAATAATTCTAATCATAAAAATAAAATAATTCAAATAAGTTTCCTGCATTATAGTTTTGAAAAAATGAGTGCTTTTAAAAATGACTTAATTTCACAAAGTTAAAAAAAAAATTATATAATCAAAACAATTCTTGGATGATTAATATTTTTAACTAATAATTTTATTTTGATTATTTAATTTTTAAAAATCTATTAAAAAATACGTAATTCGATCCAGATTTCATCGGTGATTTATTTTCGCAGCCAAGTTAGAGAAGAGGAGACACCATAATTAATATCTTCTGAAAAAGGGGAACAAATTGTTCTTTCTCAATAATAAGGCCACTGCTTTCTTATTCAGTCATACAAAGTTACCTATCAATCCTCATTCACAAATTTCTCTATTTCTTTGTAGTTTTAGAATTATAAGTCTAGATCAATTTTAATTCATTTTAAACTCCTCAGTCTTTTTTTTTTATGTATATTAAAGATCAAATATATATATATAGTAAAAAAACAAGCAGGACTGTATTTAGGATGAAAATAATAATAATAATAATAAATAGTAAAATAATAATAATAATAAAAGAAGAAGAGAAACTATACTCAAATAATAAACTCTATTTATCATTTTGTTTCTATTTTAGTAAAAAAAAATTATTAGCTTCAAGAAAGTAATAAATTGCTTAAAATGGTGACTAACATAACATAATTTGCCATCAAATAAACCATTAAGGATCATTAACCATGTTGTCACCAACAACATTTTGTTGAAAACTAGCCATAATTTTTTTCGTTGAACCTCACTGTTAATTTTCCGTGCTATTGAGGTTGCATTTGTTTGTAAATGCAATCAATCAGGCCTAACACAATTAGTAGATAAACTGAGTTCCATGCATGTATATAATCGAGAGATAAAATTTACTTCGATCATCTTTATGTTAATTTGAAGATATTATTCTCATGACTTTTGACTGCGGAATATCTTTTAAACTTTTTACAAATAAATTTGGTTTGAATTTTAGGGATGGATTTTGAGGTGGTTGTTAATGGTCCAATCATGGTTGTTGCATCTTTGGAAAGAATAAATAGTGAATCTCATTCAACACATGGTCCTATGTTATACATTATATTTTTTACATGGTGTTTATTACGGTCTTATATAAGCTTATGGTACAATGCTGTTTGATACAAGCGTATGATGTTGTTGTTTGTTACCAGCGTCTAATAAATACAACTTACATGGTCTATTTCACAAGGGATGTTAGTTCTTAGATTTTTAGTTTCTATATAGTATGGTGACATGATCGTTTAGATGTAAGTTTCACAATAATTCTTTTATGAATAATATTTTGTATTTTTTTTCCCTTTCTTGGATAAAGTGTATTATGGAGATTGTGACTTGACCTTCCTGGTCGGACAATTGATGTCACTCGTAATAATCTCTCGATCAACAATTGTCTCACTGAACAATTGCCTATCTGAGAATCGAATATCAAGAAGTAAAATTTAAGCGTAACTTAATCTTACAAAACTGGCTTGTGAAGTGAGGTTTGCACCCATTTATAAACTATTGAGAAATGCCTCATCTCTAGTTGATGTGAGATCTCCAACAAACCCCCTCAGGCCGAGATTGCTCAACTCGCATGGGACTATATTGTTTAAGGGTAGTCCGATAACAACCGTGCTAGGATAGGTTCTGATACCATATCAAGAAATGAAATTTAAGTCTAACTCAACCTTATAAAACCGGCTTGTAAAGTGAAATTTACACCCATTTATAAATTATTGAAAAACTTCATCTCTAATCGACGTAAAATCTCCAACATCGAATTTGTGACCTTGACTTTGATACCAATTGTTGGATCGAATTCTTAACACTAGGCCAAAAGTTATAGTCATTAGTCAGGACACAACTCTTTCGACTTAAGAGTATAGTAGTCCAAACATCACGATTCGATTGTGACTCAAATCATCTTACCTATGTCACGGGAAAATTGATGTCACCCGCCCCCAACAATTATAATAATAATAATTATTATATTATTATACTGATTATTATTATAATAAAAATATTGTTATTATTATTATAAATATTAATATAAATATAATAATAATAATAATAATAATTATTATTATTATTACTATTATTATTATTATTAATATTATTGTTATTATTAATATTATTATTGTTATTTTATTTACATTATTATTATTATGTTAAATATTACTGATAGTATAAATTTGTCGCTAACTTTATGGATAATTTATGTACAGATTATTTGACGGTAAAATTTTTCGTTAATTAATTCGTCAATAATTAGATTAAATTCGTTGAATATAAGATTGAAATTAAAGATTATATACTTTTAAATATATCTAATAGAGAAATTTTTGTCATTGTCAATATTATTACAATAATCATTATTATTTTTATTATTGTTATTAATAAACATTATTATTTTTATTATATTATTATCATCATTTTTATCAACACTAGTCTTAGTATTCTTACCATCGTCACATCATATATTCGGTAATAATTAATATTTATTATTATCATTAGTATTAATGTTAATATTTTAATTGTTATTGATATCACCATCTCTTTCTCATTCTCATTACTATTTTCATATCATTTTATTATTGTTGTTATCGTCATCTTTCTTATAAATATTATCATTACTATCACTAACCTTCACCATCATAATTTTTATAATCTTATATTTAATAATTAACTCTCAAATTATGTGTTTGGTAAATAACATAAAAGACTATCTCCTAGGAGAGCATATAATAATATTAAATTTAGATAGACTTTACAATAAACTATTAAATAATATTTAGATTTAAATATCTTAATAATTTTTTTATAGATTCTATAAAAATCTTTATTTACAAAGTAGATACATTAAATAACCTTCTAGTAGATTATTATTGTTTTCGTTATCACCGTCATTATTAACATTATTTTTACTATCATTGGTATTAATATTACGTCATTACATTTTTATTGTTATTTGATATTTATTATAGCGTACACTAAACTTTGTATAATATTAATATTTATCATATTTTTATCTTACTTTTATATATAACCTTATATTAGTCATCAAATTAGCTCTTAAATCTCCTACTTTATCTATTATATATATCTCAAATATAAATAAAAATAATGTTAAGTTTTGTTGACTAAAATATGTTATAATCTAATGTACTGGTTTAGTACTATAATACTCATTTTTTTTTCGTTTTTGGATATGAGATAAGTTAATTAATGAATTATTTGTGATTTCATCCATTTAAATATAAAGAAAATTTTGTTTTTTCCCTTCTAAGTTTAAAACATTTTTTTATCTCTCCTTGTGCTAAATAAACACTTTAATTTGCTAGGTTGCATGTTGATACCACTAATAAAATGACATATCATTATTTATGTTTTAGAAATACTAATTTATAATAACAATATGTCTTTCCATTGTTGTCAAAGAAAAAGATAAGACATTTAAACTTGTGCATGAAAAGAGTTTAAGATTTTGTCAAAGAAGAGAAGAAACTTGTACCAAAAGTTGAGTGAGAGAAATGGATTGAATAGGAAAAAAAATACATCAACTGAAATTTAGTAAAAGTTTATGATAAAGAATTTCTAGAGGTAGAAGAGAATAAATAACCTCTAAAAGGGAGGAAATAGTTGATATGATGACATGCCTAGTGATTGAATATAGAAGAATAATAGTTAGAAACATGTTCTTGCGATTGAATGCTCTTAGTGGCAAGTTATTTATAAGAAAATTTTGGATTGGTATTTGGTTTCCTAGATTTATTGTGCAGTGGCATAATTTAGTGTGACACAACAAGTGTTTGGTTAGGCGTGATGTCTAGTCGGTGGAACTTATACACAATCATAAAACCATTTGGGCAATAACGATGTCGTGTTATTGAAATGGAAGTGAACTTGAATCATTTGTGTTCATATTTAGTTGCAATTTCTATGACTAGATATGAAAACTTTGGTAGATTTGTATCTGGCTTATTTAGTTAAAGTAACTTATTTATGTTTGATGAATAAATGTTGATAACGCTTTCTACTTATGTTATATACATGACATCTTTACACTGATTAATCGATATTTGATATAAAATACCACATTTCTATTCATATAATAAAATATATTTTCAATCAATCTAAATATTCAATGAACAAAAATATTAACCTTAGTCTTTTTCAAATTAATATATAGTGTATCAAAGTTGGAGAAAGTTAAAATACACTAAACACACATACACACATATATATATATATATATATATATATATATATATATATATATATATATATATATATGTTTATTATT
>Ga0099824_1010803_pt1 | contig 10581 bp, 4 predicted proteins | sample SiratrowhiteBW_FD_76837 | JGI IMG/M metagenome (GOLD analysis project Ga0099824, IMG submission 76837) | Root nodule microbial communities of legume samples collected from California, USA - Siratro white BW | ecosystem: Host-associated > Plants > Roots > Nodule | place: USA: California... | reverse complement strand
TTGCCTTATCTTGTTTTTGGTTTTCCATAATTTTTCCTAATAAACTATGGTGGCGACTCCTCTGTTTTGAAAACGAAAATTATTTTTTGTTCGCCGTCCCCGTCGTGACCCCGGTTGTGACATAATTAAATAACAATTTTATAATTTATTATAATTTTTCTTTCAATATCAATTTTAATATAAAAATACAATCACAAAATTATTATAATTTATTTTAATATAATTTATTATGAAAAATTTAAATTTATTATAAAATATAAAATAAAATAATTTATCATTTTTTCCTATTATAATTAATTAGTTAAAAACCTATAAAATATTTCATTTTATTTTCTTTGTATTTTTTTAAATTTTAATTTAATTATTTTTATATTATTTTTAGCTTAATTTTAATAAACTAATAATCACAATTTTTAATAACTAATGACAGAAAAAAGAGTGCTATGACAGAAAACAAAACAAAAGAGTGTTATTTCAGGAATTAAAGAATAAAAAGTACTATTGAGGAAAATAAAAAATAAAAAAATGTTAGTGAGGTAAAAAAGTGGATATATAGTGTTTGGATAACTTAATGCTTGATTATGGATGAAGCATAAAATATTAGGTGTTAAGTTTTCCTACATTGATTGGTACCTCTGTCCGGTTGAATGCTAAAATACATAATGAATTATAGGATAGACATGTACTAGTAATAAAGAAGCAAAAGAAATATCATTAATGTGCATTATTGTGTCTCTATCTATAGGGTACATATAGGAAGACTGAATGAAATTAGGGAAACTGGATATCATAGGAAATCTGGAAAGAAATTTTATTAGGAGTATGTAATAATGTTGTTAGTAGGGAAGTAATGAAGTAATAAGATAGGTTTTGATACTTTTAGATAGGAGGTTTGTGACTAGATACTAATAGCAATTGTAAATATAAAAATCAGATATTGAAGGATGAATCTATGTTATAACCTGTTGTGAATAGGTGATATAAATACTTGTATTGAAGTTCTAGAATTAAACAGTGCAACAATAATAGGAGCATTGATGGGACATTGGTTAGTCTTGGTATATAAATATTGGTTCTCAAGGTGGAAGTGAGTATGAAAGCTCGATTTAAGGGTTTTTAGTCAATTGTTGTACTACAAATTTGATGGGTCCCTTAAAAGTCCCACATGAAAAAATTAGAAAAACTTTTCCCTCCCCTATCATTATAAATATGTACTTATATACTTCTTTTGGCATAAGTTGAATGAAGAGATTAGCTTTATGCTTATTCTTTCTATGTATTCCTCCAAGAGTTAGAGATTTAGTTAATATCCTTGGTTTAACCAATTAGACTGAGGATATTATCTTAGAGTAATTAAGTACATGATTATATTAGATATCACTTTCTTCAAATTTTATTAAAAGGATATGATATATATTTATAGTAGTAGGAGAGGAGGAAACTTTTTTAACTTCTCTCCAATGTGGGACTTGTAAGACATCTTAACTTTGACAGACTAATTTGATACCCATAGACATGCAAGGTAATGTGATTGCTATGTAATATGCAGATGCAAATGTAATTTGATATCCAAACTATTAATATTGATGACCCATGTTACATATGGAAGTGATTGTAGTACATTAAAACCATAGGAAATTTGATACTGCTAGGCTCTATTTACATGCAGGAGATAGTTAACACGGTGAAAGTAATGAGCTTGCTATGCAGTATATCCTTGGGAAAATTGTCAACTAAGGAAAACTTGATCAAAAGAGAAATTATGTTAGAAAATATATTGTGTGAACTATGTAAGGAAGAAGTGGTAACTACAATATACATATTTTTTAGTTGTAATATAACTAAAAGAATCTTGAATAAATGTGATAGGTAGGTATGCTTAACCTTTGTTCATCATAATCAATCGATGGAAAATTTTCACCAATTTTGTGTCTTGGAACTAAACACAAAACAAAACTTGGCTTGGAAATGGATGTTGATTATTTGGAAAGTATGGAACCACATGAATAGAATTATTTAAAAAAATGAGAAGCTAGATGTTGATAAGACATGATGTTTGGCTCAACTTAATGTTTGGTTATGGATGAAGCCTAAGATATTAAGTGTTAAGTTTTTCTACACTGATTGGTACCTCTGCCTAGTTGAATGCCTAAAAACTTTGTGAACTCTAGGATATTGAGGCATGCACCAGTAATAAGGAAGCAAAAGAAATATCCATAAATGTGCATTATTGTGTCTTTATCTATAGGGTGCATTTATAAAGAGGTTGAATGAAATTAGGGGAAGTAAATATCATAGAGAATCTGGAAACAAATTCTATTAGAAGTATGTAACAATGTTATTGGAAGAAAATTAATGAAATAGTAAGATAGGATGAGATACTGTTAGATATGAGATTCATTACTAGATACTAATAGTAGTAGTAAATATGAAAGCTTATTGTATTGTTGTCTTTAGTTGGAAATATGACTTAATATAAATAAGATATACCACTGAGTATTAAAGGATGAATCTATGTTACAGCCTATTATGAATAGGTGATCTAAATACCTGCATTGAAGTTCTAGAATTAAAAAGTACAATAGTAATAAGAGCATTGATCGAGACATTGTCGGTCTTGGTATCTAAGTTTTGGTTGTCAAGGTGGAAGTGAGTATGAAGGATTGAGTTTAAGGCTATAGAGAACAACAGTGTCCTGAGGTAGAATATATCTATTTAGATTACTGCTAAAGTAAATTGGGTTTTTAGTCAATTTGACCGATTAGGGAACTTTAAGTCCCACATGAAAAAGTTAGGAAAACTTCACCCTTTCCTATCATTATAAATATGTACTTATGTACTTTTTTTTAGGAAAAGTTGATACTATATACTCATATACCTTTTTCAAGAGTAAGAAATTCAATTAATATCTAATTAAGGTGGGTAATATGGCTGATATAAGATATTAGAGTCAGGTTATCTACCTTAATTGGATAAACTGATCTCAGATTAAATCAGTACAAGTTTATATTTCTTTCCAATTGTTTTAAAAAAAAGTACATAATATATCTTTGTAGTAATAGGAAAGGAAAAAACTTTTCTAATTTTTCTATGTGGGACTTGTAAGTCATCTTAACTTTGGTAGGCAACACATTTAAAGTTGTTATGCAGTATACAAATGAACACACTAAGGCAAGAAATACGTTTAAGGTTGTTATGCAATATACAATTAAACACATTGAGGTTGCTACAGCTTATGCAACTTGCATTAGTTGAAATTGTGGTACTTATGCAGCTTACAACGGGCATGCATTAGTTGAAATTGTGGTACCTTATCTAGTCATAGAATTATATAAGAAATTATGTATGCATGTGTGCTTTAGCAAACATATATATAAAGGTGAAATACTCCAAGAATTCCCTTCGTTAATTTATTTTTTATTATTGATAAAAAACTATTAAAACCTAATTCTTCCTAAAATCAATTTATAAAGTGAAAATTATCTTTACTTATATTATAAATTATATATTATAGATTAGTCTTATTTTAATAGAAATGACATCACTATGTTATAGCCTATTGTGAATAGGTGATTTAAATACTTGAAGTTTTGGAATTAAATAGTACAAAAGTAATAGGAGCATTGATTGGGGCATTGGCTAACCCTGATATATAAATGTTGGTTCTCAAGTGAGTATCCAAGGCTCGATTTAAGGTTAAAGAGAACAATAAGAATGTTTCTGAGATAGAAAAGTGAATTGGATTTTTAGTCAATTGTTGTACTACAAATTTGATGGATGCCTTAAAAGTCTCACATGAAAAAATTAGAAAAACTTTTTCCTCCCCTACCATTATAAATATGTACTTATGTACTCTTTTTGACATAAGTGAATGAAGAGATTTCTAATATAAGCTTTGGTAACGTCATGGATAGTTTTCTTGGTCTATCTCATGATTATTTTCACCATAGTGGAGTCATCTACCTTGGTTGGTTAGATTGAGGATACTTTTGGGAAAATTGTCAACTAAGAAAAACTTGATCAAAAGAGGAATTGTGCTAGGAAATATATTGTGAGTTATGTAAGGAAGAAGTGAAGACTGCAGTTTAACGAATATTTAGTTGTAATATAACTAAAAATCTTGAATAAATGTGATAGGTAGGTGAGATTAATCTTTGTTCATCATAATTGATCGATGAAATATTTTCATCAATTTTGTATCTTGGAATTAAGCATAAAACAAAATTTGGCTTGAAAAGGGATGTGAATTATTTTGGAAGTATGGAATCACATGAATAGAATTATTTTACAAAATGTATACCGAATTGAACCCCACTCCTTTCAAATCTGGTATGCATTTTATATACCGGAATAAAGCTAATCTGGTATACATCAATCGAAAATGTACAATAACATTGTGTTTTATTTTATTTTAAAAATTCTCATACCTATTTTTTTATTTTTTTAAAAAAAGGACACTAATGTTATTTAAAATTTTTTATGAAGGTATAGGATGAGATCATAGAGGTGCATAAAGAAGCCGTCTTAGTGTTTTTACACACCTTACACCCACTCTGCATATGCATGCTGGATCCTACATTAGGACTTTGTGCCCATTTCCAATAGGCCTAACTTTAGAAAAACCTAAATGCTTCATTATAAGTAATGTCATTGATTGAGTCATTATTTTTCTCTTATTTACTTGTCTTTGTACCTATTTTGATTAGTGATATGTGCTTAATTGCCTGTTATTTTCTCAATTTCACTGTTTGAGCCTCATTTACCATATATTAGTAATTTTATTTAATTCAGATTTTTTAAGCTAATTTTATTATTATTTTTAGAGCATCTTTGGAATTTTATTGAGTTTGAAAATTAATTCTGGAATTAAAGAAGAGTTGTCACATTATCATTTTTTATTTTCAATTTTTATTGGTTGGACCAGAATTGAATAAATTTGAACCCATTAAGGTTCACTAAATTGAGCATAAATTTTTGTATTCTATGAGACTGCAATCTAATATAATTTAGATAAAAAATCTAATTCACTTGTTGGTTTTTATTTTATTAAATTCAATTATTTTAAGAACAGATAAAAGTAGAAAGGTCGAGAGAAAATAAAATCATAATTCTAAGTGTTTAGTTTAAGAGAGATAGAAAAAAGATAAGGAAAAAGATATTAAACTTGATTTTTAGTAAAGAATCAAACATATGTAAGAGGTGCAGGTAAAATTATGTCTTTATTAGTTTTCCCTCAATTTAGCATACATACATCTTATTATTAATTTTTTGTTGAGAAAAAAGTATACTCAAAGTACTTTTTTTTAAATAAGATACAAGTACTTTTTAAATTTTAATCAATTAAAATAACTGTTCTCTTTAAATTGAATAAACATATTACTTTTTGAAATGTATTCTCAATTGTTCATTTAGGAGAAATCATATTAAAATTTTGCATGGTCAGTATCATGACTTTATATTTCAATTCTAATGAAAATTGAATACTATGATTACTTTTTTTATTTATTTCATTCTTACATTTATCAAAATAAAAAAAAAAATCTCATAATATATGGAGGGAATTACTTGCAATACACAGGTGGATGAAAGAAGGAAATAAAATGAAATATATATATATATATATATATATATATATATATATAAAGAAAGTGAACTAAAAATGTAATATGAATAAAGAAATAAGAGATTAAAGAAAAAAAAATGGAAAGAAGATGAAAAAGAAAGTAACTATGTTTGTTTATTAGAGTATTTTCAACATTGCACACTCTCTTTAATTTAGTTATATCAACTAAGATAAAAAGTTTCGAAAACTTTTTACTCCAACAATAAAACTAATTAAAGACTTAAAAACGAATCTCATATATTAAATCTCTATACTTTAAATATTGTGCAGAAAAATATTTTAATATTTTACGCTAGTTTTATATAAAAGATGTTCTTACATAACATGAATTCTGGTTAAGCCTATTACAACTTGGAACCCAAATAAAAACTCATTTTTGTATTTAAGAATCAGGTAAAAATTACTTATCGAAAACTCTTGATTTACGAATATCTCTTCCTAATAATTCAACATAAACTTAGGTTTTGTTTTTTTTACACTTTTCACATGTTATATAGTTTTTCTTAATAAAAAAAAATGTTGACTCAACAATTTTAATCCTCGAGAAAAGCAGATGTAAAAATAATGTTTTTTTGTTTCCAAATTGACCTTGTTTGTATTTCACGAGGACGTTGCTTATATCGCACGTCTTTATATATATATTATTGGATATAAACAAAATTGTAAAAGTAAATAACAGATTGGACGTAAGGCCAGTGTTTTATGGACGCCCTTGCATGAGTCTATCGACACAGCGAAATAATAATAGAAAAGAAATGATAGGTGTAATAGAAAAATATGATAAGAAAATAAATATAAAAAATAAAAAATATCCATGTTTTCTCCTTGATCAGATATGTCTCTATATATAAATTTTCTCAATCAATTGTACAAAGAATTTACTAGAGTTCCTTAATAAAGAAGGAGAAAAGTATTTATTTCTGAAGTCAAAACCTCAAGGTAGACAACCATTTAATTTCATGTTTTCATAAAGTAAAATACTATAAAGTATGAATTCCATGATTTCATACATGAAGTAACCACCCGTCAATTCCGTCAAATAATTTGCTTTTATTTCTTATAACCATGTGGTTTTCTTATGATTCATGTAGAATTTGTTTTGGTATGTTTCATAAAACTATGAATGATTCTCTATTTCGGAAGGTCTTTTAGTACCAATACGAATTGGGACTGCTTGTTTCTTCAAATATGATTCACCAATATGCTTTTATGACAATATATTAATACGGAAATATACATTATTGATTATATTGATGGAATATTGATTTTGGTCAATTTTTGTCAAAAAAAAACATGACCGAGATTTTCTTTAGAGTTATTTTATCCTCCATGGTAGATTCTATATTATGGGTTAAATTTCATAAATTGAATGTAGATATTCATAAACATATTTAAAAATAAAATATTACTTAAAGCAAAATTTATTCGAAATTTATAAGAAAATAATAAAACAAATAGGTAAAATATGTAAAAAAATATGATACAGGAAAGTAAAAAAATGGATATAAATCCTTTTTAAGTAAATAAATCCCAGAAAAGTAGAAGAAAACCATAAAATACATAAATATAAACAAATTGAATTATATCCATTCATAACTCATTATTTATATGGATGTGAGTACAAGTTTCATCCATTGTAATATAATACAAAGTGTTCATTGTCAATAATTTTGATATACGAAATTGTAATCTTTGTTTTTTAAAACATTACGATCTGACAATTTTAACATTAAAGAACATTATTTCAATCATCTACACAAAACCACTGCTATTCGTGAAATTATTTTACCGAAACCGAGTGTTAATTCTCAATAGATTCACACTTCTAAGGTACAAAAGTGCATAGATAGCTCCAGAAGAACAGTGTATGTCTTAGATTGCGATAGGAGAGACTTTTTCTTTTTTAAATAGAAATAAATAAGTAAAATAGTGGAATTGCAGAGAAGCAGAAGTCACAGAAATGGTCTTTCAGTGAAGTCTGTGTCGAACCAATTGCTGGTGGATCGCTCATACCAACATTCAGAATCTAGTTCTGTTTGAGGAAACTTTTTCCTAAGGCTGCTTTTGCATTAGATTCATCGATTTCTCGTAACAAAACAAAATCTAGCGCTTGCATATGCTACCCACCACCTTCACTTCTTAACAGCTAAACCCTAAAGTTTTTGAGTTTACCAACATCAAATATTCCTGTTCCCCAGCTTTACTCTATTTTTTAAGCCTCTTAAAAATATAGGTTGACTATTACCTTTGGCATAACTTCAACACAACCTAAATCTTTGCATTCTCACGATGCTTGCTATTGTAAATATTTAATTGCTTCTGTAGAGGCCCACACACTACTGCTTAGAAGCCACAAAAAATTATATTAGGAATTTATAGGTAAAAAGAAACCGGAGAAAAAGTTGAAAAGGAAATTCAATGTAAAGTAAAGATGCAGAAACACCGTATTTTCCATTCATTCCAAGGCAGTCCTTGAATTTGAGAGAGCTAAGTTAAACACACCATCAACCAGAAATACATGCATACGGAAGCAAATGAAGAAAAAAAAAAAATCTAATGCTACCTACACGTACATATTCCTTAATTATCCACCCAAAACAACCGAAGAAACAAAAAAGAAAAGACTCTAGAATACAGATTAACATCTATAAACTATAAATTAAGGAGTTCTATATTTAACGCAAAAGAAAACAGTGAATGAAAAAGAGGAAATAGTTACTCCGGGTAATTAAGGATATGCTCCACTTGTTGTGGGAAGATCAGACCAGGAAAGGGTTGGATTCCAGCACCCGAATTCGCTGCCAGAAACTGAAGATGACTCCAAAATGTTGGACAAAGAAGAGGAAGAAGCCATGTTGCCAAGAAACACAGGTGAATTATCACTGCCACAATAATTAACTGATGACGGTGACCTGAGCTTGTGGTAAAGTTCTTGAACTCCACCACTTTGCTGTTCTCCAAGTACAAAACCGTTGGTTTGTTGCTGATTCTGATCTTGATTGTTCCTCCAAAAGGAGCTGCATAGACCAAGTGAAGGAAGTTCTCCCACACCATCATAGCCTAGACTAGTTCTAGTACTATTCAACAACCCATTTGTGAGCAATGGCTCAGTGACCATGTGGGGGTGAGATCCCAGTGAGTTCCCTTCTCTCTTGACAGCAATTGACACGGAACTAGGGTTAGGGTTTGGGTTTTGGTTCTGGGTAGCTCTCAGTAAAGCCATCAGCTGAGTATTTTGCGGTGAACCCCACAAGATTGGGGTTTGTGGAAGCTCTTGCTCAAAGAGTCCCTGTGGCCTTCCAAGCTCTGATGCCACAGCTTTCATCTTTGTGGCGGCTTGCTTTGCCACCGAGTTGGACATGCCGGAGCTCTTGCTTTTCCTGCAGCCACCTCCGATGGGAACATTCCTGAGAGCACCACCTTTGGTCCAGTAGCGGCGACATGTCTTGCAGAAGTGGCGAGGCTGAGTGAGGTTGTAGTTGTTGTAGTAACAAAACTTGGTGTTTGATGAATCACAACGAGGGCACCTCAAATTGTGGTTGTTTGAGTTGGAGGAAGTGGCGGTGTTAGTGGAAGTGGTGATAGTTGTTGTGCATGAAGGAGATGGAGAAGGAGAAGATGGTAGGGGTGGTGTTAGTAGAAGTCCTCCTCCTCCTCCATTATCAATGGAGATTTTTGTTTCTCCTGCTATGAGGGTAGCAGTAGCAGCACCGAAGAGTTCTTGGATCATCTTTATCTTTTAGATGTAGAAGAATCCAAAAACACGGAAAAGCAAAAGGGTGGGGTGGTGATGAGTGGTGAGTCTTTTTGCGTTAGCGGTGGAGAAAAGCAAAAGAAAGTAGGTTTGGTATATATGTGTGTGTATGCGGGAAATGGGGAGAGAGAATATTGTAGGATAGAAGCATATGATGGAATTGAATGAGGTTTGCGAATTGAACTGAATTGGGTTGCTTGGTTGTTTTATGCTGCTAGCTAGGACTGCTTCCTTGTCGGTTAGGTCCTTCGTGCTTCTTGCCAACGAATGTATAGAATGGGACTTCCATCATATTATTTATAACTATTTTTATAGACTCCATGTGGACAAAGACAACCATCACTCATCACCTCCCATTTACTCCTTCCATCTCACAAACGACAATTCTACTCATGTTGGAATTTGTATTTCCAGACAACCTATATTATTACACGGAAAATTGTTATGTTGCTAAGTCTATAGTTTCATTCAAATTAAGTCTACATCAATTTACAATTTTTCTTTTTGCTTCAGCAAAAGACCTTAGATGTAATTTTGGAAACTATTATTTTTTAATTTAAAATTATACTTTTTTTATAATATATGTAATATAATTTTAAAAAACACCATAGAGTACTAACCTAAAACTTTAATTCTAATTAGAAAACATTGCTTAAAATATTTATGATATATTTTTTTCTTGTTGATAAAAAAAAGTTAAAATATTTAAGGAAATTATTTAAATCTGTCCAAATTACTGTGCATTTATGCGAAAAATAATTTAGTCATTAGGTTTTTTATTCTTAAGAAGTCATTACATTTAACCCCGTGACTATAGTTCTGCTGTATATACACAAACCATCAAAGATATTAAAACCTCGTTTAAAAATAATAAACCTCCTTAATAAGTTAAAGAGCTATATTACTACGAGCAGATAAAACTGTTTAATTATAATTTATACCTTTACAGTAATCTTTTGAATGATCGCGGAAAAATATTTTCAATCGTTGATCAAGACTAATCTTTTTTAGGAAATTAAAAAGGTAAGTATGTCTTCTCATAAAAAAAAATATTGTTTATATCTAAACCTTGAATTACTTGCTTAGGACTTTGGGTTCATCTCAACTCGTCCAAGATTTTTACTATGTTGAGAGTGTATTAGGTTAATAAAGATAAATTAGTGATTTGCATATATATATATATATATATATATATATATATATA
>Ga0099824_1010797_pt1 | contig 10584 bp, 2 predicted proteins | sample SiratrowhiteBW_FD_76837 | JGI IMG/M metagenome (GOLD analysis project Ga0099824, IMG submission 76837) | Root nodule microbial communities of legume samples collected from California, USA - Siratro white BW | ecosystem: Host-associated > Plants > Roots > Nodule | place: USA: California... | reverse complement strand
TATTTTGTTGTTGCGATTATTTGTTATTGCTCCTCACAGGTTCTTGCGAGTCAGGGAAATTATTATCCGCTGCTTATTAACTCTGGTTGAATTGAGCTTTATTGAGTTATATTTCCCATCACTTATACCCTTAAAAATCTCCATGGATTAACCAAAACCATAATCTTTCTTGGCTAAGTTAAGCTCGTCCTTTTACTTTTACCAATGACAGCTTTTTCTTGAATCATGGTAGTAGAATATTCTTTCACGTGTATCATAGCTGACACATTTTTTTTTGTGCACAAATAATCGCAAACGAGTCTTCTTATTAATTCTCTTTGCAAATTCAATTATGCAACCAAAAACATAAACATTATGTGAGGTCATGTGTGGTAAAACATTTCCACAGCATACGAACCAACTATATAGAATCGTTTAAGATAACTTTTGGCTTGGTCTTAACAGATAATGAAGAACTACCTGAATTTGTGTATGAGCGAGCAACTTCATGTTATCATCAGAAAATGATTAGCATAATAATCATACCCTCCTAAGAGCACCCAATCTAATGGCCCATAGCAATACTTGAGAGAATATACTTTGCTCTCACAAAAAGACGTTTATACTTGACTTTTATGTATGGAACTTCTCAATGATGTATATTTTGAAGAATAATTTAGTACCAACTTGGTTCATAGTGTAACTTTTTTGGTCTTCATTGTCTAGCTTCAACTTTAATTTGAAATACTCTAATCATATTAAGTTGGCCGTAGCAGGTACAGAGAGTCTTCAGTCATAATTTCTTGCCACATTCAACAATTTTCATCCACTGTTCATATATAGATACGGATCAGAAAGGACTAATCTTTTTAAAGATGAAGATAAAATAATAACTTAAGGACGAAAAATCAATTATGTAAAGTATAAATAAAACTAACAAGTGATAATTATAAGTTTTTCATTAACAATTATCCCGATCGAGGAATGGTATGATTGAATCAAAAAAATATTAGAGGGGGGTTTTGGTGAACTATATATGTAGAGTTAAAAATACCCATTGGATGGGAATTTTCAAAAACAATATATACTTTTTAAATTCCTTGCTTAAATTAAAAGCTTGTATATTTTATGATTTTGAAATTTGTTTAAAAATACCAAAATGTCAATTTGATCTAAATATCGAGAAACATAATCATTAAAAAGATTGAATTTAATCTCTAACCTCTTTAAAGAATGCTTTTTGAGTGTTGTCTGATACAATCATGAGACCCCATTTGGCAGTGGAGTTGCATGAGTGGATGGAAAGTGGAGATGACTTCGTTTTTATTTATCTTAAAGTGCCATAACAATGGACCTTAACATTAGATAATACAACACTATACTAAAAGTGGCTGCTTCCACTCAAGTGTAAATAATTACTAGTGGCCCTATTATCTTCTTGTTTCTATCACTGAGGCCTAGCCATTCTTTTATTTTTTTTTTCACTAAAAAATATTATTTATTCAATTTGGGTTGGTGTGAGCCTGTGTCTACCACATCATTGAAAACCTATTGTTCAACCCATTGAGTTGTTCAATTATCTAGAAAAGAGAAAACAAATAATTGAAGAAGCATCAAGAGTGTCTCAACTTGAAAAAGAAAATAACAAATCAAAATTCTTTGTAGGTAGAATTCTGCTCCAAACAAGATGGAAACTGGACCATAACAAACAAATATCAAGGCTTATCTCTCTGTCCAGATGTACCTTCATATCATATGCTTCATTTGTCAAACAAATTGATAAAAACTGCACATGGGAAAAATATGGAAAAAGGGTACAAATTACAAAATATAACTTAGGAAATGTACATCTATTATTGCAGATAGAGTCAAACATATACATCTAAGGACTTTCAAAACAAAAGAAACAAGATTGTGCTCAGAAAGAACATCCACCAGAAAAGGAAACTCATTCATTGTTATCTTACAATGGATGCTACTGTATGAGCCCAGAACCTGAGATTATCCTTCATGTCTATCTCATTTCCTACAACTGGTACCCTCCAATTTAGCAATGGATTCACAGCTTTCTTTTGGTCTAAAACACCCCAAGCTTCAGACAAATAAGGCCTGCAAATCACAGTTTCATCAATGTCATCTTGTGAACTCACTCCTAGTCTTTGCAACCCTGGTATCAAAGAAACCAATCTTGAGTCCTTGTCTTCCTCAGAAAACACAAAACCCAAATCCATAAACCCTTTTAGCTCCTTGAACTCGAGGTCTGACAGGCTCCTACATGCTTTTCCTTTTCTGAAACTTCTTCTTCTTCTTCTATCACCATGACTCACTTTTTTGGTAGTGACTACTTGTTCATCTTCATGCTTTCCGTGACCATTTTCCAGTGGAAAATCTCCCACTTCCTTCCCAGAAAGAATTGGCATCAGCTTTGGTGGTGTGAGGACAGAATTTGGTGATGGAAAATCAGATAAAACACCTATACTTGACCCCAAGTTTTGGTCACTAATAGACCTCACTTTAAGTGTTGGAACTCTGAGGAGCTTTGAATCAAAAGTAAGCACTTCCTTCACAAGGGACTGAGAGGTTGAATCCACTGTTGCATGAAAAGGTGACGAGGTTTTGTTGGTGAAAATTGTTGTCTGAAACCAGAATGTATCCAACAATCTCAGAACTTGTTCAGCATCCATTGCTTTGGTTCAAATGAATGCTGAAGTTAAAAGTTGGGAGAAGAAGAGGAACCAATAATCAATAATTAAATGCTAAAGGGCATTGCTTGATCGCTGCATACTTTATGCATTTATAGCTCCCATTTTATTGCAATGCTGTGTATCTAAAGCCCTTTTATCAAAAGATTTTGGTTTTAAAACTATTTTTTTAAATTGTTATTTATTATTTGATTCTCATTTAAAATCAATTAAGATTTGAAAATTATTTTTAAAAGGGTGTTTTCTCATCCCTTGTGATCCTAATTCAAAGATGTATGAATGGTAGTTTTTTTAATTAAAAAAGAAATCAAACACACCCATAAAGTTTGAATTATTATATCTGCATCTCTCAATAATGCAGATGCTTCATTCACACTCATTATTTCTTACTTTCCTTTTTTTTATCATATTTATGAAGTTAAAAGTATAAAATTTGATATGCCTTAACTACATAACATTCTTAAAAGTGAAATGCCTTAATGAGTCAATATGCAAAATTAACTACAAGTATGTGAACATCCACATTCCTCTCACATATATTCTATAATTTTAATGAGTATGGGAAAAAAATGGTTAGAAACATATAAAATGGTTGAAACATTTTAATGCTCATTAGCTGTTAGGTGTTAGTTGAAGAAATAAATAACTTGTGGATCAGGAATGGACATGATCAACAATTTTCTTCTCTCATTTATTTTGCAGATCAGTGAAGTCTTGTTCACTTATCTGTGAACTTATGAGAACTGATATATGGATGTGAGTGAAGTTGACTTCTATATCGACTATAATATTTATAGTTTTCTCTTATATAATTTTTTTTCTCTTAGTGCAATAATGGGGTGTTCATACATACTTTTCTTTCTTAATATTGAGTAATGAATAATATTAATTAATGAGCTTGTAGTAGTTTAGAGAATGACTAATGTAATATTTTCCAAATTTTTTTATAAAATTATTAAAGAAAAATAAGGCTAAAATATTTTTTAGTCCTTAGATTAAATTTTATTTGTCCCCAAATTCAAAAGTAATCTTTTTAGTCCCTAAAATGTAGAATTGACATTTTAAATCTCCAAATTTAAATATAATTCTTTTAGTCCTTTAAATTTAAAAATATTGTTTAATTTAAGAAGTAATTTTAATTCTTCTTATTTCGAAATAATTAATTTTGATTTTTCAAAGTTTTATATTGTTAAAACTTTGTAAAACATCATAAACGTGTGTTTAATTTGAGAAAAAAAATATATTTTAATAGTGTTCAAAACTTTTTTTAGGAAACTTTTCTATTATGAAAGAATAGATAGGATGAGCACATAGGTTTTCTATAAAAATAACTAAATAAAAACTTGTTTTATAATATTTTACTCAACTTAATTTGTATCCAATTTTTCTTCCAAAAAGTTTTTGAAAAGTTCTACTATAATTAATTAATAGATTACAATAAGTATTTTTCAATGTCATTTTTAGCTTACATGAGTACATAAAATGAGTTAAAATTATCTTTATTTTCCTTTAATATAAATAATATAAATATTTGTTAACATTAACTTCTCGATAACAAAAATTTTAAAACTCTCACTCATAACTTACTAATAAAGTTAAAGTCTTTAAAATAAGACTCTCAACTCTTATAAGAGATATATATTTTGAGCTTTTCTTATATGAGACAATTTTACTATGGGAAGAATTTACAAATAATATGTTATCTTCTAAAATTATCTTCTTTAACAACAACTCCTACAATTATATGAAACTTATATTAATTCATCCATCTTTTATTTTTAAACTGAACAATCTTAAATTTATTGACAATCTTATAAAGTCACTATACTGGATACAATTGTTGCTCTAAGTCAAACTTTAAATAATCATACACATGTTCTTTTCCAAAATTTTCTTCATTAACATAATGTATTATCTCTTCTAATAGTCGTCCTTCCCTTCTTCAAAATCTTATATTATTGACAAAATTTGAATATCTAATATTTCTTAGTGTCATGTCACATAAATAAGTGATAATATACCTTCCTAAAATCATTAAGTATCTAATTCAAACAACAAACACATGGACAATAATATGTTTCATTGATAAGTTTTTCATTTTGGCGAGCAAATTGCAAGAATTCATTAACTCATTTTTCATACTCTTCACTAACATATAATGTACATTAATCCAACTTCGTTCCATACATAAGTTACAAACTTCATCTTCATCAACTACGCAATGTGATCCTCACTTTTGTAATTGAAGGTGAGACTCTACCCATTTAACAAAATATTTTTCATAATTCGCTAGAATGTACAAACAAAGTTTATTATTTTAAATTTGATAAATTTTTATAGTAATCTACATTGGTATCCAAAGTACATAAAATGAAAATTGTAACAAAACACCACAGTCAAGTATACACATGAAAGATAACACAAAATAATTTTAACCAAAATTTCACCAAATTTAAGATTGGACTTATAATGTGTACACATTAATAAATTTTAAAAAAAAATAACTTCTCCAAAGTTTTCAATTGAACTATTCAAAATTTAACACAAATGATCAATGTTTAATCATTTGTTTTAAATCTCAAACCGAAACTAAGATGAGTATATGCAATACTTAATTTAAATAAAATTACTACAAGAAAAATATATTATCTAAACATATTACAATACATTATACTTCTACAGTCAATCTAAAAATTTCCTAGAATACATTTTACTAAATTTCTATAATTTAATTCCTAATTTTTTAAAACACAAATGACTAAATAATTAAGTCACTCCTAGAAACTAAAATAATTAATTAGTCTTTGTAATTTTTACTATTTTTTCTAAAGTTTAAATTACAATTTTAAACCTCTTATAATATTTATTGATTTACAAAATTAATTTCAATATTTTAAATTTTATAATATTTATTGATTTACAAAAAATAATTTCAATATTTTAAATTTTATAATATTTATCGATTTACAAAAATTAATTTTAATATTTTAAATTTTAAATTTAAACAACTAAATAACACATTTAAAAATTAAACAATTTTTTTATATTAATGATCAATAACAATTTAATGGAAACTTTCATATATTATCATATTTAAAAAAATAATCATACTTTTAATTTCAATAATAAAATTGAGATATCGTGCATGGTGTACTAATTTCAATAATAAAACTGAGATATTGTTGCACTAATTTCAATGATGTATGTTTATTCACAATCCACTTTTTACTTATGACATCTTGGAAGAGAGGTTCTATACGTTTATAAGTAGGCTAATCTAAAGTGAATCACTCATTTAGGAAATTCCATGCTAAAATATGTAGAACTTTTTTTTAAAAAATTGATATGTATATTAAAATTCAAATGAAAGAAAATTTAAGACAAATGCACAACATTTAAATAGAGAAATTTACAATGCAAAATATGCGTGGTGGGTAATGTTTACGTGTGTGACACACAACATTTGATAGAGGAATTTAGCGCATGAAAAAGGTGCATTGTGGGGTATTATAAAAAAAATATATTTATTTAATATTAGCAAAAATACAACCGTGTCTCTCTATATATTATCTTATTTTAATAGTTAAAATGTAATAATTAAATTAATTTTATGTATTTATTTAAATAAAAATATGTATTATTATGTTTTATGTTAAATGTACAGTTTATAATATGAATTAAAATAATATTAAAAAACTAATATAAATTTCATATTTGTATTAGAGGGAAAAAAACTTAATTATATTACAAAATAGGGGTGTGTATACTTATTTTAAGAAGATAAGTAATTCAATTATATTATCTTATTTTTACAATATAATTAAGAACAAAACAAAAACATGAAATATGCATAAGTATCATATTATATATTGTTATAGATATTTTTACTAGTATTCAAATATTTTAAAAGATAAAAAATACTTAAATGTAATGTGTTTTATACTAAAAAAATTAAGTACATATATTATTTGAACATTTTAAAAGCATTATTTCTATTTTTAACTCTAATCACATTAGCTTAAAGATATTATGATAGGAATATATTTAATGGCAACACTACTATTAAGGCCTACTTCACCTTAAACATATAGCATTGTTTTAGCTTTTAATGTTTAGACCAAAATTAAGTAGTTTACAGACACACTCATTAGACTTATATTAACATTTTATTTTAGGAATCTCTATCATATGATAAAGTGTTAACATTTACTTTTTATACTTACATTACATGTATATTTTTTTAAAAATAATATCAGATATTAAATATAAATATTTGTAATAAAAAAAAGAAGTCATAATTCGCTTTTTGTTAGTGTGAACATGAACCTGTACAAATTCACGTGTTGCCAATGCTTTTCACAGAGTGACAAAAGATTCAACAATAATCGCGATTTCTATATCACGTGCATAATAGAATATGAACACAACACTTAAATACACATTTTACCTAATACTTTTCTTTATATTAACTGTTTTTTATGACACATTTTAGATTTTGAGAAAAAAATAGCCCAAATTTTCATTTTAACCAAACATTAGTTTATTTTTAAAATAAAAACAGTCATATAACTTTTAATAATTCCACATTTTCTACACATGTTTAATAACTCTAAATAAATGTCATTTCTCCCTTCAACCACTTTTCTAAAACTACATAAACTTTTTATATGTATATAGTTAGGTAGACACTTGTCAGCTTGTTAGAAAATGAGTTACTTCAACTTATTTAAAATTCCATATATATATATATATATATATATATATATATATTGCATTGTATAAATTCCTTTTTTGACTAGTAGTTTTGTTTAATGGTTATTTTTTTTTTATAAAACATTTAACTAGTTTGAGTAGCCCTTTTGTTGTTTTTTTTTTCTACAACCATGATACAATATTCTTTTCCACTCTTTTGAACATACTTCTTTTAGTAGTTAAAATTTATTAAAAATTATAAAAAATACGAAATTGACCTCTTATTTAATTATTCCTTTTTATGATTTTTGCAGTTTAAAATAATTTTTAACTATAAATATGCTAAATAATATATTAGACATTTCACCTCTAAACGTTGTATAAACGATTCATATAATAAAATATATGTTTGATCTTCGTGTAAAAATTTATCGGATCAAGAATAATGATGAACAGTATTAGTGTTTTCCATAAACTTTCGTCAATCAAACAAGAGAATCGACCTTTCTATGTGAAAGAAAAAAAAAAGTGTTGTTTTCTTAAAAGGATGGTTATAAAAAGAAGAAACTACATGCCCACATATGACCATGGGCCTCACTTGAAAAAAATACAAATAATAGACCTCTTCTTTCTGCACCTCCAAATGTTTCTTCGGCCACCTCCAAAATTGTGAAAGTTCTCCAAAATTAATACTGTGCAGATGAAAATTTCCCTCAACCCTAAACTTTCTCTATAGTGTTTTCATTGACCTTCACTCTCTTCACTTTACTACTACGCACCTCACTTTACTACCACGCACCTATATTGATTTCGATTCGTTGAGGCTAGTGACGGTTTTATTCAGTCGTTCATTAACGTTTATATATTTGTCAAACATTTGAGGTATGGATAATTTATTGAGCTTTGTAATACATTAAGGTTGTTTTAAAAGGTTTTCAATTTAAGAGTGTTATTATGTATGATTATTTTCGTTGTTATATAATTTAGAAATGAGATATTTCTGAATTCTGATCCGAATTCATATGATAATTCCAAAATATCTCATTTCAAAACTTTAATTTTAATAATAAACAGTTTCGAAATATCCTATTTTACAACTGCTTACAGACCACCACTGTTGCCGCTGCTCTGCCACCACTATCGCCCCCACCAATGACATACATCACCGCAGAAAACCTCTCAACTGTACCTCACGCCACCATGTTCACTGATTTCTATTGAGTCTACATTCACTGCACCTCAGCCACCTCCTCATTAGGAACAAAATTGTCTATTACAAAGATGTTAGTTTAGGGATTTTTAAAATTTTAGAGGTGTCTTAACAACTCTTCGAAGTATATAGGAACAAGCCGTCGAAATAATAGGGTAATGCATTTTGGACAAAAAGACAGATACATATGATGTATGGTAGAATAATTTTTATGTTTTTTCTTTCTGTAAAATTTAAATTAAATGATAATAATGAATTTAATTATGACTCGTGCAGAGTTATTAGACTTTAATGTTTATCACATACTTGTCATGAAAATTTAGTTTTGAGGATATCAATTTTTATTTGATGATTTTTTATAATTTTTAATAAATATTAATTAATAATAAAAATGTTTTATGGTAATGAGTTATAGTACAGTGTGTGTTTATAAACATTATCTTTCGTTCTTACTAATTAAGTTTGATTAAATATAACCATTTGTCTCCGCAAACTGTCTCAGTGCAAAGCACTTTAAAGTATGCTTTATTTTGACGTAGTGACGTTTAAAATACTTGTAATTGAGTTTGGATAATACAAAAGAACTTTAGATTGACAATTAATTAAACTTAAATCTTATTTATAAGTGTATAATTTATTTATAGAGTAACTTTAATAGTATTTTGTTACTTTAATCATAAAGTAGAGCTTTAGGAAAAAAGAAAAGGCACTACAAACACTTTACAATGCATTTACTTTTGTCCTCTTATTCCTTCAATAACTAATGCTAGAACATTGATTTTATTTACCCATCTAATTAACTATGTATGAAGATCAATAATCTCATGTTAGAAAAATAACAACCATTAGATACTTCAATTACTTCATAGCACTATTAATTACATAATAATTAATTATAATTATATTCATTTGCTTTTAACTTCTATCAAACTAAAATAATAATATTTATACATATAATCATTCTTTGAAATTGTACAGCCAACAATACATTTCTCCTTTTCATGCATTTACCAACAACTTGAAACTGGTGAATAAAAAAGCAATTACCCATGAAATGAGAGAAGAAAAAGGGTAAATCATCATTCAACTACATGAAAATTATAATGTTGTCATGCTAATCTTTTAAAGCGGTTAATCACATTAATCTAAAATTCAAAAATCTTGTAATGTATGCAATAATATTAACAAATATTTAAGAACTACAATAATAATAAATAGTTAAATTTAAAATTTTATTTTATATATTAGAGACTTATTTTGAATTTCTTTCACTAACGTTTTTCCCTCTCTAACCTAAAATAGTATTTGAACACTAACAAAAACAGTATCATTAAAATTTCTAATATATCTTCTTTCGTATTTCATTTTTTATTCTTATATAGATTCAATAGCTTAGAGACGTATATACATTTTATATATTTTTTATCTATCATAAATTATATATATATATATATATATATATATATATATATATATATATTTATTTTTTTATTTATTATATATATATTTTATTGATTCTCATTTTTTTTTTTTTTATATATATATATATATATATATATATATATATATATATATATATATATATATATATTCAACCCTAATATATCTGAGCAAAAGCATATAACTATCAAAACTTGTAAAGATATCACATGTGTTCAAGGCATATATTGAAAGCATCACAGCTCGAAAACAAAAACTTTTAAAGCAATCATATTGTTAGACATACTAGAACATAAATATAAACTATTAGAGAAAAAAACAAGTGATATATGATAAATTATAAAATATTTGCAAGACACATATATCCATTCAAGAATAACATGAGACTCCTTCGAGTCTATGTGTAATAAATAAATAAATAAATAAATATATATATATATATATATATATATATATATATATATATTTTATAATATATAAAAAATATATAAAATATATATATTTCTCTTTACTATTTAATCTATATAAAAATAAAAAAAAAAAAAAAAAAGAAAATATATA
>Ga0099824_1010794_pt1 | contig 10585 bp, 10 predicted proteins | sample SiratrowhiteBW_FD_76837 | JGI IMG/M metagenome (GOLD analysis project Ga0099824, IMG submission 76837) | Root nodule microbial communities of legume samples collected from California, USA - Siratro white BW | ecosystem: Host-associated > Plants > Roots > Nodule | place: USA: California... | reverse complement strand
GTGTGTTCATAATGATGCAGCGTGCGTACCGTTACTCCGGTCGCCTCTGCAAGTTCGCCAATGCGCCATCGACGCCTTCGTGGTGTAGCTTTGCTCATGTTGCTCAATTTCAAAGCCTACAACCTGACGTCACGTGTGATTCAAGTAATTTCAAAGCTCTCGCTGGATCGTCTTTCATTCCAGCGCGAGAGTGGTGACTATCCTCAGAATGGCGTGGGATCAACCCTGGGGGGAAACGGTGATCAACAAGTTCGTCAAGCATGCCAGTTGAGTCTGGCCAGCCGCTGTACGCTCCAGGATGAGCTTGGCGATTGCTGTGCGATTTTCCGGACTTTGCATGGACGGGGGTAGCGCGGTGACCGCACTATCATAAAGCCTTCCCAGGATGGAAAGCTCTTCCGGGTCGAACACGCCGCTGCATTGCTCCAACGTTCAGCTCCTTTGCTTGTCATTGTCGTTGCAGCGCACGTCGTCAAGACGTTTGGCTGCGATAGGGCCAAAAGAAGTCAGACCCGCGGCGGCGAGCGACGAAGATGCGATGTGCTCACAGGTGATGCGACAGGGCAACACGCGAGCGCGATCCCTGCTTCGACAGCGGGAGTGATCGCGGCCATGTGCATGAACGATGACCGGCACGCTCACGGTGCGTGATGGTACGACTGCGAGGAGGCCGAAGCGTCTCCGCTCATCGGAGCCCCTACCGATTCGGAGAGTTGACGAGAGCAGCCCATGGCCCTTTCTGCTGTGTCGGGGCGGGTGCGGCCGGCGGCCCGGTGCCACGTACGTCTTCTCTCTAAGCAAGCCAATAGTCCGAGCCGCCCCTCGCGCGTTGAGCCGATTGCCAACGTGCGAAAGACCTACAGAACTCATCATGCTAGGCGTCCGCTGCGACAATCTTTATGGAGCGATCATGAATTGGAGCGAGGCGAGCCTAAATTGTCTGATCTGAGACATTCGTTGGGATATGAAGGTCGCAGACCTTGCGAACGTCCTCACGAACAAACGGCGAGGCAGATCATGCGAAACCTCCGGCAGCATCTGCTCCTTCCGAAGCGCAGATGATGGAGGGCTCTTCTCCAGTCGACATGCGGGTAGCCTCCTGCAACAATATCTCTCGCATCCACACGCTTTCCGGGTCGCTATGGTGAAGCACGGGCCATTGGACCGCCTCAGTGAAGGCGGGGAATGGCTGCGGGAGCTCCGCAATGCAAAGGGGCATCGTTCTTTGGAAATGCTTTACGAGTCCTAATGGCATCGTCCCTATGCGGTTCGTGCCTACCAGCAGGGGCGGGATCATGCTGAAGCTCTGCACAAGAATGTCGATGCGCCGATTGAGGCCGAGATCGAGTAAAAAGGATTCATCGACCGGCGTCTTGCGCGCACCGTCGATCTTAACCGCCACGTGGCGCATCGACATATAGCGGTCGAATGTAAGACGCCGCAGCAGTTTGCTATTGGTGCGGCAACCTACGCAGACGAGCCTCTCCTCGAATAGGGCTGCTCTGGGGTGCGCGCTAGACATGAATAATTCCGGCAAGATAACAAAATCGACTTCACAGCGGCGGAGAAGTTCATCGTGCTCACCAGTGGGCGCCACCAGTTCGAAGCTGACGGCGGGTGCTTCGCGCGCGACGCGCTCCACGACATTTCGAAAGAATACGACTGTTATAAAATCAGAAAGCCCGATCCTGAACCGCCGGTTCAATCGAGCTGGGTCGAACACGTCCCGCGCGATAATTGAGAGCTCAATGTGCGTTAGAGCCTCCCGCACAGGGGCTGCAAGTCCTTCCGCGCGTGAGGTCGGGACAAGTTCCCGACCCCTCATTCCAAATAGCTCATCGCGGAAGTATGAACGAAGTCGGGCAACGGCTGCGCTCATGGCAGGCTGACTAAGGTTAATCTTGCGTGCCGCTGCGCTGAGGTTGCGCTCGGTCATTAGAGCATCCAGCGCGACGAGAAGATTTAGATCCAGACCTTTGAAACGCATGTCTTGTTATCCGGCGTGAACGTAATTGCGGCGCACACCGCGAGCAATGACGGCCCGTCTTGAGAGGTCCTATTTGCCCGCGCGAATGGACATCGTTCCATCCTACGATCGCAAAAAGACGCTCGTGAAATGACCGCAACGATGGAGAGCTAGGCAGTAGGCCGGCCAGCAGCCGCCGCAAACCGTTCAGGAATCCCGAAGTTGGTCGGTCTCGCCGCTTCCGGCGAGCCACGCAACAGGACCCGGTCAAATGGTTAATGGCAGATGAACCTAGTGTCCGGCCAGTGCGGTGAGTTCGCCAAAGTGCGCAGTCGACGGCCGCGTAACGCAGCGTTAGCCACGGCGGCGAACCTACAACCTGACGCAGTGTGCGGTTCAAGCGATTTTATCGGGCAAGCCAAACATTAGTGTACTGGAGGAGGGCGTGTTCTGCCGATAGTGCCGGCGTCGCCTGTTTGCAGTGCAAGCTCATCAAACCTCTCCTGCGAGGCCAGCAGGCTCACCACGGGCCAAGTCTTCGCAGCCGATCGCCGTCTCTGGCAGCTTCGCGCCAGAGACGTTGAAGTGACGAAATCGTCCGAGCACGTCGAAGGATCGTTAGCGTATCCGGAAAGTGGAACGGAGCGATCCAATCAGCGAATTATTGAACAGCCTATGTCGAGCCTAGCAGCGCCTGCGAGTTGGAGGCTCCTGATGCATAGATCCCATGTTGGATGCTTCCTCCAGCAATATCCGCCGCATCCAAATGCTCGCCGGGTCGGTATTGTGGAACGCAGGCCACTGCACAGCCTCGGTGAACGTGGGTAGGGGGAGCGGTGGTTCGACGATCCGCAGTGGCATTCGCTTTTCGAAGTGTTTGGCCAGTCGTAAGGGCATTGTGCCGATACGGCCCGTGTCCAACAATATGGGCGGAATCAGGCTAAACCCCTGCACAACGATCTCAATGCGTCTCTTGACGCCGTGCTCAAGCAAAAACCATTCTTCGAGGTTTGGTCTGAGCGCGCGTCCGAACTTCGCCGTAACGTGTCCCATCGAAATGTATTTCTCGAACGTAAGCTGCCGGGACAGCTGCTTGTTCGCGCGGCATCCCACGCATACGAGGGTCTCGTCGAACAGTGTGGCCTTAGGATGCGCGCTCGACATGAACAGTTCCGGCAGAATGAGAAAGTCGACCTCGCCCCGGCGGAGCAGCTCATCGGGTTCATCGGAAAATGGCAGCAATTCGAAGCGCACCGCCGGAGCTTCCTTTGCGATACGGTCCACAATTTTGCGAAGAAAGACGATCGTCATGAAATCGGAGAGAATGAACCTGAAGCGTCGGCTCGACTGAGTCGGGTCAAACGCGTCTCGCGATATGATCGAGAGTTGGATGTGCAGTAGGGCCTCGCGAACCGGACCTGCAAGCGCCTCCGCGCCAGGTGTCGGGACAAGCTCGCGACCTCTCATGGTAAATAGTTCATCACGGAAATAGGTGCGCAGCCGCGCGATCGCAGCGCTCATAGCGGGCTGGCTTAGGTGAATTTTGCGCGCCGCCGCTGTGAGGTTTCGCTCCGTCATCAGAGCATCGAGCGCAACGAGAAGGTTTAGATCGAGTCCCTTGAACCGCATGTTCTGAGTCTATCCATCGTGTGGATGTGTTCCATCGGAACAATCGATTTTACCAAACTGGGGGATGTTGAATAGCAAACATCAGTTTGGAAAAGTAATCGGGCATACCATGATGGCTGCTGCTCATTCACGCCGGCTCAGAGAAAAAGTCCTGGACGTGCGAGCAGCGGGCGCATTCGTCTCGAGGATGGCTATGGTCGGCCGGTGCGAGCCGCGTCGCTTCTTCTCCGTGCGAAGCTCGCTCGCTGGAGATGTCAGGCCGATCTCGGTAAACCTTGGTATGCGCGTTCCATCCGTTTCCATATTGGAGGTTTACCCGCGTACACTTGAGAGCGCGTTCAGCCGCATTCTAGTGTCCCGAAAGAGCGGCAGGCGCGGATTGCGGATGCCACGTAATTCAGGCGGCTCCCAAATAGCTGGCCTGTCCACCGCATTTCAGGGCGTGTCGAAGATGCATGAGAACCAGCTTGATTTGATGCCACTCGGATGCGCCCTCGATGAGGCCCCGCGGATCGAAGGCCTGCTCTCAGACATCCAAACGTCGACAGCGATGCGAGCCGAGGCGGAAAAGCGCCGTGGGGCAGACAGAGTATGGCTAGTCCAATCGCCTCGTGGGCATCTTCTGGGATAGCTCGCGCGGAGCATTGGCCGAATGACAAGTCCGAACGATGAGATCGCTTCGTCGCGAGCGAAGGCGCTCGGCGCGGTGCAGTCGAGGAGTGCCGCGCTCCGGGCCGGTCATGGCAGCGCATTTGAGTGTTGATCAGCGGTTCGGCGATTAGGGAGTTCACGTGACCATCTCCGCTCATAATTCCACTGGCGCAAAGAAGCCCGCCATGAACATTGCCGTATCACGGACGGAAGCTCCTTCTGCACGCTCTCAAGTGCAGTGGAGCCGTCGGTGGGAAAGCGAATTGCAGCTCACCGATCATGCCGAACTCGCCGAGTTCTTCCGCAACAGTTACGGGCCGACCGGTGCGTTCAATGCGCAACCATTTGAAGGCAACCGAAGTTGGGCCGGGGCAAGGCCCGAGGTCCGCATTATCGGTTATGACGCGCGCGGGGTAGCTGCTCATGTCGGGCTACTACGCCGTTTCATCAAGATTTGTGGGGTCGATCTACTCGTTGCCGAGCTCGGCTTGTATGCGGTGCGCCCGGACCTCGAAGGACTGGGAATCAGCCACGCAATGCGCGTGACGTATCCGATACTGCACGAGCTTGGGGTTCCATTCGGTTTTGGTACGGTTCGGCCTGCGCTTGCGAAACATATGACCCGACTGGTCGCAAGGCAGGGGCTCGCCACCCTCATGTCTGGCATTCGCGTCCGCTCCACGCATCCGGACGTCTATCCCAATCTGTCGCCGATCCGGATCGAAGACGTGATCGTGGTGGTTTTCCCGATTGGACGCTCGATAAGCGAGTGGCCGGCCGGGACGATCATCGATCGGAACGGGCCTGAGTTGTGAAAGAGAGTTTCCCCTTATCCGCTGTCCGTTGCGACTATGCTGACGTGACCGGAAGTCGCCCCGTCTATTTAACCTTTGATGATGGGCCAAATCCATTTTGCACGCCAGAGGTGCTCGATGTCCTGGCGAAATTTCAAGCTCCGGCGACATTCTTCGTGATCGGCACATACGCGGCCGAACAACCTGAACTCATTCGGCGAATGATCGCGGAAGGGCACGAGGTTGCGAACCACACGATGACCCATCCGGATCTGTCCAGATGCGGACCAGCGGAGGTGCGCGATGAAGTGCTGACTGCGAGCGCGGCGATCCGTTCGGCGTGCCCACAGGCCTCGCCCAGACACATGCGGGCACCTTACGGCATGTGGACACAAGAGGTGCTCTCTGCGTCAGCGAGCGCTGGTCTCACAGCTGTGCACTGGTCGGTCGATCCCAGAGATTGGTCACGCCCCGGGGTTGATCGAATTGTGAATTCAGTACTGGCGAGCGTTCGCCCGGGAGCAATTGTGCTCCTGCACGATGGATATCCGCCTGATGAGGAGCGACTTTGCACTGCTGCCACGCTGCGTGATCAGACCACGATGGCGCTGTCACATCTGATCCCGGCACTACAACGGCGCGGGTTTGTAATCCGTCCACTCCCTCAACTTCACTGAAAAAAACCGACACCCTATGGACCTGATCGCTACAACCAGTGCCGTCGCTGTTTCGTCTTATGCGCTGCTCTCGACGATCTACAAGAGCGCGCAAGCGCTTTATGCCCAACCGGCCACGAACCCAACGCTGCAGAACAACCTGGGACGATCGGAGTCGGTCCTTCCCAGTGTAGACGTCATCGTACCGTGCTTCAACGAGGATCCAATCACGCTTGCCCAATGTCTGGAGTCGCTTGCGAGTCAAGACTACACCGGAAAGCTACAGGTCTATGTGGTCGACGACGGATCTGCAAATCGCGACCTTGTCGCGCCTGTACACAAAATCTATGCGAACGATCCGAGGTTCAGCATCATCTTGCTGGCAAATAACGTTGGAAAACGCAAGGCGCAGATCGCCGCTATACGCAGCTCATCCGGTGACCTGGTCCTCAACGTAGACTCGGATACGATACTTACCGCCGACGTCGTCACGAAGCTTGTATTGAAGATGCGCGACCCGCAGATTGGTGCGGCCATGGGGCAGTTGGTAGCGAGCAACCGCAGCCAAACCTGGCTGACCAGGCTGATCGATATGGAATACTGGTTGGCATGTAACGAGGAGCGCGCGGCGCAGGCGCGTTTCGGTGCCGTCATGTGCTGCTGCGGCCCATGTGCCATGTATCGTCGCTCCGCACTCGCCTTGCTTCTTGATCAATACGAAGCGCAATTCTTTCGTGGGAAGCCGAGCGATTTCGGCGAGGATCGCCATCTAACGATCCTCATGCTCAAGGCGGGATTTCGAACCGAATACGTCTCGGACGCGATCGCAGCAACAGTCGTCCCGGACCGCCTAGGGCCATATCTACGTCAGCAACTGCGCTGGGCGCGCAGTACCTTCCGGGACACGTTCCTTGCATTTCGCCTGCTGCCAGAGCTCGATGGCTATCTGACGCTAGACGTTATCGGGCAAAATCTCGGCCCGTTGCTTCTTGCCCTGTCATCACTGGCGGCGATTGCACAGCTCCTGATCGTCGGTTCTGTGCCCTGGTGGACGGGATTGACGATTGCAGCAATGACAATGGTCCGGTGCAGTGTGGCAGCCCTTCGTGCGCGCGAATTGCGCTTTCTCGGCTTCTCGCTCCACACACCGATCAATATCTTTCTCTTACTTCCATTGAAGGCCTATGCGCTTTGTACATTGAGCAACAGCGATTGGCTATCGCGCAAGGTCACCAATGTGCCGGCCGGAGGGGAAAAGCAGTCTGTCATCCTGCACCCGAACGCTGGACGAAGTGCTGCGAGTAAATGGGCAATGTCTGGAACAATTCGCAAGGCGGGGTTTTCGTCCGGTGAATCGACCCTGACGGCAACGAAGAGTGTTTGCGCTCACGATCGTTCGACGGCCTGCAAGTAGGCGATTGGCTCATGATTTCGGACGCAAGTCACCAGCTATTAGAGCGAGAGTTGGCTGTCGACGACCCATGGCGCCTCGACAGTAGTTCTTTCGAGCAGGCGCGATACGCACAAATGCTTCGGATGTCGCGTTGCAATGGAAATGTTGCGCGTGCCCTCGAAGTTGGATGTGCAGCCGGCGCATTCACCGACATGCTGGCGCCGCTATGCGAGCGACTTACCGTGGTCGACGTCATGCCGCAGGCCATCGAGCGAGCGCGACGACGGACTTCGAAGCGGCCAAATATCACGTGGGTAGTCTGCGACATTCAGAGGTTCTCAACCACTGAGCAGTTCGATTTGATCGTGGTGGCCGAGGTTCTTTACTACCTCAAGGACGTTATCGAGATGCATGCGGCTATCCGCAACCTGGTGAGTATGCTCGCTCCAAATGGAGCTCTGATTTTCGGGTCCGCACGTGATGCCACATGTCAACGGTGGGGTCATGCTGCTGGTGCCGAAACGGTGATCGCGCTCTTCACCGAGAGCCTATCGGAGGTCGAGCGACTGCACTGCCACACCGAATCGGTCAACGAAGACTGCTTGATCGTTCGATTCCGAAAGCCGGGTCACTCGTCAGAACAATCAAACGTCGGTCACTAGACCAGGGGATAGTATGCGCATCTGCGGTATCAAGTTGACACATGACGGGGCGATTGCCGTCGTCGAGGACGGGCGGCTTGTCTTTTGCACCGAGCAAGAAAAGTGCGGCAACGGTCCACGCTACCAATCCGTCGAGAATCTCGATGCAGTCGTGCTCGCCTTGGCGGAGCATGGACTGGATCCGCGGGATATCGATCAGTTCGTCATCGACGGCTGGGATGGCGAAATTGAGTCGCAGTTCCAGGTCCTAAGTGGCGCTGTGCCGATCGCGCTGAAAGGGGCGCCATATGTCGAGCGCCATGCTGAGGGCCTTCTTGATTCCGTCGACGGCTTTGGCCTGATCCTCGGAGGCAAGGTCTTTTCATATAAGAGCTACCCGCACGTCACGGGTCACGTCGCGTCAGCGTATAGCACCAGTCCCTTTGCCAGCGCGGGAAAACCCGCACTCTGTCTGGTATGGGATGGCTGCATCTTTCCACGTCTTTACTATGTCGAACCTCGGGGGGCGCGGCTCATTGCATCCCTATTTCCGATGATCGGCCATGCCTACGCCGCCGCGGGCCTTCACTTCGGCCCTTACAGGCAACCGAACCGCTCGAGTTGGGATTTGGGCATAGCCGGCAAGCTGATGGCTTACATCGCGCTTGGCTCTGTCGACGAAAGCATCGTGGCGGTGTTTCAGGAGCTCTATGAAAAGCGCTTCGCCGCTGACACCGAGCAGGCTCGTCGCTACCGCGCTGATATCAACAATGCGGAATCCTCTCTTGCGGCACTGCACGACTTCTTCGAGGCAAGCGCGCTACGCCTGACGGACAAGCGAGCGGAGGACGTCCTTGCGTCCTTTCATGTGTTCGTGGAGCGTCTTCTTGTCAAGGAAATGGCGATGGTTCTGCTGCGACACTCGTCGCTTCCGGGAGCGCGAAATCTATGTATCGCCGGGGGGTGCGGTCTCAATATCAAGTGGAACAGCGCGCTTCGTGCGACGGGATTGTTCGATGATGTTTGGGTGCCGCCGTTCCCGAATGACAGCGGATCGGCGATCGGCGCCGCTTGCGGGGCGATGGCGGCGCAAAATGGCTTCGGGCCATTGGAATGGTCAGTCTACAGTGGTCCGGACCTGCAGGACAGCGAGCTTCCGCCGGATTGGGAGGCGGCGCCATGCAGTCTGCGTGAACTTGCGGCGATTCTCGCCGACAACAAGCCGGTCGTCTTCCTTTCCGGGCGCGCCGAGCTTGGGCCGCGGGCGTTGGGCGGCAGAAGCATTCTTGCAGCGCCGACGTCGCCGGCGATGAAGGATCATCTCAACGACATCAAGCGTCGAGAGCACTTCCGGCCGGTGGCGCCCATCTGTCTGGAGGATCGGGCGCCAGAAATGTTCAGCCCAGGTACGCCAGATCCTTACATGCTGTTCGATCACCAGACCCGGGCGGAGTGGCGCGACAAGGTCCCCGCTGTGGTCCATCTTGACGGCACGGCGCGGCTGCAGACAATCTCCCGAAACTCTCCGCACAAGGTCGCCGCGCTCCTCGTCGAATTTGAGCAACTCACGGGACTTCCGCTACTCTGCAACACGAGCGCCAACCTCCACGGACGAGGATTCTTCCCGGATGCTGCCGCCGCCTGCCAATGGGGGCGTGTTGAGCATGTGTGGTGCGACGGCCGGCTTTGGACCAAAACGGTCGTTGAGAAGCCATCGTCCGCTGAACGACTTCTTTCAGCCTAAGATGAACATGTCCACGGTAGCGATCGACCTTGCCGACGTGAAAAAGTCATTTGGCGACAAGGTCATCGTTAATGAACTGTCGTTTTCGGTTGCGCGCGGGGAATGCTTCGGCCTGCTTGGGCCAAATGGAGCTGGTAAGAGCACGGTTGCGCGTATGCTCCTCGGCATGATTGCGCCCGACGCAGGCAAGATTACGGTCCTCAATGAGCCTGTGCCGTCCCGCGCTCGTGTGGCGCGGGTGCGCATCGGCGTGGTGCCGCAGTTCGATAACCTTGAACTCGAGTTCACCGTGCGGGAGAATCTGCTTGTGTTTGGTCGCTACTTCGGCATGAGCGCTCAGGAGATCGAGGCGGTCGCGCCCTCGCTGCTCGAGTTTGCGCGCCTTGAAAACAAGGCGGACGTGCGCGTCTCCGACTTGTCCGGTGGCATGAAGCGGCGGCTGACCCTGGCGCGTGCCCTGATTAATGATCCACATCTACTCGTCATGGACGAGCCGACGACTGGTCTGGATCCGCATGCACGTCACCTGATTTGGGAACGCCTGCGAGTTCTGCTTGCGCGTGGCAAGACGATCCTCTTGACCACTCACTTCATGGAAGAGGCCGAGCGCCTGTGCGACCGGCTGTGCGTGCTTGAGGGTGGATGCAAGATCGCCGAAGGCAGGCCCGACGCGTTGATCGACGAGCATATCGGCTGCAACGTCATCGAAATTTATGGCGGTGATCCACTTCAGCTCCGTGAGCTGATCAGGCCTTATGCGCGGCGCATCGAAGTGAGTGGAGAAACGCTTTTTTGTTATGCGCCACACCCCGAGCAGGTACGCGTGCACCTGCGCGGGCGAGCCAACCTTCGCGTTCTGCAGCGCCCGCCCAATCTCGAGGACGTGTTTTTGCGTTTGACCGGGCGAGAGATGGAGAAATGAGCGATGGGTGAAGGTTATGCCGCGGTAATGCCCGCTAACGCATACAACTGGATCGCGGTATGTCGTCGAAATTTCCTGGCCTGGAGGAAAGTCGCGCTTGCATCGCTTCTCGGTAACCTGGCTGATCCCATAACCAATCTGTTTGGCCTTGGCTTTGGCCTCGGGCTCATCGTAGGCCGGGTTGAGGGG
>Ga0099824_1010790_pt1 | contig 10592 bp, 3 predicted proteins | sample SiratrowhiteBW_FD_76837 | JGI IMG/M metagenome (GOLD analysis project Ga0099824, IMG submission 76837) | Root nodule microbial communities of legume samples collected from California, USA - Siratro white BW | ecosystem: Host-associated > Plants > Roots > Nodule | place: USA: California... | reverse complement strand
AAAAAATATATATATATATATATATATATATATATATATATATATATATAAATGTTAAAATTCCTTATTAAAGTAATTAAAATATAACCTTTTTTATAGGGATTCAAAATAATATTTACACAAAAACACACCATTAATTAAACTTAAAAATAAGTTGCACCCTGTTCATTCCAGACCTTCATTTGTTACATCTACAATCTTATACATGCGAACATCACAAAATTTAAAATAAACACCACCACAATCACAACAAAAAAGGTAAGCTAACATTTTAAAATTTATTTTCAATTATTTAAAATCAATAGGAGGATATCTTATCAAATTCAAAACCATGATCTAAGTTATAATGATATATCATCATAAGTATTATTCACATAAAAGTAACAACCCAACATGTGTTGACACTAGACTCTATTTTTAGAAGACTTGTGCATTGAATTAGACTTATACGTTTGCACCTATCATATGACCATTTCATTTGTTTTGATAAGTTCTTATTTCAAACCTCAAATATAGTTTCAATATACACATAATCAATCTTGTACGACAAGATTAATACATATATCCTATTCTGATCAACTCATATTTCAAACCTCGGACATGGCCATATGAACCTCCTTCGACTCTCATCACCTAGTAATCTTTGTCTATATGATTTTAATGTACAGTAGATTTAGGATGTCTCCTTATTGATCAAATCCTAAAACAATACACATCTTAATCAATCTTAACATGATATTCCCTTTCCTAAAAAGTGTATGTCTCAATCACCATTCCACATAATTTAACATCGTTCATACATTATTCACTTTCAAACTCATATAAACTTTACTTTCAGACTCACTTATCATTCATTTCAAACTCATTCAAAACATCTTCACATTTTCATAAGCATTCCATTTTTAATTCAATATAATCTAATTCACACTTAATAAAATAAGTAATTACAATATCAGTAAATAAGAACAATAACAATATAAGGAAAACATATAATTACATGTATAAGTAAAGGAAATTAAAGTGTCAAAAATATAGTCGCGTCCGGCATCACATAACTGGAGAGCATTCATTCAGGAATGCCCCCGACGCCACAGGGTTGTGCCTGACGCCATCCAACCCGAGAGCATTTTCCCTTGAAATAGGTTCAAGGTCAAAACATGTGCCCATTCCTGCACCATGAAGACAAACTTCAGTACTTTAAAAACATATATATTTCATAATACATGGTCATCTATCTACTTCAAGCATTATCAATCTATCATGAAACATTAACTAAAATTTTCTTTTACCACAAAATAACATGTATATACCAACATTTCATCACCTATATATCTCTAAGTTTATAAAAATGACATCTCAATTCATGCTTTTACTCACAACTTATCAAATTTCAGTCTACACTCCTTGCCAATCACACATGCATAATCAAAATCACATTCAATCCTTCTTTCATTAGAAAAAGTCAACATACATAGATAGACAATACTAAATTATCAAGATTACTCTCTGTATATTATCAAACTCAATATAATCAAACAAATTCAATTCAAAAATCAAATCAAAACCTACAAGAAAGTTTGAAACATTGTAACCACGTCACCCCACATTCAAGTTTTCTAACCTAAGGTTCTATTTAAAAGTAAAACTAACACTTTCTAAGGCATGCAAGCTAACTCCAAAGTCTTAAAACCATAGACAGAATCTAACCTACACCACAGAGTTTTGATCAACGATCTGAACATACCACTAGGTCCCTGAATTAAAGAGACTTATTCTGAAGGTACAAATATTACATGTAAGCGCGATCTACTGATAATCGTTAATTACTAGTTTGATTTTATGCATATTTGGAGTGATTTTGTTATTAATTCTATTTTAATTAGAGATCTTTTTTTATTGATTCTGTTTTAATTAGAGATTTTGTTTTATTTATTAATTATTTCGTATTTAATGAGTTTTATGTTGCAAAGAGCGAATTTTGTTGAGAATTAGGTTAAATCTGAATAAAGAGAGAGAAGAGGTGCTGAATTTAAGGAAATGGGCATAAATGACTTTTTGTTTAAGTAATGGAGACAGTCTGGGCTAAAACTCATTTAAAGATATTGTCCAAAGTAAACCCTAATTGAACGCGTCAACTCTGTTGGAACACGAATCACAAGATAACGGCCGCAATTTGACCTAATGCAAGGAGCGAAACTTATAAAAGGATAGCTAGGTCAAACGTAGATGGAGACATCATCTATTACTCATTGGAGACTTGAGAGGTAGTCGTCGTGATCAAGATCCATTCTTTTCCTTTTCTTTTGTATTTTCATGGCTACCATGCGTAGCTAACTCTCTTACTCTTGAGATTGAATGTAAATTCTCAACTTCAAATGCACTCTTAATATTGGTTTGATATAGTTTAATTCAATTTACCTTTGTTTGACGTTTTATTTAAATTTGACATATTTTAGATTTCTCATTGTGACTGGAAAACACTTTTTGGAATTGTAACTAAACGTAAACGTATTGCATGTATAAGTTCAGGAATGGATTATAGTGTAATGACTGCTTATAGCAACTGGTTTTAATACTGATTAAATTATTCTAGTAACTAGGAATAGAAGGTAGGTACTTTAATTTATGAATTTCAATGCTAGAGGAATCAGTTTTAAAAGACTTTTATTTGTGCAGATTGGTAATTGGAAAAGACGATATTAAATTAGGTTAAGGGTGTATGAGAAAGAGAGTATTACGATTCAATCCCAAAGGCTTTTATTATTATTGATTACATCCTCTTAATTGCATGTTATTATTACTTTCGTAAATTCATCCAAATCAATCGATATTACGTGTTCTTATTCACAAAATATTGGTATATATTCAAATTCCAATTATAAATTTCGTTCTTTGTGGATACGATACTTCTTATATTACTTGAGGACTAAGTACACTTGCTGAAAATCCGTTAACATCTACCTAGGTAAACAAAAAAATTAATCTAACTCCAAAAGAGAAAAGATAAAAAATGAATTTATTCTAAACAATCTGTCGGGTAGTCTTACTCTAATTAGCACCAAGAGTTCAAAGATGACCTCTAATTGTTAATTAGATGAAGGGTGGGGTAAAAAATCTAGAAAGAAGGAAGGGGAGAAAAGGAAATCTACCTAGGTAAAAACATCACATGTAAACATAATCTACCTAGGTAAATAGAAATATTAATCTAACTCTAAAAGAGGAAGTAGCAAAAATGAACTTACACAAAACAACTTTTTGATCGAGTAATCTTACTCTAATCACTGTCAGGAGTTCAAAGATGGCCTCTGGTCGTTAATCAAATGAAGGGTGGGTTAAAAAATCTAGATAGAAGACATAGGAGAAAAAATAAATATATTCTAGAGAGTTTGTAGTTTTACAAAATTGAAACCTAAATAACTATTTTTTTATTTATATAAACTTTTCACTTTAATAATAAAATATTTAAGTGTCATTCTAATTATATCACTTCTGTTGTATAGTTATTTTCTAGGTCCTTACATTCTCCCTAACAAGAAAATTTTTCTTTCTCAGAAATTGACTTACTAGAAAAGGAATAAGGATAGGTTTCTCTCATGGCTTTCTTCATCTTGTAAGTTGAGCCACTAAACTTGGCATCTCACACCACAAACTCTAAATTCTAAACTACTTAACTAACATATTTGTCAACACCCGATTTTGTCCGGATAAAAATGAAAATTTTAATTTATTTATATTCATTTTCTTTTAATTCAAAAAAAGAAGAGTTAAAAAGTAATTAAGATTAAAATTAAAAAAATATGAATAAAAAATTAATTAATTGATAATAAAAAAGAAGCAAAAGAAAATAAAAATAAATAAATAAAATAATAAAATAAAATAAGAAATTGAGAGAAGAAAAACATGATGAAAAATGTAAAAAAAATAATAAAATAATAAAAAAAGAAGAAAAGAAATGTGATGTGCCATACTCTTACTGGCACAATAATAATTCATTGCATTTTCATTCACACGGATGGCACCGCTCAACAAGAAAATCATCGTTCAACATTGAAGATCTGGCAACGAAGGATCACAGGTAAAGTCACATTCCACGTTGTGTCGTTTGAAAAAAAAGAAAAGCAAGGTGGATGGGTTACCTACGTAAAACCAGAACACAAACCGGTAAAAAAACCATGTTGGCAGTGCCTATATAAAGCCACTTATGCACAAAAGTGAGGGGGGGAATTCAAAATTGAAATTGAAGAGAATATTTTCGAAGTTCTGACAGATAGAGATACAGAGCTCATCGGTGGAGGAAAAGCAAGAGAAATAAGTCTGCCGAAAGTCATAGAGTTCATCGGAGAAGAGAAAGAACTCACCGGAAAAAGGAATTGTAGCTAAGGAACGTGTTGTGCTTCAACATGTAGATCTTAATTCTTTCAATTTTATGTTTAATTACATATCATGAGTTCATTGTTCATCTTCCATATGTGAAATTGCATCATATCACTCTCGTTTGTATTTTCATGATTTGTTTTATTGTTTTGATTGCTTAAATGCTTTGGAAATGCTCTGGATTTGTATATACTAAATGATGAGTAATGAAATGCATGCATCTCGAAGCTTTTGGTTAGACATTAAGTGTTGTAAACCTTCACTGGAAAACTCAATTACCATAACTTCTGTAACCGTTAATCAAAGTTTGAATCATTTCATGGAAATCTTCCAAAATAAATGGTTTAAACCTTGCACTGAGGATTTTAAGCGTGTTTTGTGAGTTTACATTTGCATATTTGATTGTGTCATTCGTAACTATTCTTATATGTGTTTTTGTGGCACCGAATTAGTCTCGGTGCAATTTCTTATTCATGAATTGGTTTCATTTTACATCACAGTGTCGAATCAGTTTTTGTTTCTCGCCTCATTTTCAAACACCTTCTGTTTTCAAGTTTTAACACCGTCACAACAAAAACCATCACCTCCAGTGTGTTCTTCTATGCACTTTCAATGCAATGGTTGTTAAACGTTGTTGCTTAGAAAGAATTCTACGATAACTGCAAATTCCACTTTACTTTTATGCTACCATTACCATTAAAACTCAAAATTGTCAAATTGCCACCTCAAATCCTCCACCACTGTGCTTTGTTCATCCTATCCTTGCCGCAATTTATCATTTCCTCCATTAAGTTTCTTAGCCACCATTATATTTTTTTTTTGCCATGACGGCTGCCATTTCACTTTCTCTTTTAACTTTAATTCATTTAGGTTAAAACTCTTTCTGAAGAAGAGTTATGAAAAAAGAAACGTGAATGTGGTAATTGGGCTTAGCCCAATAGTTTTTGGTTTTGGTAAAAAAAAAAAAACATGATTTTAGCACTAAAATAAAAATAAGAATAAAAAAATAAAAAAATGGAATTGAAAGTGAAATTAAGAAGGAGAATAAGGCACAAAGTAGACTAGATTCATTGACTTTGGTTTATTTATATAAAATTAATAAAAAAAAGTGATTGAAAAAATAAAGAAACTAAAAAAAAACAACAAAAGAATTAAATGAAATAAAAGTTACAGGGGAGTGACATGAGGTACCATGGAATTTGGGTTTGATTCAAGTATTTATAGATTAAAAAATATTAAATGAAATAAAAAAATTAGTGACAATTGTTACGTTTAGGTACGTGACAATTGCTTCAAAGTTTTTATTATTATTTAGATTTAAAACTTTTTTTTACTTTTTGTAATATATTTCTAATAAATTTATATTTTATTAAAAGCACATTTAATAAATTTCTAATATTAATGTTTTTTTTCTTTCTTAGTGTTTCATCTAAAAAATAAAATTCAACTAAATATCTAAATGGCCATACACGTTATTCGGATTTTAGTTTGAATAAATTTTTGATTAAATTCCAAAATGACCATTCGCCGTTATGCGCGATTTAATTCAGAAAAAATGTTAATTTCGTTTGGAATATCAAAAAGGTCGTACCCATCTAACCATATCCAAAATAAAGTTTAATTTTTAAAAAAATAATAAAAATATAAAAATTCAAAAAGTAAAAAATATCAAGTTTCTCAAAACAACTCATCTATCCTCTAAAACTACGTATTTCCTGATTCTTCACTCATTATGGATGTTGATACGTAGGAGCAAGGTCAATCCTTATCGGGTCTTTTAATTTAAAAATTAGTATTTTGTTCTTATTTGTATTTTATTTTTAGGAAAAAATAAATATTTAATAAACCACATTTAATTTTGCTCATTTGATTAAAGGTATTATCTTAGGACAGGCGTTGTGAGGTGCTAATACCTTCTTCATGCGTAATCGACTCCCGAACTCATCTCTGATTCGCAGATCATTTCCTTTTCTCTTTACTTAGTTTTTCTATAGTTTTCCATAATAAACTATGGTGGCGATTCCATCTCTTTTTTTTTGCTATTTTTTTTAATTTCTTTTACGGATCGCCGTCAGCTGTCGTGAGCTAGGTCGCGACAATATTGATAAAGTTAAGTTATATGATGCTTTTAGGCTTATTTTTATAATAAAACCAAATCTTTCTAAGCTTGAAACTTGCTAAATCTTATGTTTTTATAAATAATTTGTTATTTTATAAATAAGTTATTACTTGAGTTTTTCACAAATATTACTCTAAATCCTATTAATTTTTAAAAATAAATGAACAAAAAATATTTGGGTCAAGAAGAACAAGATTGTATCCCCAAGGAGCACACAAGGAAAAAATTGAAATGTTGATGCTGAAAATTAAGCCGAGCTCACAAAATGTTGTCCAGGTCACAAAACTGTATAAAGTTACTTTATGTAAAACACTTTTATCCCTTATTTTTTAGATTGAATGTTATTAATTCATGTCTAACCTAAGAAGGAGAGTTTTGCAAAAAACATGTTTTGAAAAATGTTTTTGACAGTATGCCTAAAAAAGTTGTAATTGTGTGTGACATTCTTCATTAGACCCTACTCTTAAGAAAATTGCTTGTTGGATCGTTTGTCAAGGATAAACTTTGTCTGTTAGCGCCTACAAGACAAAGCTTTGCAAAATGTTAGTAACTTCTCTAGAGTCATTTACTCTCAATTCTTAGCGTATAGTGTTGCATATCTTTGTTTAGGCTTGTAGTGCCTTCTATTTATTTTTATCTTGCATGTTTACCTTGCATTCTTTTGACGCTTCTTGATAAAAGATGGTTTCATCAAAGCTTTAGCGATCTACATTCCTTATAACTTGAAAGACTTATATCCCATGCCATAATGGTAAACTTCTAATGTCATGAGTGATATGATTTAATGTTGATGAGATGTATATCAAAGAGTATCATCTACTAACAATATGGTCATCTAGTGCTTCTTATTTTCACTTTAGCATATGTATATTGTTTGTTAAAGACTCGTCTGACCTTTACAACACTTGTCTATTCTATTAGGAGTAAATGTCTAACGTGGGCTCATATACTCTTTGTTTTTCGTGATTTAACTATGACTTTTACCTTTAACAAGAACATGTTTTTCTATCATGATTAAATATCATCTTGAGTTCTTTTGTCTATTTTCTATTTCACACCAGATAAATTATGTTAGTTACAACGTCCTTGCTTTTATATAACTATATTATTTATTTTATCCTTACTTTACAAATAAGAGTTAGAAAATCTTATCTTTAACTCTTGTGATTAAGTTCACATTTTAAAATATTTGTATCCTATTTAAATAAAGTTAAAACATTAGTAAACAAATCAAATAGTTTTTTAATAAGCATTATGACTAATTAAAATAAAATAATAAGAAGGAGAAGAAAAAAATTAAAAATAATAATTTTAAAATATAATTTATTATAAAAGCATTAATTAATTATTAAAAAATTATTTAAAGGAACCTTTTACTTATATCTTAAATGTAAGAGATAAGAAAGAATAAGAGATAAGATAAAAAACATAAAAAGAAAAGCAGTCACGTGGTTACATTTAATCATAATAAGTTAGATAAATTTGGCTTATAAATATATGAAGTGAAAGAGAATATGAGAAAAAAGATGAAGAGGTAGGATTTAAAAGAAAAAAAAAAAGAGTTGGAGTAAAAGATTTAGTAAATTTTAACCTTCCAAAAACACTTATAACTATATTTTTATTGTGTCACTCTTACCATGAGAGAGTTTATAAATTTATATTTATGTCATTTAATTTATGCATTGATCCCATTATAAAATTATATTTATGTCATTTAAATTTTTGTATGGAGTTGGTTCTCTTTAATTTTATATTTACATGATTTATCTTTAGTTACGGTCTACTCCTCTTTATTAAATTTATATTTAATTTGTCTTCAATTACAATTGGTCCTATTTATTAAATTCATATTTAATTTATCTTTAGTTACACATTGATCGTCTTTATTAAAATTATATTTATATATATATATATATCAGTTAATTTATCTTGAGTTATACATTCATCTTATTTACTAAATTTATAATTATGTTATTTTATTTGTCTCTAATTACACACTAATCATTTTTATTAAATTTTATTTCATTTGTATGTGATATACTAAAACGTATCTAACTTTTACTTAAAGTTCTTATTTTGATTCTTATTTTATTTTGTATTATTTTAAACATCAACTTTTTCTAGTTCAAAGAAATACATATAAAGTAATAATAAAAATAAGGTGAAAGTAAATGTATTTTTATTCAATGAGTTTGTACAAAAGAAAGTTACATATATATTCTTTATTATTATTTTATTGTTGAAAAATAGTATGGACAATATTCAAGATGGGATGAATTTAACATTTAAAGATTTTGGCAAAACTTAAAATTATAGAAGAGTATTTGTATTAACTTTAATTGCAGTATAAAGAGCAGACAATTTCAGTAAGCAAATTTCACAAGCATCATATTTAAACTCAATTCAGCGTATATATATATATGTCAATGACCAAAAATATCAAAATATATTATTATCTATTACCATCAAATTAAATATCTAAAATATATATCTTATTAGACAAACTATAAAAGCCTTAACATTTAGTATATCATATTGGTTCATCTATAATTTTAGTATATTTTTTTTTAGTTATCACAATGACAAGTTAAATTTAATAGTATTTTATTACATTTAATGGTAACTAATTTTTAACCCATTTTATCTTCTAGAAGTACTTGACAAAAGTATTTACTAAATTTTAAGTAATAGCAATTAAAAATAAAAAATATTAATTATAAAGAAAAACTTATAACAATCTATTCATATTTTTTGTTAGTTTTTTTTATTTAGGTTTTAAAAATAATAGAAATATAAATGAAGGCTAACATTGTAATATTCAATTTTTTATTAATTTTCAAATTCAAATTACTAATAGAGGAAGTTACAAATCGTTAAGAAAACTACCTAAAATTTATCCCACAAATTAGTATATGTTAACCAATAAAGGAAAACTAGAGAATCCCGTTATCTCTTGTTAACGCGACGCATTAACTGAAAGCATAAATTTAGATGTTAAATGTAGTAATTTCTAACAAGTTTTAACTGCTATAATTTGTTTTAATTTTAATAAAGGCTTTTATCAAACATTTCATACAATGTCAAAACGGTAGTCATTAAACATAATAAAATCTTACTACATTTAACTTCATATAATCACGTAACGACAATCATTCAAATAATACATTAAAACCATTGTTGAACTAAAAATGGATAAATTTTATCAAATATACTAAAAAAATCATAAAAATATTTTGGACTAAAAAACAATAAAATTATTTATAAAAATGAATGATTTTTTTGTTATACTTAAAAACAAAAATCATCAAATGACCCAAAAATTTAAATTGAAAATTTTCATGGGCTAGCCCCCACCCCATGAAGTGGTTTCTTCACACCCATTCATTTAAATGACTCATTAGTACTTATTTCATAATCCATTTTCTATCCCTATCAAATTTATTCATCATATTATGAGTTCTAATCCCTAATTAGGGATTATTGTTATTTGGTGTGTTATTTCAATATATATATATATATATTGTGTATTTTTATATTTCTTTTGCTCACATTATCTATTACATATCATTATGTTTTCAATATTGCAAAATAGATCGTTCAAAGAAAATTATTTATTTTCAATTTATGAGACATCGTTCACAATAAATAAATAAAATAAAAATAAGCATTTTTAAGTTGTAAGAAAAATTGGAAAAAAAAATACTATAAAGAAGAAGAATCCTAGTATTTGAATACACACCATGCTTTGACTCAACAAGACCCTCACCAATTTCTCTCACAATTAATTAACAGTCAATTCATCCTTTTTCTTCCCACGCACGCTCCATTTTCTCGCGAGAATCTCCTAACGAAACGGAAAAGCGCAGGGGCAAAACCGAAGTTTCACTCAACACTCAGGTCAATTTTCTTCGTCCCTTCACTTTTATTATTTCCTTTCGCTTTCGCCATTTTCTTTTCCTTTCTTTATTTTTTTTCACTTCCTTTCCGCACTATCAGCTACAGAGCTACCACACCACAATGCAAAATTTTTTATGCTTTTTTTTTTTTTTTTTTTATTTTTTTCTTTTTTTTTTTTTTTTTTTTTTTTTTTTTTTTTTTT
>Ga0099824_1010789_pt1 | contig 10592 bp, 6 predicted proteins | sample SiratrowhiteBW_FD_76837 | JGI IMG/M metagenome (GOLD analysis project Ga0099824, IMG submission 76837) | Root nodule microbial communities of legume samples collected from California, USA - Siratro white BW | ecosystem: Host-associated > Plants > Roots > Nodule | place: USA: California... | reverse complement strand
TAGATTCTAAATTGGTATCTAATTAAGTTAGAGACTAATTTAGAATCTAATGACATAGGTCACTAAAACCTTGGTAGCTAATGTTAGATACCAATTATTTGACTTAATTGGTCACTAAATTCAATCATTACTTTTATTTTATAGTTATTTAGCAACCAAAATCTAATTTGGTTACTATTTTGGTTACAATTAGTAACCATTTCATTTAGTAGCTAAAAATTGGTCTCTAAATAACTTTTTTCTTGTAGTGAAAGAAGATAAAGAAAAAGTGTTTTTGGAGAGATGATGATTTTCTAAAATGAAGTTTGAATAGTTAACTTTTTCTATTTATAAGATTTATACTTAAATAACAAAGATTCATACTTTAACTTAATTATACCACTTTTACTAAAAATATATTATTTAATTACAAAATTACCTATATAAACAAGTTTTTCAAAATTATATATATATATATATATATATATATATATATATATATATTTAAAATATTCAAAACAATATAAATCATATGGCTTTACATGTTAATCAAAATAAAAATTTGATTGACTAAATTTGTCAACCAAAAAATGAAACAAAAAACTCTTTTAAAAACCTATGAGAAATAAGACGTTTTCAAATTTAAAAAAGAAAAAAGAAAAAAGAAAAAAAATTATTTTATATGATATTTAACCTTTATAACTTTAAAATAATGAATATCATTCTTCCTTTACCTTCAACTTTCACATTTATATACATCTATTAGATCTATAATTATACCAAAAATTGCATAAATAATTTAAATATCAATTTTTTTAACCATTGAAAATTACAAACCTTGTAATAATAAAGGAATGTATTTAGACTTAGATAAGTCAGATATTTATAGAATTAACTGGAAATCCCCACAGGGTATATCGAATAAATGTATAGAAAACAATAAAACAATATTTCAAACGTAGGTACCTGATTAGAATAATATTTTAAGGTTTTAGAAAATTTTCGCTTTTCCACAATTATAACTCAAAGTATTCGTAGATAATTTTGAGAACTCAATTGCACATTCGTATAGAGCTCTAAAAATTATGAAAATTTTACGGAATCTAAAAAACAGGTCAAGAGTAATTTTAGAAAGGAAAATTAAAGTTTCCAACCTTAAAAACTCAACCAAATTAATGCATTACTAAGATAATATATATATATGTATATATAATTTGCTGATTTGTAAATATATCTTATTTATATATGCAATTTCTTTTGATTTTTGTTTTATTTGTGTTGCTTATGCTGACCTGTTATACATTGTAAATAAATTATCAACGGTATTGTTTTTCTATTTTACAGGAAATAAGGAATCTTTTTGAAAATAATTTTTATATTGGTTGTTGGTGTGATTGATACTTATATTTTACATTAGTCGTTGACGATATAAATATAAAAGGTTGACTTTTTTATTCACTTTAAAAAGGATTTGTAAGTACAAAATGTCATTTTAATAACTATAAAAGTCTATTTAACGCTTCTGATTAGACCCATGGTCGGCACCCGATTATTGAAACCCTAGGTAAATTTTGTTTGCATTCTCGTCCCCACACACTCTCAAAGCTTTAATTCTCCATCATTCAAGCTTGGAGGCTGAGTTAAATTACTGTGTAAACACACCCTTAGTCTCTGTTTGTTGAAAGTGGATGCCATAATAGAACAGAACTTAAGCCACTGATTTTCACGAAATTAAACTGAATTATAAATTTGAAGTATTCGCAATTCGTAGGATACAGTGTTGTTATATCTTGATTTTTGTACCTTAAAAGCTTGAATATGTCAAATTGATGTTGTATGTGGACCCCTAAAACGACTTCGTGTGACTTATAATTTAGAAAAAAGTGATCTAAATAAAAGTAAATGTTTTTAGTTAGTACAATATCCATATGGGTCAACTCAAGCTAATATAAAGATTAAGAAATCAACTCATTTATTCTTTTATATTAATTGAGTGTTATCTTTTAAAGATAGAAGTACTTGAAGTGTTTAACTGTCCTGGAAGTGTTTAGTTACTAATTTAGGGTGCTTTAATTAAAGTACCTAATTTCATACTTACAAATTGATGTCAGAGAAACAGTAATATAATTGTTTCAAATAATATTTAACTAAGATATATGATAATGTTGTTGTATAATATTAAATTTTAGACTTTTCAACAAGAACATATCATATTTTTTATTGAACAAGTTATAACTTTTTAAATTTTTTAATTAGAATAAAAATACCCGTTGACCTATATGGACCTATCATAGGGTCATACTAACCCAAAAATTATGACTAATTTAAAATATATTCCAGTTAACTAAATTTTTTTAACTTAACTAATAAAATCAAAGTGAGGTAGGTAGGATCACTCATTTTGACAGCTAAATTGGTATGTTATGGTTCTAAATTGAAGCAGAAATTTATGAAATTAACTCGCTCTTGAATGTATTTTGATGTTACAAAAGTTACCTAACTATTGTTCTAATTATATATGACCAAACTGTTAATTCAAGTGTATATGGCATGTTTTGTGCATTTTTTCTCAGAAGAATTATGCATACCAGTACAGTAGGTTGCAATTCAATTTGAATATGTTTTAAATAAGCTAAATGTGATTTAAACAATGTATTGTGGTTCACACATGATCCCGGCAAAGTTAGATAAGCTTTGGAGCCAAAATGGGTAAGTTATGTGACATGTAACGGACCACGTGAATATATAGTGTTGAGGGTTGGTTATTTTGTATTTTGTACATGCAATTAGACTTTGTTTGATTCAGAAATAGATCTAAGTTGATTTGAGATAAAAGTATATGAAAACTTAAGTTATTTAAATTGAAGATAAAATAGTGAGATTAAAATAGAAAGTTTATAAAAATTTGTAAGTGATATGATGTATATAATTGATAATTTTTTAGTAGATGAAATTATAATTAAAATAAATTTAAAATTAAATATAATTAATTTATTAAGTATGATTAATGAATTAGTAAGTTTTTAATTGATGAAATTATAAAATTATAAATTATTTTTAAATTAAAATTAGAATAAAAATAATATTTTTTATTAATAATATTTTTATTTGATAAATGATTTTAATTTTATTATTATTTTTATTAAACTTTATTATTTTTATTATTATAATTATTATTTTTAATTATATGATAATAATAATAATTAATTATATAAAATTATAATATTATTTTAATTGTTTTACGACTTTCATCTTAAATCTCTTTATGTTAGCAGGGAAATGTGAGAGTAAAAATTTTGTCTTGATTTCTTGTTTAATTATTATTTTATTTATAGACTTTGTGCAAATCGGCACTTGGAAGCAAATGAAGCTGTAATGTTTTAATAATGTAACACAAGTTCGAAATGTATGTCATGTCGCAAATTTGGATGAAATTGGAAGCAAATTTAGAACTAAGAGAAGATGTTTAACGCTGCTTTCTTTGTCACAACATAACATTAGAGTAAATTTTAGGATTTGATTGATGAGAAGAATATAATATAATATGATTTAATTTTTTCATCAATAGGATAACATATAAGACTAGGACATAAATATAACAGAGTAAAAATAAGATAAGTTTAATATTACTCACCGTTATAAATAATATTAGTCACAATAACAATGATATTGTTGATAATAATAATAAAAATAATAATGATAATAATAATAGTAAAAATATTGATAATTGTTATAGTAAAAAATAATGAGTATGTTTTTTAATCAGAGGATTACTTGTCTTTTTATTTTGAGTTTGGTTTTTAAGTAACTCGTCTCCCTTCTTTTTCTTCCCTAATCGTGTGTATTGGATTTCATTTTCAATTTGTATTTGAATAATCATTGTCAACTTATGTGTTCTTTTTTCAATCATTAACAATAATTTAGTGGTTTCAACTTTATTAACAATGCTTGAACACTTCCACTATATTATCTTCACCATGCGTGAATGCATGATGTTTAAGTGACTGGGCAAGTCGATCCTATCACGACGTACCTTGAATAAAATACTCAACACCTCAATTTCGATCACCTTTAACACTTGATAATCTCATTTATTAGAGTTAGCAAATGGATGACCTTAATGAGTTGTGAAACTTGCTTGCCTTTACGGGTCATTACTTGATATATGGCTAAGCATTATAGTTCTAAGTACTGACATGTAATCGTCTTCTTTTCGGGACAACTCACAATCCCCAACCTTAAGTCATCAAAGGATGAAAAGACTTAAAGTAAATATTGTATCATTATTACGTTATAGAGATGAAATTTCTAAGAGGGGCTTCTAGGAGTTTTTAGGCTCTTCAAATGTCGTTTCATTTCATATATCGCATCGTGTCGCTTCAAGTCATCATCCCCCTCCACGCGTTGCATTGTGCTTAGCTAAAAAGTTTAAGCATCATTTAGTTTATCTTTTTCCTTTAATTAATATACTTGACACATTGGTATGTGGCTTCACTTGGCGGTGCTTTCAAACATTTAAACATTATCATTTCCTTGAACTCCTTTTTCTATCCCAGGGTAAACTTTTCTGTTAACGCGTTTCTCAGTCTACATAGGTACTCACTTTCACCCCTTAATCTGCATTCCCTGCTTGATCAAGTTTGTTCATCTTTCCTTTCTTTTCTTTTCAGTTAGTGATTTTCTTCATTACTCGTATTATCCATTACTCAAGAAGAACCCCTTATTTGCTAACCCTAAATTTCAACTTTAAAAACTCTTGTTAAACTAGTTTGAATCTGATTGGTGGCATTTGTGGTCATTTGAATTTACCTTCGATGGCTAACTATATTGCCTCATACCCATGAGCCAAAATGGAGTTTATTAGAGAAACTTCTATATATACGTCTATTGGGAGGGTTAAAGCCTTTCCTAGTTCACAAGCCATTAGTAAGACAAATGAGGATGATACAGAGGTCAAGCTGTGTGTTAAGGGTGAGCCAATATGTAAAAGTGACTTTGACGATGTTGGGAGCAAGTTTTGTTTCTTTTATGAAACTGTTTTTTTTTTCAGACTTGGGGTTCACTTGTCTCTAGATACCTTCGAGAAAGAGGTCTTAACCATAATCAATGTTGCACCTGTCCAACTTCATCCAAATAGTTGGACATTCCTTAGGACTTTCCACATTCTCTACACCTACTTTAGACTGATTCCAACTTCTAATTGATGTCTTTTTGTTTTCTCGAATTGAAAAACCTGACTCAAAACATTGGGCCTCATTGAACAACGTAAGTGGAAGGGGTTTACTATCTCTGTTCCAATCTTCCCATGAGGGTTTCAAAGGCTACTTTATGAAAATCTAAGGTACTACTTGTTGATAATATTGCAGTTTGTTATTTGATGAAGCCAAGTCAAGCCAAGCGCAAGGAAGACTTGAAGATGGTTTAGAGTGTATTAGTGCATCTGATGTTTGATTATGTGCATGAATCATAAGTCACTGGAATAAGCTCTAATGGTTCTTAAAAATTTTGAAACATAAAATTAGAACTAATTTGACAAATGGTTTTAAGTAAAAGTGATTCACTGGTTTTTACAAAGGATTGTTTTTTCAAAATTAATAAGATGAAAATCCTATTAGAAAAATAAATCGATTTAAATTGAATTTCAATCGAATGTTTTACTAAAGTGTAACTATTTATCATAACTATTTTGGAGATAATTAAACTAAAATGTAAGAGCACGTTTTTGAGATAGATAGAGAATAAAAAGCATTCCGAGAATGAAACTGTGACCATTCTTAGTGAGAAAATCGAGTTTTTGATCAAATAAAACTAAGAAAGTGGATCTTTGAGCAAATTCCTCTATCTGTGATTGTACTACACTGTTTTATACTGTTTGACAACCAGGGAAGTTCACTGCAATACATTCTTTCCATTTGTTGTGTATTAGTTTGGTTGCATACTTGTGTTGTATTCATTTTTCATTGATTGTAAGGTGTTTTAGTCTACATTTGTATAGGGTTTACATTTGTAGAAGTGAAATAAGGTGTTGCACATATTTTTGTGTAATCTTGTAGGGTGTAAGATTGGGTCTTGAATGTTTTAAGTGTACATTTGTGTTGCTTAGTGAAATTCTTTACTACTTTGGCAAGGAAAATTGAATATAGCTTTTGAGGAAGAGTTAACCAGTCTTGTGTTCTTACTCTTTCTCGTTTGATCTTTAATCACATTACAGTTTCTGCAATTTTTCTGTGCCTACACGATTATTCAATCAACTGGCTTTTCAAAACAAATGATTGTTCTGCATTGTGTGCAATTAATTGATCAAACTATTTTGTGCTATGTTTCTTAACCGTGTTTGATCTAATTCACTTATATTGGTGTTGTCTGTAAAAATTTATTACTTCTTGATATTTCTACATAGCTGCATAATTTTTGATAAATTCAATCTGTTGATTATGTGTTTTGATCAATTGATTTTTCTGCATTGCTAACTTGCTGGAAAATTAAATTGATTCATCTTCAAATATAATTGATTGGATTTTTCCTGTTGGAATTTGAGAAAACCACATTCCCTATTTTGGAAATTTAATTGATTATAACTTCTATATGGTTTTTCAAACAAGAAAATTAATTGATTGATTCTTGAATTGAATGTATTGATTTTTTGTTTGTTTATATAAAGAATAATTTTATGTGATTGTTTTTCAAAATTCAATTGATTGTTTTTCTTTTTGTGAATCAACAAATACTACAATAAACTGATTTAATTGAAAATAATCATTCTTTCAATTAATCTTTTGTGAAAATTTTATAAGTTCAATTCATCCTCTCTTGAACTCAACCTAAAACCTTTTTCAATTGGTATCAAGAGCCAATGCTTGAAATTTAATCAAGTTTTGATCCTATTATCTGATATCAATGCTCCTTGAACTCGCATCTATAGACAATATTTTTCCATATAAAATCCCGATTGTTCGAAGCTGAGATGACCACCAACGATTCTGTAGTATCCACTTAGTGAAGTGTTCCACAACCACTATTAAGAATTTCAATTGTCTTGCTGCTAATGGAAAGAGATCGAGGATGTCAATACTCGAAGTGTGGAAGGGTGACAAACTTAATATGGAATAGAGGTCTTTGGCGGAACCTGATTCCAATTAACATGTTTCTAACATTGATCGCACCTTCATGCATAAGTAAGGTACTCTTCCCTCATGGTTGGCCAGTAATATCCTTCCCTAATGACCTTGTGAGACAACACCCTTCCACCGATGTGACTTTGGATTAAAGATAAAACTCAATTCTCGGCATTTCGGATGTCGACTAGGAAAACACATTTACATTCTTCTTCAGAACTCCCACTAATTCCCTTTTGACTTGTTCAAGTAACATGGCCTCGACTTTGGTTAGCGTTCCCTCACTAACTTCTACCTCTTTAATGTCTCCAACTGGAGTGGGTCTCTTCTTAGGGCAAGTTTCTTGAACATCAACTTTCACTAATCAGGTATCGTCTTTGATGCCAATGGAGTACGTTCTCCTTCTAATATGAAGGCTACTCTCAAAGAATTTTTGATTTGTTATTTGATCTACTTTCATGGTTATTACTTTCCCCTTTTCCTTTATCTTAAGATATGTTGACAACACTATTGCTCCCAGTTTGTTTAACGATGATATTCCTAATATCAAATTATAAGAGGAAGGGGAATTGACCAGAATATATTTTATAGGAATAATGTTTGCCAAAGTTACATATAAAAAAGTGGTTTGTAGCTTAGTCGGACCCTGGAGCTCCACCTGTTCGCTTGTGAAACCAACCAATACTCCTTTGAAGGGTTTCAGTTGGTCGCATGGTATCTAGAGTTCTATAAATGTATCCCAGAACATAATGTCCGTCAAGCTCCCTTGATCTATGAGGACACGATACACATTGCGTCCCATCACAATAACTAACAGGATTATCCTCATGAGGCATAACATCAATGACATCAATTTTCGAGAAGGTGATGACAGGTGTCGATACTAGAAACCTCCACGTTTTGATAAAGAGAATAGATCGAGCATACCTTTTTCAACTTGAAAATAGTTGTACTGCTCCCTGCAAATCCTCTTGCTATCATCTTAAAATCCCCAAGGACCAGGGCTTTATGTTTCCCTACATCTCGAAAATGAGGGGTTGGGCAGAGTTTCCTTTACAGAAAGCTAGAATATATCACTTTAGATGTCCTTCTCTGACCAACTTGGCAAGTTAACCGAATAGTGTATAACACTTTTCCATGTCATGTCCATCTACTTGGTGGAATACACTCTTGGCATAGGGTTCATCTCCCATTCTATGATCTTACTTTGAGGGAAAAACCAAAATTTTGGCTACTTCCTTTCCAATGAGGATGTAAAAATTGGATTTCGCCATTGCTTTGTTGCCCATTCCCTCAAATCCGTTCTCAAAGTGCGAGTCTCTTCTTTGCTACATAGAGCATATAATGCTTGATTGCTAGTCTTTTACGAATGAAATCCTCCCTCTCTACTTCCACTTTTGGATACCACCTTTGTGGTTTCCGGGTTGCCGATGCCTCTTCTCTTCTACCCTTTTATGTCTCATTAGTTCTTCACTTTTATGGTAATTCCTTGTTTCAAATCTCTGCAATGGAAATATCCTTCTTTTCATTAATGATTCACTAAAAGGGTTAGACCTTAAACCTTTTATGAAGGCTTAACAAACATGTCCATTCTCCCACGGTTTCACATAAAAAAGATCGACAACCCATGGAGGCACCACCTTATTTGTTGCATATTGCTCCACAATCAGAAAAACTTTTGAAAGGAATCTATTACTCCATCTAGAATCTTGCTAAACTGCTGGAGTGCAACTCTTGTGAAGGTTCGCACGATTAATTTGCATAAAATAGTGTTTGATCCTCTCGAGATTACCATCCGCACCCTAAAGGCTTTAAGATTATCTTCAAGATCCTCATACATACCCCGAGAAAGGGGTGATCTTAGGTATCATGAATTGAGTGGTATTTGTTTCCCATTTTGAAAAAGGTTAAAGGTTCGCCTAGTCTTCATGTAGCTATGTCCTCGGATCATATGTTATTCACATGTATATCACTTGTTGTAATTCCTCATTTTTTCTGATAACTCCTAGTGGGCCCACAATGCTTCTTCCATCAACACACAAGATTGTTTTGCTTCATCCAGCACCTCTCCTACTTTATTTGGGCTTCGTCTGCGTTCCTTTTGGATTTTTGCATTATCTTTTTATAACTCTCTCATTGTTTCAAATATTTACCGAAGAGTAGGAATTGAGATGTCTTTCTCCTACTGTGTTACCTGTTGTTGGTTCATGTTTCTGCCTCTAGACAGGTTGTTAGCTTTTCTAGTCTTGCTTCTTATCTAGGTAGGAAGATTTTCATCTAACTCCACGCTGAGCACCAAATGTTCTAGTAAAAAAATGAGTCTGGTTTTTAGTCAGAGCATTACTTCCTTTCTTTTCATTATGAGTTCCCCTTTTAAGCAGTTCCTCTCCCTTCTTTCCTTTCCTTAATCACGTGCATTAGGTCTCATTTTCAGTCTATATTTGAATAATCATTGCCAACTTGTGTGTTCTCCTTTCAATCATTAACAATAATTTAGCGATTTTGAGAATTTATTAACTATGCTCAAAATTTTATTAAATGATCTTTACCATTCGTGAACGCATGATGCTTAGGTGACAAGGCAAGTCGATCTTTATTCGACGACATACCTCGAGTAAATATTGAAACCTCAAATTTTGTCATCTTTAATGCCTGGTAGACTCATTTATTAGAGTTGGCATATGGACAACCTTAATAAGTTGGGAAAATTGCTCACCTTTACATTTCATTACCCGATATAACGACTAATCATTATAGTTCAAAATAATGACACACAATCATCCTTTTTTTAGGACAACTCAATAATGATGAAAGTGACAATGGTTGTGTTATAAAGTGCGGTGGCACTAATGATGATATCGATGATGTGATTGTGGGGTTTTTGATAGTCACAGTGATACACATGAAGTAATGATGATAAAGACAATGATATTGATAATAGTGACAACAATAATAATGTGAAGGATAGTAAAAAGACAATTAGTATGATGTGAGTGGTGGTGATAACAATGGTGAGAAATAAAGTGATAATGATAAAAATTGTAGAATTGATGGATGCCGAAAGAATAAGAAAGATTATAAGCATTCTATTGTCTTTTAATAAACTCCTAAAATAAGAAATATACAACAAATATACACAATAAAAAGATCTCATCCTTTTATTTCATCAAACAATTGATTAAGTATGATAAGATAATTATCCCTTCTTAACTATCAAATAAATCCTTAGTATCTTAAAAATTGGAGAGATAGTTAACAATGTAATAGATATTTAGACTCACCACAGTACGCGAAATCCAATTGATTTTAATGAAAAACTCCTAAATAATATATGAAGCTTGAATACTGCAAAATGGACAAATTATCAATGTTATATGAGTGTCCAACATTCATATTATCATGATACATCAAAATATCTATTCTAGAAGCATCTTTAATTAATATATATATATATATATATATATATATATATATATATATATATATATATATATATAT
>Ga0099824_1010787_pt1 | contig 10597 bp, 7 predicted proteins | sample SiratrowhiteBW_FD_76837 | JGI IMG/M metagenome (GOLD analysis project Ga0099824, IMG submission 76837) | Root nodule microbial communities of legume samples collected from California, USA - Siratro white BW | ecosystem: Host-associated > Plants > Roots > Nodule | place: USA: California... | reverse complement strand
TTTATTAGCAATTAGTAGGTGATATTGATGATTAGAGTAGTTGATTTGGGATTTGGGGGGCTGTCGACGGCGAATTTGAGGATTTTTCGATCTGCTGGGTTGAGAACCGGATGGGGTAGTCCGATTTGTATTTTTTTTTTAAAATGAAAACCGGATACACCATCCATCCGATTCACAATTTCAAAAAACTGTAAACCGGATGGCCTGGTCATCCAGTTGTTAATTTTAAAAAATTAAACCGGATAACCTGGTCATCCGGTTGAGAAGGGGAGAGATTTTATTAAGATAGGGGTATTTATGTAATTTCATGAAGGGCAGTTATAAAATAAAAAATTATATGGGGGTGCAGGAAGAGGGTATGGGAGTGGAGGAAGAATTTGTCCTTATTAAATTACAAAACCGGAGATCTGTTTAATTATTTTTTTCAGGTTAGAAATAATTGCAACTGGGGCTATTGGCATCTCACCAGTGCATTTCTAGAGCGGGCAAATTATTAGAGTTTTTTCGAAGTTTACTTCAACTTTACAGACATTTCTCTAGTTTCATGTCTTACACTTACCTACCGTAAACTTTAACTATTATTAATATCTTCTCAACAGTCTTAAGATGTCATTAAGATGAAAAAAGGAAATTTCAAATATAACTAGGAAAATTTTCAAAGAAAGTGCGAGTTATATCCTTGAAATCATCAACGTTCATTGGTTGATGACAAATATTCTGATAATCAATGGTTCGAGTCCAATCTTTATAGTTGGAAACAACCCTTAATCCACTATTCAGGTCAAACTAAGAATGCTAATTTAACCTCTATTTAGAGCCACAAAAATACTGGTTGGATCTTTTATCATCCGATATCACTCAATCTCATCTTTGATTTAATGTTATAGAACCTAGAAGCGCAATCACAGAACGAACAACCATATGTTCAGCGGAAGAAATTTCAAAATGCAATCACAAATGTTCGGCCAATTTGTTTCCCATAATCACCTAAACTGCACCCATTTTAACATGAAATCCGACCAAATTTAAAGTTCTCTCCCATTACATTCTGCAATTTAAAAATTAATCTTAAAACCAATTCGACTTAAAACAAAGCATACCCTTAGAAGCAAATAGCCAGCCAACACTCGGAGAACCTTCAGATGTCGATAACAATAAAAGGGCAGTGACGACGTCTAATAAATTAAAACTAATGTTCTCTATACAGATAACTTTTAGGGTGTTCAAAGCAGTGGCCAACGAGTTTTGCATTAAATACGGCATACTAGCATGTAATGCGTAATGCACAAGCTTTCGTAGACACACCTACAGAAGGTACTGTTACACCCTCACCTAAATGCAATATATCAATAGACCCCAAAAAAGGTCATATAATGCGCAGGTTGTTTCCATGAGAGGATGGCATAATCTGCAGATATTTCTAAATGGTGGAAATAATTTCTATTCAAATAGACAATATTTTTTAAACAAACTTGTTCAAAAGTTCTATCACGAATAGTCAACCATTTTTAAATTCATACTTTAATAATAAAGATACATTTTTCATTAATGAAACCATATTTTAGTCGAATAATTACATATTTTAAATATAAGGTTGGAAATAAACTTGATATAAATTCATTAAAAACTAGATAACATGTCTAACAAAATGAAAATATCATAATAAATAATAAAAACCCATACTTCGATTCATGCATAAATATTCATTTATTTAAAATATTTTTGAATAACTAGAAGAACTTTAAAAAAGATTTGTTCAAAACTTTTTCAGCCGCTGATTTTTACTCCTCACCAGTCAAATTTTAAGATATCTGATCCTAACAGATTAAGATAAATTATTTCGGAGATATAACTCCCAGACAGTACATCCATTTCGGATTCAGGTTATTTCCTATGTTCATTTAGCTAATGGGCAGAAAACCATGTTTGTCAGACAGCTAGGTTATCCTATGTATCCTAATTATGTCCATTTTAAGCCAAAGAAAATAATAATAATAGTAATAATAATAATAATAATAGCTTGGATCACTAAAGCGACAGGATTGGAAGAGACGCCAAACTGAAGAATACTAATGCTGCAAAATGACTCCAAGGCATTAAATCCATAATCGAAACTTTACAATAAAGTTTTTGTTTCCTCCTCAATGTTGAGGCAGATGGGGTCTCTTTTCCAACATTTCATAATGAAGAACAAAATTATCCTGCAAGGAGGTTGTACATTAGAGCCTAAAAATAGAGCAATACTTACTGGGGAATTAAATAATATATCTTGGGAACAAGAGGAAGAGTTCACGAACACCACCAACAAAGTACAATATTTACAAAAACTAACCTTGCGGACGGTTTCAAATATGCTTGGTTCGAAACAGTGATAAGATCCCCTCTCGTATGTGTTTGTTTTAACCAGCGGCTCGATGTTGGGAACTCTTATAAACCACAAACGATGTTCTTTGTGATAAAACCAACCTCTGTTGTAACTGCGAGCAACAACCCCTACTTAGTTAAAGTTCGAATTGGGAAAACCATTTCAGAGAATCAAAACCTAGGAATTTGTCAAAATATTTTCAATTTAGGAACACCGACCCTAGATAAGTGGTCAATGTACAAACCATGCATTATATAATTTACCACTCGTTTAATTGTTCCAAAAAATCAACAAAAGAAACAAAAGGACAGATTGGAGGAGATGTGCGTACAGCTCATTGGAGGCATATAACTGTGCTTCATCTTTGGGCATGCTGCAAAAAAAATATTATTTTTATATATTTGATTATAAAACACCAGGTAAGTCTATGAAAAAGTAAGTGTATTCAGATTTTGGAGGCACCTGTAAAATATGTAAAACAATGTTTCCACCGAAAACTTTGAAAAGTATCCTTGCTGCATCATGCAATAGCAAAAATTAGCCCAAAGAAATGGTTTGAAAGTTAAACCCAATGTAAAAATCTCACATGTAGAGCGGGTGGCTGTTTAGCATAATAACATTGTGGCACATTAAACTCTGGATCGCCCTTAGCAGGTTCATCAGACCATGGAGAACCAAAGGTCTTGTGAAGATTTTCTGATGAATTCAAATTTAACCCCAGTGTAGTAAGATCAATTCCAAGAGCAAGAGATGTCAGGTCAGGATCACTCATCCTGATCACACTTAACAAGCCAAGCAAACCAAATGGATCTGGTTGTGTGGTTTGAATAGACTTCATGCCCTGATCCCTAAAAGATTGATTTACAGCTGACATTTGTAGGCGGAACTGCGACTGGTTTTGATGCTGTTGATATTGCTGGATAAGCTGGTCGTATGAACCCATGCCAGAAACTGTATTTGGAGAATTTAAAGGCCTTAATCCAATACCAGGAGGTCCACTGGTCTAAAGCAAAAGACAAAAGCAATAAGAATGTCAGCACTCGGCAACTCCCACTGAAGCATGTAATTTCATTTTCAGAGAGCACCTCATCTCAGGAGACAAAATGAAAGAGAGGAGGGAATAGGGGCTTATTCATTATGAAACAAGCTCCCCCATTGATGAATAAAACTTGCACCTGTGAATGATAGGTTGAATGTGAAGATGGGAAAATATCTGATCCATGCAAATGGAGAAGATCCTGGTTGTTAACAGATGAAAAAGACACATTGCCACTACTGACTGAAGGAGCATGTTGTTGCTGTTGTGCTCGATGTGACGAATATGTACCCCCTAAGCTGAAGCCGGCCGACCTTCCCATCTGCAGATAGAAAGCATGGGAAGTTCAGATAAATGTACATAGATTTCTAAATATTTTAAAACAGTTCTTAGATCCATCAACGTTATTCAAAAGATAAGATTTCTAAATCTTTTATAACATGTAGCTCACAGAGAAGTGCTGAGATTGCATCATTGGTACAGCATTGTCATGAAGTTGTTCTTTCTGGTGCATATCCATAGCATAATCTGCATTACCGCCTGCCCAAATAATATGGTAAGAAACAAATATTGAAATCAATTAAGCAACTTTGACTCAACTCAGTAGTCAACACATGTAACCAAAAATAACTAGAAAAACGCAGCTCTAAATATATTAAGAGACAAGAAAGCATACTCACTAAATATATAATAGATAATGCAGATGCTTCTCTTGAAGCAGAAAGCATGGGTGCATATAAATATCAAAACCAAGTAATGAAACAATACTGAGAATAATAAAAGTACAGAGAGTAATAAAGCCAACACTGAAAGTAAACATGCATCCAGATCCAGAAGACCTTCCAAATAAATAGTATAAATTTCATTGAACAACCTCTCTCTCTAAGAAGACACTCTTTAACCTTCAAAATAGAAGACATACTACACCTTTGAATCCTGGTAAAGCTGGGAAATCTTCATTCTGTATGCTAAACTCTTGGTTTTGTTGAACAATGGGACTAACGCCAAGACCCTGTTTTCGTAAAGAACCTGAAATTTATTTGCTTATACCATTATTTATTGTTTAAGGTGCACAAATCAACCAAGCATAAAACACCATTTATCTTCTCTTACCCAATTGTCCTTGAGGCCCTCCAGCAGAACTAGGACGACTTGTCAGTTGAGGGAAGTCGTTGATGTCAAAGGGGGAACTATCATTGGTATTCACATCATTCAACATCCCCATAGAGTTCAAGGTACTTACTGCTTGAACATGGCTTTGGGAAAGTGGACCTCCAGCGCTGGGATAAGAATTTCCTAGCATAGAAATTACCTGTGGAGATCCTGGATCAAGAAAATTGTTAGGTACCAGTCTTCTCTATTTACATACTCAATATGGAGAAACATACAAACAATTTGATCATGCAATTCATATATATCTCAATAGCAGTTCTTTCAGTTGTTTCCAATCAGATTTTGCTACCATAGACAAAACATTCGCACATTGACAAAGGAAATGGCGTAGTTACACCTGAGCCAACAAATTTTAAGCAGGAGAACAAGAGCAATACGCTCACCAGAAAGCATGCCCCCACTATCAAGTCTAAAAAAAAGTAAAAAACCGGGGGGTTGCTGCCAGTGTTGAGGACACCAGTCCACCATACTAGTCCATGATTCTCAATATAGCCTAATAATGTCGTTTAGAGGGATGCTGCTATAACATAGATGGTTAAACAGGTTTGGTTGTGGAATGTCACAGGAACATGGGAGACATCTGATGGCAATCAATAGGAAATCTTCAAAATACAATCTTATAAATAAAAGATATCGACTATAAACATGTTTGCATTCATAATAATTTCACGTCGTAACAGCCACAACCTATAAATCCCAGAAAAAACTAACATACTCCAAATCCCGAAGACTCCTTGTAATGTATAGAGGCTGTTTCTGGATTTAAACCCAATATACGGCTCGCCCTCTTTCAGAAATAGTGTAATAGGGAAGGTTATATGCTCATAATTATGTTGACTAATAACTGCGTAGTCTTGTATTTATTACTCTTCCTACAAATATATGCTCCGCTTCGTAATTCAACACATAAAATCCACTATATGTATCTCGATCTATCTAATTTTCAGACATAAATCGCAATTGAAAGAAAACCCTAAAATGCTTGAAATCTTACTACAAGGAATCTCAACAAGGAAAATAGTTGAAACTACTCTCAAAAATTACGATTTTCTATTGTTTGGTGGCTGCCTTGCTTAGAGCAATAGCCGCGACCTAAGGAGTCAACTCCAGATGAAATCAAAGAATAGCTGACCCTAAATCCTAAACCCTAAACCAGAGACGCTAGATGGCCTCTATTGCAAACTCTAGAAAACAACAAAGTGAAGAATCATGAAAACATGGAATAAAGGGGAACCTAAAGTCTTCGCGTTCTCACGAACTCGTAAAAAAGAGGAACATACCGACGGGGACGTAAAAATGTTATGTTCTAGTAAAAAGGTAGAGAATTAAATAGGGAATGAGGAAGCGTTATTGGGGCAATTTTGTAAAACCCTTACACTAAGAAAAATGTAACTGAAAATAATTATAAGGGTTTTAATTGAAAAAACTTAAAAGATTAAATAAATAAATAAGAAAAAGATAAAAACAGAATAGGAGTTGGCTGAATAGAATACACACTTTATCTCAGCAAATTTTCATGAAGTGAAGTTTCTCAACAAAACATAGCACCCCAAGGATTAAGCAAGCGATGTGGGACTTCCCAACACCCACCACCGCACCATCAGATATCTTCCTGAAGAGGCTAGCCTACCAGAATAGGCAATTTACCATGATGGACTCCAAACTTTGATATCATGATAGGAATTAAGCACAAGAGAGTTCAACCTAAAAGACTAGTTCATTAAATGAGAGAGTCTCATGGCTTAAGTACCACATCATGTCATCCCAATTAAGACTCCTAATATTGTCACGGACTTTGAGGGCTAGTATCGACGACGAATTCACTGTATCGGCACTAAACCAATGGTAACCCTTTCTTCGAGACGTTTCACTCATCTATTAGTGTCGACTTTGTATCTTGGTCCAACCAATAGGTAGGCTTTTCAGTGACCCAAATCTCAATGAAAGCACCAATTGTACGGACTTAAGCACAAAAGGAAAGTCAAATCCAAGAGACTAGTTCCTTATGTGGGAGAGCTTAATGACTTAAGTACCACATCAAGTAGCTCATCCTACTCAGTGTGGGAATCCTAACATACCATGTTAGATTTCATTCCAAAACCAATTGGCTTTAAATGAAGTTGCACGATAATGATATAAGCAAAACCCCAAGAATTGAGACAAGTTATGTGGGACTTCCCAACATCAAAGAGGCTCTAAAGAAAAGATTAAATAGAAAAAAAAAATATTAAAACAAAAATAGAAAAGGTAACACTACGACAATCAATAAGAGGTCTTATTTGAAAAGGGTTAAAAGACAAAAAAATAAATAAAAAGTGAAATTTGAACGAGCGACAAGCATGATTCTCTTATCCCACAGAAACAGCTTTGATTCAGGGCCCAAATGAATTTTCTGATCCCATGTTGAAGACACTCCTACTTGCACAAAAGATTGTCACACTCTCCACAAAAGTGGTCGCACCTGCATCCTGCTATCTGATCATCGACGTGGTCAACATCATGGGTGGTAGGTCACTAGGTCAATAGTTCAACCAGTGAGTAACTTATTGAACCACACAAACCAGTACACATTAAATATTAAATTAAATACAAAAGATGATATATTTAAGTTATACTTTCCATATATTACTAAATTAATTAATTTGGCTCAGTGGTTTTCTCTTATCTCACAAGAGGGGCATGGGGTTGATCCCCCTCAAGACCAAAATCTTTAAATCCTTTACTTTGGACACGCTCAGCCACACAGTTCATCAGCCACAATATTACAGGTTTAGAGACAATGCAGGTCAGCTTCGGCAACATGTGCATTTGGAGCACGTGTAGGTCACCTTTGCGAATGGAGAGTTCAATTTCAGAAAATGTAAATAATTGATCTGGCTAGTTTATTATGTACGGTTGGGTCAAGCCGACTGAAAAGATTGCTATTAACTACTTAAACTTTACAACACGGCAGTTTTGGCACTTGTAGCTTTACTGAGTTTTGGGAGATAACGGTTTACCTCATGTTTAAGTTTTATAGGAGTAAAGAAATTTATCAAGTGATAGAATAAACTATTCTGAAATGTTGCATGGAATATAAATAAAATGTTACTGCTTATTGTAAAGAATCCCAAATCAATCATTAAAAAGTCAAAAGAATAGAATGGAATTAGAAAACAAATCTGACTCTTTAAAAGAAGCACGTGATTTTTAAAAAATATATGGCAACATGTGAGATTTGAGTGCTTTTTCCAATTCTAAACACAATCTTCCTAATAAGGCCCAAGTCGAACAGGACCCACACGCCCAAACCACAACCATCTCTGTAATTTTCATTTCAAGAGATGCAAACCCAACCCATACCTGGGACTCCTAAGACACAATATCCGTGACACGCAAGGTAGCCAAAAGGAGAAAAACAGCCACAGCTATGTTTCTTGTGGCTTTCACAACCTGTGATGCCATTACAATTGCATTTCTGTTGCAGCCAATATTTAACAACAGTAACCAGGATGCCGGCTGAAAAAGCAGATTATGTTGAGACATCTCTGATGTAACTTATATGAGACTAAACTAGCACGACGGCTCCAGGTTGCATGAAGGTATGGGGAAATTGCAGCTTTAACCCTTGTGCAAAGAGACTTTTTAGATTAAAACAAATTACCCAACATGTCACAACCAGTAACTTGTAAAACCAATACGCTTGACAATTGATGGTGCAAAGAAGGCATCATAAAACAGCATCCAAGAAATTAAACTAGAAAGAGAGGAAAAGGTATCCCTAAAAAGAAGTGTAGCAGTAAATCTTGCTGCACAAAAATTTATATGTAATCAAAGTAAAAAACGACATCATTTAAGTCAAAATTTGCAACAAATCAATGTATAAATCTCTTTATATGAAATTGACACCAAGTATGAAGAATAATCTCACTATAAATCCCTGGTAAAAAAAATATTTTCACACCATTAATGCAGTTGTAACAATAAAAATGCATACCTTGTGGAAGCACACCACTCATTAATCGATTCTGTCCTTGCATACCTAAACCACTGGATCCACTGTTTGCACCCAAATTTAGACGAGACGCAAGAGCAGGCACAGACAATCCTCCACCAGTCCTTCCGATATTCCCTCCACCAACCATGTTTCCCACAGAACTAGTGATTCGAGGACCTGCATTTCCCAAAATTGGGGACACTCCCAATCCTGGAACAGCATTTCGGTTACCAATTGCACCAGATGTAGGAAGAATCCCAGGAATAGAACCACCAACTCCATTTGTGCTACTACTAAATCCAGGGTTTCCTACAACACTTATACCTCCTCTATTGGTGACTCCTGAATGTCCATGGGTGCTTCCATGAGATAGCTGCAAATATAATGGGGACAGATGAAAAACAAGTAAATAGCATACTAAAAAATAGAATGACAGAATGAGAGGTGAGAATACAGACAAACATTCAATTGTTACACTCAAACATGCTTAAAACCAAGAACACATAACATGAACACATACCTGAGACAATGCAACTGGTAGGTTGTTGGATGTAAATCTTCCACTGGAAAGGCTTCCAGTTGGTTGTTGAACACCGCCCGATGGTACATTATTTATGGTAGAATTTCTCGACGTGAGTGAACCGGGCATGTTGGGAACATTAAAGCTCCCGTGAATATTGTGTAACCCTTGAATAGCTCCTGCAGCAAGAACCTATCAATTATACAACCAGACGAAAAGAAAAAATGAAGTAAATCCAGTAAAAGCTCCCCACCAGTGTGATGAAAAATTGGGGAGGCTGCACCAGACTGACCAGAAAATGATGTCGCAAAAGATCGTCCGGCACCATCTGGAAGATTTGAAGCAGAGCCATTCAGAGAAGACTGCAAGGAAAACTCTGCTAGGATTAAAAATTAGGATAGGCATGCTAAAAAAATAAAATATATAAGTGGCAAAGGGAAATCAACATCTTATGATATGTATAATATTATAGAAAAGGCTGAAATTTTAAAAATTATTGTAATTTGCTAACCATGCACAGAGGAAAGTGTCAGCAGTAAACAAGCATGTAAAAGATTTCGTAAAATATATTTTAGATAAAATGATTAAGAGTGTTTGAATAGTAAAGATGAATTGAGGACTCCTGATGGTCCTATTATGCTCCAATCATATAACAGTCTTCGAATAGATGTCACTGTCCTTTTGTTTGTCAGGCAGTTTAAATCTCCAAAATCTCTTTCATCAAAATTTTGGCAAAACATTCTAAAAAATGGTATGTACTAAAATCCTTAAACACCACAAAAGTTTTATTAAAAATGGCTGTTGATGAGTGGAGACATATTTTCACCGTGTACCCTTTTAAAAAAATCAAAAGCACCATGCTTGTATGCAATGCATCAAACACCAAACAGAGCAATTACTAGAAATGTCAATGAGTTGAACATGAATGAAATGAAAATATATTAAGATGAAATGTGCAACTCAACCGAGAACGGAAATCGTATAAACCTCAATATAAGTCATCTACTTCAATTTAGCAAGAGAAAGGTCAAAATTCTTCCTCAAAAGAAATCAAAATACAACATTACAACAGTTTAGTAGGCATGACCAAGGAAGAGTGAAGGGAAATATTAAGTACTGAAAATAATCACCGAGAGACAAAAATGAAACAAAGATGGGAAAGGGAGAAGCTTTCTGGGACATAAGGGAATACATTAAGTAAACCCGACATGGCATGAATTTCACAAGGTCAAGCCAAAAATCATCCCTTGCTGAAAATGGTCCTCCTTTGTATTCAAAATCCTCAGAACAATATGAGAAGTGTTTCCTTAACAACCTAAAATAACATGACGTAAAAGACAATATTAGACACAATACAATACAGTAACTTCTAAGTAACCAACAATAAAAGAAAAAAAAAAAAAAAAAAAAAACAAAAAAAGGAAAAATAAAAAAGGAAATAAAATTTAAAAATTTCTCCAATTAAAATCCCTTTCCCTTCCCAAAATTAAAATGAAATTCATCCATTTTTTACAATGTTTGTTTTTC
>Ga0099824_1010781_pt1 | contig 10602 bp, 3 predicted proteins | sample SiratrowhiteBW_FD_76837 | JGI IMG/M metagenome (GOLD analysis project Ga0099824, IMG submission 76837) | Root nodule microbial communities of legume samples collected from California, USA - Siratro white BW | ecosystem: Host-associated > Plants > Roots > Nodule | place: USA: California... | reverse complement strand
TCTGGAGACATCAAGACCGAGTTTGTTAATTCGAATGATCAATTGGCAGACATTTTCACCAAATCTTTAAGGGGTCCCAGGATTGATTATATTTGTAACAAGCTTGGTACATACAATTTATATACACCAGCTTGAGGGGGAGTGTTGAATATAACGAGCTTAGCCCATGTTCTCTGTTATTTTGTTACTATTTCTGTTATTTTTATCATCTATAAATAAACATCCCTTTATGTGTATTTACACACAAGGAAATTAATCCTATACCTATTTCTCTATTTTAATAGAAACCAAATGAATTCATGTTCATAAGAGAGAAACATGAGTTTCAGACTGCCAAGAGATTGAAGTGTAACTTGAAGTATGACATAGCACTCATGAACAAGACTTATAAGAGGCAGATCCTATTTGAAGAAATTGTATATTGTTTCTATACGTATCATGGGATTCAAAATATGAAGTATGTGTATTTTTAACGTGTCCATGAAAGTGAAAATGAAAAAGAAAAAAACATATGCACGTATTCAAATTAAAGATATGCAATGGACTTACCATAGCTGAGATGAGATTGAAGATATCATTCCATTTCAATCATGAGTGTAATGTTTTTGGTTTAGGCACTTTGACAGAAGCTGAACTCCATGGAGCAAACATTTACCTGAAAGCAAGTATGGAAATTAAGCTTACTACCAAATGCATGTGGTAATGTAAGCAAACATGTCAGAAGCTCCTAGATACACAGATACATGTGTGTAACAAAGTGAGTGACTTGACAACCAAAAAATCAACTTTTGCAGTCCAAACTCACCAGTCACCACTATGCAGCACTCTTGGCTTTTAGGAAAACAAAAGGCCACATTCACATGTTATACAGAACCCCTCTATTCAATTTATAGCATGGTAAGAATCACCATGATGATCTTAGTAAATCATAGATTACCAAACTTTTTTTATCAGTAGTGGAGACGTGTTTTGTCCTCAGTCCAAAAGTGACTATGCAGTTTAGTTAATTACTTTTGTCCATAGTTAATAATTACTGTTATATATATCTTCCCTTTTCTGTCATTAACAGTGCTATGAACAAACTAGAGTACCTTTTGATTATAAGCACTACCATACCAAAAACATAAAGGACTTCAAGAGTTTATCAGAAACTATAATTGCTCTGTCAATATGAGTCTTAACACATACTTTCCAAGATACCATGACAAGGAAATGTAATCAACTTGTAATACCAACTTCTAAGATTAAGTTTGTACATGGTTATATATTATAATATGAAAATTGTATACAACAATTTTATAGATGCTCATAAAAATGTGAAAGAAAAATTCCAAATTTTGCTAACTGTTTTTCAGATTCTGACATCTGTGTTGGGATACTTCCTAAACTAAGTTTAGTTTAAGGGCACAGCAAAATCTAGTTAGGTTCGATTTTTGTGGCATTGCCGGGTGTCCCTGTCTAGTTAATACCATGGCACATGTCTTTCATTTTTTTAGATAATAAATTTTTGCGGTCCACAAAGAATATTCTTCTTCTATCCATATCACAATGATGAATAATATACATGGTCTCACTTTCTCCCACAATTTCTTTAAGTATTCTTTACACTATAAATGTGGGTCACTCATGCATATAGATAAGAACATGTAAGATTATGTGCTGTCTAGATGCTATTCGTGAATGAAAATCTGCCAGAAAGTAAGTGACAAAGCCCAAATGTGGTAGTAAAGAAAGTATTAATGTAAACCATGTAAAAGGTCTCATGTAAGATTATGATATATGGTTCATGATTTTGTTTTGTTTTTTATTATCCTGGAATCTGTGAGAAAGTGAAAGGCCTTTGGTTTGCAAATTGCAAGATCAAAGTCATCTATTGAAACCTAAAGGGCCTATAGCATGCAAGATGTGTATATAAAGGCCAGAAAGTGGGGACCTAACTTTGTATGTGCTAGGAAATGTATTTTTTTTTCATGCAATTAACTTCGAGTTTAGTGGGAGAACTGAGAAGTTCCAGCTGTTGAAGGGTAAAGAAATCTTCATATATTTGGTGTATCTCTTTAAAGATTTTCAAAATGAACAAAAGGTTATATTTTTATAAATATTTATGTGTTTGTGTTAGGAATTTAAAGATGAGTTGAAAATCTTATATGTTAAATAACAATATATAAAAAAATAAATCTAAAAAGGCTATTTTTTTAAGTTTTGAATTAAAGATATAGTCTTCTTTTTTTTATATGATTTATTAGTATTATTATTATTATTATATATTCTTATCAAAAGATATAAATCAAATAAATCTAGATAAGTCGCAATCAATTTGTAACTTTTGGTCTAAAAGTTTAGAGCACTCTTAATCTTTTTCATTAGTAAAAATAATTAATGACCATTGGCTAATAGTCTCTCTGGTTTACCTTAGTGGGAGTCCTTTCTTCTTATAGTGTTAGGTTAAGATTTTGAGTAGGCGTGATTATATTTTAAGATCCAAAAGAAAATCTTAGCTCCTTTTGTACTTTTGGCTATTAATTAAACTTCAACATGCTAATTTTGAGCTTGCTAATGATAAGGATATGTAGAGTGAAGAATTAGGACTTGGGCATTTCTTACTCATGCATAATAGCACTGCTTTACACTGTGTTTGGCTTGCACTTTTCAGGACTGGTGAAGAAAATTTAAAAGGGCCAATATGCACTAATGGAACAAAAATATTGACCAAGTTGGTGTTAATTTAGAAACTAGCTATCAATTTGGAGAGAAAAGTCCTAATTACCTTAATTACCAGAAAAATTACTCAAGTAATTGTATAATTATTTTAATTGATAAGAAATTTTATTGATTGAATGAGTGTAAATGGACATAAATTGAGTACAACAAAAGTTTTTCTTCTATATATAAACAAAGGTTGTGGCAGCTACAAAGTTAATAAGATAATTGTCTACTAAATATATTTACATAAATATTCTTTTCATACAAGTTATTTTGTACAAATACTAGTTAAAAAGTGAGGTGCAGCCATGCATAATATGCTATCTAAGGTTACATAAATGTGGATGAGTATTAATTTTTTATTTAAATGGATTTGGTGTTAATTTATCATATATCATAAAATAACATATTATAACAATCCAATAAAATATCTGTGTTTTATTGGAGCAGCTATAGTTACAATATCGTGTAATTAGTCTTTGACCTACTATATAATAAGAGATAGAAAAAAATAACAATAAATTTATACTTATTTTTCCCTACATATTTCTCTTCTTTTTTTAGTTTTATAAAACTGCTTCTTCATACTTAAATTCATAATAATGAGCCATATTCAAGTTAATTCGATTTATTGTTAACCCAAAATTTGAAAATGAAATGGCCTAACGGCCTTTTCCTACACAATCCAGATTTGGCAAAAACTTCATGCACAGCATTACTTATTACTTCTGATATGCACTTCATCAATTTCATAAAATCTCAAAAATGTCCTTTAGACAAAAATGAATTTCAGAAAACACTTTCCAAAAATACATTCCGAAAACAGAATACAAAATTTATATTTTAAGAGATATTTTTTAAAATGTATTTTTGAAAAATGTTTCCCGAAATATAAAATTTATTTTCTGGAAAAGACTTTACGAAATACATTTCTGGAAACCATTTTTCATAACGTAAATTTATATTTTCAAAAAAAAACTTTTCAAAAAAAAATTAAAAAGTTTTTTCCAAAAATTAATAATAAAGATATTTCTATACTTTCACGTTCATGATGGAGTGGAGTCAAAATTGATACAGGGCAGAAAGTTTTTTCCTCCGGATTTTGGATGGAAAATCCAAACTTGGGAGCATTGATTATCCATAAATACAATTTCTTTTATCAGCTTTTGCTTTCCTTGCACCCCTTAACTATTACCTGCACCCTCATAACTTTTAAAATAAGTTCTGGATTGGACAATTTTGGTGTTTTACAAATTTGAATCAAGGGTATTTTTGACATTTACACGAAGGTGCAGCTTCAAATCATGGGGGTGGAGAACGCAATGGCCCTTAACATTTGCTCGGTCGAAGTCCAAGTTGCTTACCCAATGACCCAACCTGTTAAAGAGTAAAGAATATTGCCTTCTGTTTGCAGTCACATTTTTCATAACCATACCTTGCTCTGTGTATTTATCCATTTTTATTTCAATAATATCTATATACATGCGTTTGTATCTTTTATACGGAAATTAAATTTGGGATTATATCAGGAAAATAGTTTTTCTCTCTAGCCTTTTTGCTGTTCTTTGAAAAAGAAAATTGCTCTTTTTTCTCTTTCTTCTTTACACATAATGTGACAGCAAATTTGTCAACTGATACATGTCAAAGGAGAAGATCAAAATATTGAATGTTACCTCAAGCTCAAGAAGTTCATTAGTAAGTTGGCTTCTGTAAATATTTTTTACCAACTTAAGTGGTATTAGTGAGTTATATACTTAGTTGTTTAATATTTTAAGTTTATAGTTTTTTCTACTTCGTTTCATTTTTCAATTATCTAATATATTAAATAAAGCTTTTGAAGAACAAACAGTAAAATCGAAACATTTGATCATTTCTCAACTTTTTCACAGTGAAAAGGATCCTTTCCCAGAATTTTTACATTTTCAAAATTTAATTTTTGAAATTTTAGAACTAAGTTCATGTGTGTGTATAAGTATTGTTGGTAATAAAATGAATATTTATATATTCAACATTCAGCATATATTATCTACATTTTAATTAAACAGAGTTTAATAGATATATTTTCTGCCAAACGAATGATATTAAATGTAAAAGTTAGTAACTAAAAAATAGTAAATACAGCCACAGTGCCTAAATCAAAATAAAACAAATGCATGATTATAGTTATATTTACTGAATATATTGTACCGTAAATTTTGGATAAATATTACCTACACTTAGAATAAGACTTAACTAATGAAAAAAAAAACTTTATAAGTGGTTTTTATAAATACCTAATAATAGATTATTTCGATTCCAGGTGCATGTATACAATCTTAATCTTTTTCACAACAAAATTTAGATTTTTAAAGTTTAAAGAAATCACGTGTGTTAAAGAAAATACAACAAGGGATTATTCTCCATATAGAACTCCATAGTTTGGATGCAAAACAGATAAGGTTAATTTTAGATAAAACAAAAATGATGTTATCCTTGGATAAGGGAAAAGTCTTCCATAGATGAGTGTTCAAAAACCTCAGGGGCCAGAGCTATTCTTTGACAGATAAAACTTTTGGAAGTTTCTTTTGAGAAGTTTTCTGATCAATGAGATTCTCATTTTTCAAGCTGTTTTGGGAGCTAAATACTATTATTTTTGGTCAAATAAATTGTAAGTTACCTAAAAATATTTCATCACACCATTTAATGTGTAGTTACTGCAACTGACAAATTGACCAATCTAATATTTACAATAAATAATTAGAAACTTCTAATCTAAAAACATTTGTTTGGTGTTATCACTGCATAAAGAAAAAAACTGATGGATCATTCTTGTGTTTAAATTACCCTTTTCTTTTTATTTTTTTCTTCTCTAAAATACAGTTATTATTTTGCCTTTGATTCTCTAAAATACATATTAGACTGTTCTATTTTTTTCTTCTGGTGGGAATAATGTTAACTTCTCAGCTTTCACTTCAGAAAAAGAACCAACCCTGCTACAATTTTATCAGCTTTATAAAACCAAAACCTTCTGCTAAGCATATATATGTTTTCACTAAGTAAAAGAAGACTAAATTCACATTAACATAAGATATACAATACACAATATACAATCTGAAAGAGTGTATAAGCCAAGTGTAGTACATACAACAAGCTAACCAAAAACTACACTAATAAAAGCTTTTTAAGGTACCAATAAGGATTTTTCTTTCTTTTCCTTTCTATGTATAGAAGAAAATAGATACATAGATAGATACATGTTGAAGTTTCAATTATTGTAGGTTTGTGTTGTGTGTGAGGGTGTGATCTTGATAACAAGGCCTGGGAAGACATCATCAGGGTCATGGATGTGAGGGTTTTTTTCCACTATGAAGGGGTCACCACATTTGTCACTGATTGTGTGAAGTGTCTCTCCTTCTCTAACCACATAGATTTCATCACAAGGCTTGGACAACACCTGGTTGTCCCTCAACTTCCCTACATGATCCTCCTGAAGGGAAGAACTGTCACTGAATAAGCATAGCAGTATGAGGGTCACAAGAACACATGCACAACACCATGAGGCTGCATCAGCCATGACTATTGAACTTGATATTGGTGCTTTTCTTGGATTCAAAGCCATCACTTAGAGAGAGATATGAAGTTGGAGTGAGAGAGAGTGAGTGAGGTTTTGGTGATCAAAGAGGCAAAGTGTCGAACACCTTTTATACACCAAATTTGCTCAATTTCATTATGAGTTTAACTTTTTTAGAAAAAGTGTAATATGGTCAACCAGTCAAAAATTATTCTTTATATAATTTTTATATGCAAGTTTTCTTCTTTCTATATATTTTTATGGCAAAAAAATGTAAAACATCATAAATTACTATGTATTAATATAACTTTTGCATGTTAATTTTGCAATTATAGTACTTTGAATATAATTTTTAATGAGTAAAGTTAACACAGTCAAATAATTAACAAATTGCTCATTATATGTCAAGTTTTCTTATTATAGTATTTTAATTTTTAATTTCTATGTATTTTTAAGGTTGAGAAGTTAACACAGTCAATAAGTCAAAACTTATAATTGATATAGCGTTTATACACGTTAAATTTCTTCTAGTTATACTTTAAGTTTAATTTTTATATATTTTTAAGGAAAATTAAATTTAATGAGGTCAACTAGTTAAATAAATTAATTTTATATAAATTTTACGACAGTTACCATATAAATCAAATAACTTATTATATATAAAAAAAATTTAATTAGATAATAATATAAAAGATTTACATTGAAATTATATAGTATTTACTTTAATACATTTTAAATTACTATGCACTGTTAATGTAAAAATATGAAACTAGAATAGCTACAACTACAATATTTTTACAAAAATAAAATCTGAATCTTTGTTAAATCTCAAGGTGTACAATTGTTAGAATGGAGATTTCTTATCCATCGAATATAGTTCATCCTATAAATAGATTGATTCAATCTAATTTACTTAATATGTAACTTTAAAAATATTACTCGGGATTCATATGATATAGATTGATAGATTAATCCCCTAAATTTTAGGAATATTTTTTTAAAATAATTTTTTTTAAATTTTTTATATATAATAAAATATATTATATAAAATGAGGGGTCTAAAATTAAACATTAAAAGTTAAAATTTTTCATATAATCCATGCATAATAAATTAAAAATTTTAAAATATCATATTTAATATAGATGAAAGTTTACATAAATCACACATATTTTAGTAGATCTTATTTTTCATGATTTTTTTTCTCCTCATTTAGAAGTGAGATTTATAAAGAAAATTATAACTTCTAATAGTCACTTATATAAAATATAACAAAATAAGTATATTAAAGAGTGATGTTAACACTATTAAAAAACTTCTATTAAGTATATTTCCACTAAAATTAGAATTAAAAAAAAATTGACAAACATTATTTTAATCTAAAAACTCTTACTAAGGATTTGTTTGGTTGGGGGAGTAAATTTGAGGAAATGGATTTGAAGGAATTTGAGTTGATTGTGTGTAGATGATAAGGTTGTTTGGATTAATGGATAGATGGTAAGATTTGAAAGGATTTGAAGAGAATGTTTGTGAAAGTATGGGAATGATTTGACAGATGTTATAGATTTTTTTTATTTTTTTAATTGATATATTTATGAAATTACTGATTGACCCTGGTGGAACAAGGTGTTTCGCAATTTCCAACTCATTTAGAAGGGTTATTTCATAATTTTTAATTTCATTCCTTCAAATTTTTTTACATGAGTGAGGATCCTATCCTCCAAATCTTCTCCAATCCATCTTTCCACATTAATGCAACCAACATACATAACAATTCATCCTCTTGTATAGTAGAACCACACAAATTAGTTCAATCAAACACAGTATAAGAGAAAAATAACAAGAAGTAGTTCCATTAAATGAAAAAAAAAAATACTATAAGAAATAGTTCAATTAAATGAAAAAAAATACTATATCTATATGAAAAAAAGAAAAAAAAAATAGTTATAATAGAATAATGCGCTTCTCTTTATAAAATTGGAATACACAATATAAAGTCGTAATATCCCAATTACTTTTTTTTCACTATATTATACAGGTGGGGAACTTTTTTATATAACTATTCAATAAATAAATATTTTGGGAAACAGCACAAAGTATTAAATGGGTTGTAATTAAATGTTTTAAATAAAATAAGCAAATTTTCTAAAGATTTTTGTTTTAAACTTTTGGCTTATTCGTGTCTCTTTCTAACTTGGACTTTAGATTTGTAGCTTAATAGTGGTTCCAAAACTTTACTATCACAAAAATCTAAATCAAAACATTTTAGATCTTCCAAAAAAGTATGTATATCATCATTGTAGAGTTGATGCAGGAACCCTTTGAAACACTATCACATTTGTAATTGAAAAAGTAAGGAGAATTTCATGGGGTCATCTTCATATTGAATTATGTCACATGAATATAGGAGATAGATATCTATAAATAAAAATATCGGTTAGACTCCAAATTATATATATTGTTTGTGTGAATAAATTGTAAAGAAAAATACAATCTCCAACTATTCAGAAGTGTTATGATTATAGTTGATAATTTAGTGGATTAAAATGAAATTTGAAAGAGTCACCTTAGCCTCCCCAACGTTCATTTAAACAAGTTTGTGTTAATTAAGGTGGGTGAAGTGGAACCACAAGGATCACAATTAGAGAATCATTAGAAGATGGGAGAGGGACAAAACTATGGTATTGCTGATTATCTTGAAGACATATATAATGGAAGGTGACTAGGAGAGTAGTAGTATGTTGACACAAGAAATTGTATTTATATACTATTTTAGAATAATTAAACAAAGATAGAGATATGGAATAAGAAGGGGAAAAATAGAGAAAGAATGTTATGACAAGTGTTTGATACAAGACTTAATGATTACTGAAATCTAAAGCATGCTTGATGAAAGATACAATATTAGGACTTGGACTGTGAATGGTGGAATGTTGACTTGCAAATGTGGTGGTCACCATTTGGCTTGAGTGCTTTCGGTTTTGGTTGGAGAATTTGAGATGCACACATCATTGATCATGCTAACAGTTCTTAGTTGATACAAAATCACCACTTAAAATATTACTATCCAAAACTATAAGCAATATATTGAAAAAGGTGATTCCATTAACATTATTACACTAATAAGAATTTTGTGGGCAAGTTGAATGTCCTAATTTTGCACATATGAAGAGGATATTTGAAGTGCTTATGATTGTGACATGATCCCATTACTTATAAGTATGTGTTTAAATGTTGTATAGTTGCCCCCACCAACTAGGGTTTGTCTATATATATGATTTTGTGTGAAAAAAGAAGTTGAAGTGGAGTGGTGTCTCTTCCACAATGAGTAGAGTAGAGTAAGAGAGACAATTGGCCACGACAGTGGTAATGGTGCAAAAGACAAGTTTTTGATTTTAGGTTCCATAGATCATACAAGACAACTGCAATTTACTATTAAGAATGTTTTTAGTAGAGACAATTTATGTGAGAATTTGAGAAGATGCAATAGAAAGATATTAAAACAGAGTAATAGGTATTAAAATTTGAATTCTTTAGTTAAGATGAAATCATGATAAGAGAAATGAAAAATAGGTCTCTTAAAAATATATTCTTTCTTAATTTGGTGTGAAAGAATGGACTAAACTATAGATTTAATTTTGAATGAAGTTTTTTAAATCTGGTTATAATCATTTAAAAAGAAAGATGTATTAATTTTTTTTTAATTTAAATTTTATCTTTGATCTTAAAAAAATATAAATATTATTATTAAGTATTTAAGTGTAAGTCTAAATTTTATATTGAGTAAAAATAAAAAAGAAATGATTAATATAAAAAAAAAAACTTATAAATTGAATGTCTTAAATTTTTTATTAAAAATTGTGTTATTTTTTTATATAAATTTGATTCTTGTTTTATTCTTATTTTATCTTTTCAGTAATTTTTCCTGAATTTTCATATGTAATACATTTCAATCTATTAAATAATTTTAATATGAGATATCCTAAATTTTTTATGTAAATTTTAATTAATAATTTTTTCAAGAAAAGTGTTGGCAAGGGTGGCTTAAGGCCCAAGCAAGTAAAGCAACCGCTTTAGGCCTCAAGGTCTCAAAGGCCTCAAAAAAATTGAATATGTTTTAGGCCTCAAGGTCACAAAATAATTTAATATGCTTTAGACCTCAAGGCCTAAAAAAATTTAATACTCATATATTATTATAAACTAAAAAATATTTAATTTTAAAATTATACTAACAAAATTTTAATTAAAAATTTAAATATTTTAACTTACTTTAAATTTACATTGGTGCTATAAATATTATTTAATGACTTTAAATTTATATTGGTACTATAAATACTATTTAATAAATAAT
>Ga0099824_1010775_pt1 | contig 10607 bp, 8 predicted proteins | sample SiratrowhiteBW_FD_76837 | JGI IMG/M metagenome (GOLD analysis project Ga0099824, IMG submission 76837) | Root nodule microbial communities of legume samples collected from California, USA - Siratro white BW | ecosystem: Host-associated > Plants > Roots > Nodule | place: USA: California... | reverse complement strand
TTGAGACAATATTGATTTTAAATAAAATTTTATTAATTTAAGTTTTAAAAAAATTCGTATTTAGAAAATTATTGATTTTTTTATATAATTAAGAATATCAATCACTTTATTATTTTTTTCAATCATATAAACTCTTTTAATATATTTAATTTTAAAAATAAATATAACTCATCATGATCTAACAAAGTATCAAGTTTTAAAAAAATTTCAAGATTTAAGTATTTTTCTTTCTAAAATACATAATTTGAATTTTTTAACATTAAATGAAAAACAAAAAATATTTTCATATATTTTAAATTATTTAAATATACTACGTTTGAGTGTGTTAATTGTTTTACCTACAATATAAAAAAATATTGAATTATAAATGACTTTAAAGATAATTTTATAATTTCATTCTCAATCCTTTCATTAAATTATTTTTTTACTACTAATTCATTTTTTACAAAACTTAGACTTTATATTCATTTTATAATTAAATTTCTTTAGCATATATTTTCAAATTCATTTTCTTTAGATATTTCAAAAATGAAAAAAGATTTTTTAATTATGTAATAATTATGTTAATACAATTATTTTTAATTGTAAATTTTCTATAGATAACTACAAATCATATCAAATTTTTCAAGTTTATAAGTTGTTAATATTTTACTAGGTTTTAAACTTTTAAATTAACAATATTTTAACAAAAAAATATAATATGATAAGTTGATAAAAGACTTGTAACAAGATGAAACATTGTTTAAATAAGAGTGCAACTAGTTTTAATTTTTTGTTACCTTATATTAATACACTGAAAAGAATAAAATTCAATAATAATATATAATGATAAAATAATTTTAGAATTAAATAATATACTAATAAAAATAAACACTTAAATTAAAGTAATAACACAAACATATTGAAAGAGTGAGAGAAAGATAAAGAACATAAAATAAAAATAGAAATAAAGATAAAAATAGAGATAGAGATAGAGATAAAGAAAATATATGAAGTAAGCTAATTAATTTATCTATTTTTATGAATTAAAAATTAAATCATCATAATCATTTATTCCACACACACATATATGTATATAAAATAAAAATTATTTTATTCCTTTTCATAACAAACTATAATTTTTTTAAAATTATTATATTAATTTCACATTTGTAATATTATAAATTCAAAATTCTTTATCTTCATATAAAATCCTTAGATGTTATTTAAACAATATTTTTATTAATTACAAAAATTTAACATGATTTTTTATTAAAATAAAAATATTTTATTTTTCAATTCTAAATAACTGCTTATTTTTATTTTTATAACCGCGCCCTCAATTTTATCAAAAATAATATTTAATTTTCCAAATAATTACAAAAATCATTTTTTGATTTTTTTTATTCCAAAACACGAATTTTAAAATCACTAAACTAATAAAATCAAAATGATTTTCACAATATCCAATATCGTATTGATTTGATTGGTTCGTTTATTTTTATTTTTTTGTAAATCAAGAAACATATGTTCGCTTCTTGATATTCTCACATTTATGTCTATAAATAGTGCATGACACTCCACTCGCCTTCTCATTCTCAATTCCCTTAGGGTTTCCATATACATGGCTGCTTCTTCTTCTTCTTCTGCACATGTTTCTTCAGCAGAATCCTCCACCACTCAAACCACACCGTTACCCTTCCTCGCCACTTCCGTCATAACCCCAGTCAAATTGAACAGCGAAAACTTCACAGCCTGGGAGAACGACGTCTTGCGCTGGTTCCGATGTCATGGTCTCGCGGATCACTTGAGGAAGAAAGCGATGGAAATCGCCGAAGAAGAAAGGAAGCAGTGGATTCGAATCGATCAGCAACTCGTTTGCCTGCTATGGCAATCCATCCACCCTCGATTAATGGCTAACTTCCGTCGCTACAGAACCTGCTGCGACATCTGGAACCAGGTCGTGCTGCGACATCGGCGACATGCTGGTATGAGAATACGTCTTCATTGGGAACACTCTGTCCTTCGTTACTGGGGAGGTAAAGCTTCTTCTCGCATGGCGAAACGTGTCCGAGAAGCTCGACTCCTTTCTGATGCTTTCCGTGATTTGAAAATCGAGACAAGAAACACTTCCACAACAAACAAGAATAATGAGAACAATCAAGAATCGGACATGGATGAGAGCAAAACAGGAATCAGAAATGCTGAGATGGACACAGAAAATTGATACAACTTTCAACTCAAAAGCACAACATATTAGGATTTTAAGGTTTTTTTTGTTACTTTTATGTGGATGATACTTCTTAAAAATTCATTACTCTTTTGTTTTTCTATGCTTGATCTCTTTAACTGTTTTTATATATGATTAGTTTCCTTAGACAATAAATTTGGTTTTACATATTGAAATGATAAGAGAAAGCTTGTTTGTAAGATTCTTTATAAATATTTCAATTTGGTTATCTTATCTCCTTTAAAGTTATGAGGATGATGAAAACAAATTTTTCATCTTTATAAGAGAAGAATGGGATAATGATTTTGATTTCAAGCATCATATTGATTTTGCATCCCTTCAAGAATTTAGAGAGACTACAATAGAACACACTTTTGAATGACAAACATATTAAGTTACAAACATCTCTTCTACATATTGTAATAGGTTTATAGTCATCAATCATAAACTTATTTTTTTTATATTATACAAATTCTATTTAATCAAGCCTATTTCGTGATATTATTTTTATTCTCCTATACAAATTGATCTCCGCTAATGTCAATTTTTTTTAATTCAATATTTACTTCAAATAAAGAAAATATATGAGTAGGTTAATTAATTTATCTATTTGTATAAATTAACTATAACCATCTACTCCATTTAATTCATTGGATTTTCCTTTTTTTAAAAGCAAATTAGTTTATTCTTTTTCATAACAATTTATAATTTTTTTGAAATTAATGTCACATTGGTTATATCATAAATTCAAAACTCTTTATCATTATTTAAAATCCTTATATTTCATTTAAACATGATTTTTATTAATTACAAAAATTTAATATATTTTTATTAAACTAAAATATTTTATTTTTTAATTCTAAATAACTGCTTATTTTAATTTTATAACCACGCCCTCGATTTTATTAAAAAATGTTAAATTTTTCAAACAACGAAAAAAAATCATTTTTTTCTGAAAATAAATAAAACAATTCTTTAAAAATAATGAAGCCCATTGGATATCGATTATCCGATTTCTCAAAAGGCTTTTAAAAAGAAAATGAAAAAAAAATGTTGAGAAATTGGTTTCCAAAAGGATTTTCTTTACTTAATATTATTAATTACAAAAATTTAACATGATTTTTTATTAAACTAAAAATATTTTATTTTTCAATTCTAAATAACTGCTTATTTTTAATTTTATAACCACGCCCTCAATTTTATTAAAAGGAATATTTAATTTTCCAAATAATTAAAAAATCATTTTTTTTTCATTTCAAAAACAAATTTTAAAATCACCAAACTAATTTTTAACATCAAAATGAATTTCACGATATCCTAGATCGTATTGATTTGATTGGTTTTTAAAAAAAAAAAAATCAAGAAACATATATTTGCTTCTTGATATATATAAATAGTAGTGCATTAGACTGCATGCATTTCTCACACCACTCTTCTCATTCTCAATCCCAATTCCCTTAGGGTTTTGATACATGGCTTCTTCTTCTTCTTCTTCTGCATTTGTTTCTTCAGCAGAATCCTCTACCACTAAAACCACACTGTTACCCTTCAGCGCCACTTCCGTCATAACCCCCTTGAAATTGGACGGCGAAAACTACACAGCCTGGGAGAAGGACGTCTTACGTTGGTTCCGATATCATGATCTCGAGGATCACTTGTGTAAGAAAGTGATGCAAATCGCTGAAGAAGAAAGGGAGCAGTGGATGCGAATCGATCAACAACTCCTTTGCCTGCTATGGCAATCCGTCCACCCTACATTAATGGTTAACTTCCGTCGCTGCAGAACCTGCCGCGACGTCTTTATGGAGGTCCTGATGCGACATTGGGAAGCTTCTGTTACGAGTGAGCGTCTTGCTCAGCAAGTCGATCTCCTTCGTCGCCGGAGAGAAAAAGCCCGTGTCCGAGAAGCTCGACTCCTTTCTTGTGCTTTCCATGATTTGAAGATCGACACGGAAAACACGGAAAAGAATAATCAAGAATGCGACATGAGTTAAGTCAGATCTATACCTTCAATTTTAAACCTAAATATATTAGGTTTAGGGTTAGGTTTAAGACATTATGAAAGTAATTTTTTTGTTATATGTTCTTCCACTTTCTTATTATTAACCTATGAGACTTAGACTCTCATAGCTAATACAATTTAGAGTCTATTAAACCTTTGTTTCGAGTGATGGCTAGGAATAATGCTCATTAGGGCATTCATGAGTCTTTTGTTTTTCTTTGTTTGGTTTCAATTGTTTTTCTTTTTCCTTTCTATTATTGTTCCTGAGATTAATGTTATATGAAAGTTTTAATTTTCTTATATAATAAATTTGGTTTCACATATTCAAATGATAAGAGGAAGTTTGTTTCCAAGATTCTTTATAAAGATTTGATAATGGTGCATCAATAGTTTTCAATTCGGTTATCTTATCTCCTCTAAAGGTGACGAGGATTATGAAAACAAAATTAATGGGATAAAGATTTTGAATTCAAAGTATCCTATTGATTTTACATCTCCTTAAGTTACAAACATCTCTTTTACATATACGTTTGTAATATGTATACGAATTATTTACTGAACTATTTAACTAACCAATACTATTAACCGTAATATAATGAACTATAAATAATCTTTAATTTGAAAAAAAAAATTAAAAGTAAAAAGGATGACACAAAATTATATAATATATGGATATAGGCAAACAATAACATTCTCTAAACAATTTTAACTCATAGAAATTCATATGATTAAAGAAGTCTTCATCAGAAAAAATTTCAAGTCATCAATCATAAACTTTTTTTTTTATACTATACAAATTCTATTTAATCAAGCCTATTTCGTGATATTACTTTTTTTCTCCTATACATATTGATCTCCGCTAATGTCAATTTTTTTAATTCGATATTTATTTCAAATAAAGAAAATATATGATTAGGCTAATGAATTTATCTATTTGCATAAATTAAAAATTAAATAACTATAACAATCTACTCCATTTAATTCATTAGAATTTCTTTTTTTGAAAAAACAAATTAGTTTATTCATTTTCATAACAATTTATAATTTTTTTGAAATTAATGTCACATGGGTTATATCAGAATTTCAAAATTCTTTAACATTATTTAAATTCCTTATATGTTATTTAAACATGATTTTTGTTAATTACAAAAAATTAATATATTTTTATTAAACTAAAATATATTATTTTTTTAATTCTAAATAACTGCTTATTTTAATTTTATAACCACGCCCTCAATTTTATTAAAAAGATATTTAATTTTCAAAATAATGAAAAAAAAACATTTTTGATTTTTTATTTCAAAAAACGAATTTTAAAATCACTAAACTAATTTTTATAATCAAAATAAATAAATAAAATCTTTAAAAAAATGGCGCCAATGAGATATCGATTATCCGATTTCTCAAAAAGGTTTTAAAAAGGAAAAAAAATAACATGTTAAGAAATTGGTTCCCAAAACAGATTTCTCAACGTCAGTAGTAAAATATTTTATTTAGGAGAAAGTTTTTTTTTTTCTTGTTATTAAAAAAAAAAAAAGTGACACCTGATCAATCTCTTTCTGTTTTGATATTTGTTTTATAAATTTTGTAATTGTTTTGGTTTGGAATTTGCCAATTCTGGAATCCATGAAATTTGCCTCCATTTTCGGCTTATGGAAGTGGTGTTGGACCATGTTCTCAATTGCAATGTTGTTACATGAATCCATATACACCCAAATTTCATTTCTTTTTCCTATTTTATTTTTATTTCCTGACATTGGCTTCATCTACATGCCTCTTTTCTCCATGTGATCATTTTTCTTCTTCTGTTGAAGAGACTGAACCTGATAACTTGTTGAAGAAACATGTTGAACATGGCTTCATGCATGTTTTCCTTAGGACTAAAAGATGATGGCATGAGATAACTGAAAGAATCTTAAGGTGACAAAAATTTTACATTTTTTAATTCATTTTCCATAATGCATTTGCATCTAGAATTTGGATTTTAGAACCTGAAAATAAAGTGTTTAATTTGGAAAACATGCATCTTTGAGATCACAGGTTGGAATGGATTGTCATGGCATTTCACATCATAGCTCTCCGAACAGGGAGCATGAAGGGCGTAATGAAGCGGTTTTCTTGCATGGTGACTTGGATCTGTGGATAATTGAAGCCAAGTCTCTTCCAAATTTAGATTTATCTTCTGAAGCAGTCAGAAAATGTTTGACTATGGGCAACATGTGTCATCCTCCATTTATGAAAGGACTAAAGTCACACTCTGGAAAAGATAAGATGATAACAAGCGACCCTTATGTTTCAGTATGCATAGCTGGGGCAACCGTTGCTCGAACTAGAGTGATTCCTAACTGTGAGAACCCTTTGTGGGATGAGCAATTTATTGTGCCTGTTGCTCACCCTGCTCAGAAAGTGGAGTTCCTTGTGAAGGATAATGATATTCTTGGGGCTGAACTCATTGGAGTGGTGGAGATACCCGTTTACAAGATAGTTTCAGGAAATACTATCAATGATTGGTTTCCCATCATTGGTCAGTATGGAAACTGCTTAAAACCCTATCCTGAATTGCATATTTCTGTTCAATATAAGCCAATTGGGGTGAACCGTTCAGAAAAAATGGTTAATGAGGATGGGACAGCATATTTAGGAGTTCCTAAGACCTATTTCCCTCTGAGGAAAGGAGGGAGTGTGACTCTATATCAAGATGCACATTTACCAGATGGTATGCTACCTGAAATTCCACTTGAGGGTGGAAAAGTGTTTGAGCAAAGTAAATGTTGGGAGGACATATGCCATGCAATTTTGGAAGCTCATCACATGATATACATTATAGGATGGTCAGTTTACCACCCAGTGAGGCTTGTCAGAGAGGCAACAAAACCATTACCTTCAGGGGGAGAGCTTTCACTTGGAGAGCTGTTGAAGTACAAGTCACAAGAAGGACTCCGAGTGGTTATGCTGATTTGGGATGACAGAACTTCACATGACAAGTTTCTTTTGAAAACAGTAATCTCTTTACCCTCACCAGAATGATGTCTGTTCATGTCTATTGAATTATTGGATGATATTACTTTCATACCATAAAGTTGTTCATAGAAAGGTCCTATTCAGGATAAATGTGGGTTCTGAAGTAAAAGATAGTTATTTTTCTTCTTTATGGTGGTGGATTTGCTTAGACTGCCTTGTGCATCATTATAGTAATGAGGTGCCAGGCTCTTGATTTTCCTTCATGGATTGTTGTAATGTAGATATGGTTGCATAACAACTTTGTATTATCTTTATTGCAGGATGGTGTCATGCAGACTCATGATGAGGAAACTAAGAAGTTTTTCAAACATTCCACTGTTCATTGTGTGCTATCTCCACGTTATGCAAGCAATAAGCTCAGTATTTTCAAGCAACAGGCATGGAGTTCTTGCATTTGAATCTAGTAGTGTACTTTTTCCTTTTCAGCTAAAACTCAAAAACAATACTAATTTGATTGAATCATTTGGTCCAGGTTGTGGGAACCCTCTTTACACATCACCAGAAATGTGTGCTTGTAGACAGTCTAGGTTCTGGGAATAATCGGAAAATAACCGCTTTTATTGGTGGTTTGGATCTATGTGATGGTAGATATGATACCCCTGAGCATCGGCTTTTTCGTGATATAGATACAGTTTTTCATAATGATTTTCACAATCCTACTTTTCAAGTAAGTTTTTATTGTAAACATTGTTGAATTCAAAGAATAAAGTACCAGGGAATTTTATAAACTGTCTTTATTGTGGCATGTTTGTGTGCTGAATTTTGTCAACAATAACGTCAAATAAAGGGAAAAAATATCATGGGAATTTACGTTGCAAACTGTGTGCTACTATGCAGCAGCTAAGTTCGAATTCGTGTGCCCCAAGGCAACCATGGCATGACTTACATTGCAAAATTGAAGGTCCAGCAGCATATGATATATTAACCAATTTTGAACAAAGATGGAGGAAGGCCAAAAAATGGCGTGACTTCAGGCTCAAAAAGGTGACAAACTGGCATGATGATGCTTTGCTTCGGCTGGACCGAATTTCATGGATTGTCAAACCTGCTCCTTGCCCCAATGGTGAAAAAGCTGTTTATGTAACCGATGAAAATGATCCTGAGACTTGGAATGTGCAGGTATGGAAATACGTCCATAGAATCTGATGACATGTACCATCCTTCCTCATAAAGTTCAGAAAGATTATGAACTACCATTAAATACAGGTGTTTAGGTCCATAGATTCTGGATCTGTAAAGGGCTTTCCAAAGGATGTGGACAAAGCTAAGGCTCAGGTAAGGTTGTAAGTATATTGACAAAGTGATTCCCCTTTATACTTTGAGTGCATATTGTTTTCATTAACTTCACATTGGGTGTTTATTCAAGTTATATTGAGATAAATTAGTCATCAACTTCCTTTTTTTCAGAATCTTTTGTGTGGAAAAAATTTGAAAGTTGATCAAAGCATCCATACTGCTTATGTAAAAGCAATAAGATCTGCCGAGCACTTTGTATATATAGAGAATCAGTATTTTTTGGGCTCCTCCTATCATTGGCCTTCATATAAAAATAAAGCAGGTAGATAAACTGATTAGCATTTATTAGTTTTTGCATTGCTACAATATCAAAATTCCAAAAATCTGTTGTGTTGCATGTTATATTTGTAGATTTTGAAAAAATACACTGCAACTGTAAGGTCAATTTCTTACCTCAACAGGTGCAAACCACTTGGTTCCCATGGAGTTGGCATTGAAAATTGCTGGTAAGATCAGTGTAAATGAACGTTTTTGTGTATATATAGTTATACCAATGTGGCCAGAGGGTGTTCCAACAAGTGCTGCTGTTCAAGAAATTTTGTTCTGGCAGGTCAGACCAATTTTCTAGTTTGTATTCCCCCTTTTTTTTTTTATTCTTGGGTTTGGCATAAGAAATACGATTGAACTTTGAAAGGTAATTAATTATTACAACCTTTGTATTTGAAATTTGATTGACTATAGGGACAGACAATGTCTATGATGTACAAGATTGTAGCTGATGCCCTTGCAAAAGCAGGTCTCTCTGATCAGTACCATCCACAAGATTATCTCAACTTTTACTGCCTTGGAAAGAGAGAACCCCAATGCTCACATATTTCTTCAACACCAAATCCATCTGAGAACCGCGCTCTGGTAAGCTAAACTACCTTCTTTTTTCTTAACCAATAGTGTTAACATTGCATTGCATGCATGCAGTTTGAAATATTTATGGAACTCTTCTATTAGAATTTCTTGACGTGTTTGCTTGCTTTGAAAATTCAACAAGTTAATTCTTGTTAGAGTTTGTTCATTCATCAAACAGTTGGTGCACCATTTCAATTCTACAAATTGACTAGAACTTTTATGGTGGTGGTAGTGAACCTAACAACTTGACCTTTAGGAAGCTCATTGTGCCCACTCTATGCCTGTTTTTGTTAGAAACAAGAGGAGAGAGAATTCAGGAAGACGATGATGGCAAAAGAAAAACAAATTTAATTCATCGTAAGAACCGTCACCCAAAGAGAGAATATAAACCCACGTGACAAGACACGTAAGCACATGGCATATGCACCACCAATAGACAACGTTGTTTTGTAAACTAACAAAAAAGTTACAATCATTAAATATATTCTATTATAAAAAAAAAACATATTTCAAAAATACTGAATATTATTTTGCATCATCAAGAAACTGTTTATTACTCCTTTTAAATTTCTTCACATTAATGCTCAATGATTACAATTACTGTAATTTTCTACGTTGTTTTAGAGATCTTGAAAGTAATTTAATTTATTTTTTTCAAAAATCCTGTTTTGGAAATTGTAATGTTAAGTTTTTGTCCCTTTAAAGATTGGATAAAAATTTAGAATCTGAAAGCAAAGAATGCCGATCTGTTTTGGAGTAATTTAATTTATTTATTTATTTATTCTATGAAAAAAAAACACATTTATTAGAGGAAAGAATGGAAATTTTCTGGTTCAAGAAAGTATATCTAAATAAGATATTCTATCTTGTATTGATTTGATTGTTTTTTTTTCTGTAAAAAAAAAAACATATTTCCCTCTTTCCCTAAATAAATCAAGAAAATCCCTAATATTCCCAATCAAATCTCTAATATATATATATATTGCATGAAAGTGCCATGTCTCGTACCACATTTCTCATTTAGGGTTTCCACAAGCATATGCATATAAGCGCTCTTAAAGATAAAGCTTGTTCGCAAGACTCTTTGTCATATATAAAGATTTCAATTTGGTTCATAATGCTGCAGCATCAATAGTTTCGCTGGCTATTTCACGAAGCGCTTTGAACAAACAGTTTTTTTTTTTTTTTTTTTTTCCGCTCAGAAAAAAAAATTTTAATTGCAAAAATTGTTTTTTT
>Ga0099824_1010772_pt1 | contig 10610 bp, 3 predicted proteins | sample SiratrowhiteBW_FD_76837 | JGI IMG/M metagenome (GOLD analysis project Ga0099824, IMG submission 76837) | Root nodule microbial communities of legume samples collected from California, USA - Siratro white BW | ecosystem: Host-associated > Plants > Roots > Nodule | place: USA: California... | reverse complement strand
GTGAAAGAGAAGATGTATTGTATCTTAACATTCATTCTATGTATATCCTCTGTTTTTTTGTTGTTAACAAAACTAAATTCATGATTTTTAAATAAATTTAAAGAAAAATTTATCAATATTTTCAACCGTGTTTAGAAAAATATAAAGACTAAACATTTGTTTTCATAAATAAAATCAAAGGTAATTTTGTTCTTAATAGAAATTTCATTGTTTAACTAAATGTAGAAAGAAAACTATATTAAAGATCACAAAATCTATTTATCACATGTGATTATAAGTCTGTTTGAGAAGATAAATACAAAGAAAAAAGAAAAGAAAACTCTTTGTTTTTTCAAATTAAAACTAGTTTACGCATTTAAATGAAAATGTGGAAAAAAATTATGATATCCTATTGAGATATATAAAATCAGTGTTAGATATCATATTAAGATGTAAACAGGATAATACTAATGTATTATTTAAATGAAATGAAAAATGAAAATGAAAATTAACTAAGTTTTCATAAATTTAATTATCTTATATTAATTATCATTAAATTTAATTACAACATAGTCACAACATATTTTTTTTATTACCTTGTTTATATAAATTATAATACCCTAATCATTTCTTAGTTTTTACAATAATACTTTTAGATGTTATATTTACACTTAATTAAGTTTTAAATACTTTATAATTTTAATTAAATTTTTATTAAAAAATTATTTAATTATTATTTAAAATAATTTTTATTTTTATCTAAATATTCTATTGTTTGATTTTATCATTAATAAAAATAATGTGTTTACTTTTATTTTTCTGTTTTTAATTAGTTAGTTAACTCGTGTCTTCTTTTCTCAATTCTTTTCTAACTCATGATAAAATAGAAAACGAGTGACAGAGAAAAGAATAAAGGACAAAACTTTTAGTAAGAAAATTAATTAAAAAAATATTTACATTTATAAAGTTTTTAGAATTTAATTAACTTTATTCTGAATTGTAATTACTTGATTAAAATCTTTACACTAAAATTACAGGTTTAATATATTTCTTTTTCTTTTCTTAACAGTAGAAAATACGCGCTAGCCGAGCGCGTGAAGTTAAAATTGTAAGCTTGGGTGGTTGACAACATGAAACCGCAGCATGCACAGTTGTCCTCTGACCGCAGAATCTTAGAGCCAACAACCATATGCTACCCCACCTACACTCACTTCTTCAATCACAATTTTTTATCTACAACAAATTTTATTTTTTTTAATTTACTCATTTTTTACAACTTTTATCTACATAAATTCCAATTTTTTAATTTGGATATTCATGTGTCATTTATGATATATATATATGGAGGTACATGATTCTCAGAAATGGCCTTCAATGACCACATATAACAAAGTTCCAAACTTCTTGGGTAGAAGTGAAAAGGGTATTAAATATGATGTGAAGGATTGAAAATTGTGGTGCAAGATGGAGTAGCTAGAATACTATCACCTTAAATTTCAACTATAAATTATTATATGATTTATGAAGATGCATTGTATATTAGTATATACTATTCTTGGTGAGTGTGTGGAGACCTAATATTTATTTTCTTTATTTGGAGGGTTCATTAATGCATTGAGATTGAAGACTCTTCAGTTCACATGAGAGAACACTTTTGGAAGTTGACATTGCATCAATTATTTCCAACCTCATAACAAAGTTAATTTTTTTTATTTTTATTTTTTTGTTAAGGAAACAAGTTAAAGTTTTAAGCTTCAATAACAAGAAAGATGTCACCCACCACAAGCAAACATAATATAAAAAGGGTACTAATTAATTGTGATTGAAATTCGTGAGTTTCTTCTTAATTGGGTCTATTTGGCCTTTGTGCCACTTCGATGTGCATTCTATGTTCATTTCACCCTTTTCTTTTTAACCTATTTTTTCTCTTTATGCTAGCACCTTTTCCTTTTCAAAGTTTGATAGTATAGTGTTCTTCAATATTTCCATTTTATTATTGTTTCCCACTGCATAAAGATAGCCATTTTATTATTCTTTGCATATAACACTAGTGTCTTCTACCTCATCATTCTATATTTAACCATGCCTTAAATTAATATAACTCACTGGATTCGGTTTTGATGAGTAGTTCCACACTTTCGCCCATCTTTACTTAAAATGAAATTGCTAATTTTTTTTAAGAGGTTTATCTTTCATAAATTAAAGTGTGGCTTTAAAAGTAATGATATAAAACCATTAATTTGTTGTTTTAGGTGCTCTTTGTTTTTGTCATTTCTTGGTATTTGCCTGAATAAACAAAACACTAAGAAGAGAAATAGTACAACATTTGAGGTGATACTTTGTGTTTAGACTGATGGTAAACATAAAACCATATTTATATATAATTTAATCCACTACATTAAAAATAATAACATAAAGTAAGAGACAATGCCAACATTATTTATAAAATTCATGTATTTATCTATTCAACAAGAAAAATAAATATCTTTCTTTTCGCTTTAAATTCAACCAAAGTTACTGTTTTATATTTATTTTAGTTCAAAAAATTAAAACTTTCATTCATTTTCTTACTACTTTCTTTATACTTAAAAAATGCTCTCCAGTTTCATTTCTTTCTTTCTATGTTCTTTCAAAGCAACAATTTAAACAATTAGGATGATGTCATTAGTGCAAATAAAACTAAGTTCAGACTTTTAAACAAAACCTTAAATTCCAACCAAAGTTATAATAAAAAAAAATTCATTAAAAAGAAAGATCACAAAAACTAGTAAATATTTGAACACCAATATGGAAAAAAAAAGTGTAGACAAGTGGAACTAATTGACAGCATCAATGTGCACACTAGCAAATCCACCCAACATCATTTTCTTAGTGAACTAATTAGGGACTAATTGATGGTGATTATGACTGATATAATACAAACCTGACTTTAATTACAAGATGGACACATGGGGAGGTGCAAAATGGCCCCACATGGTTGAACCAAACCAAATTTTTTTGAATCAAAACTCATCACAAGGAAAAAAGATTCTATGACGCCAGCTTGTATATGGATCCCACTCGCAGTACTCAACTGCCAAAAAGATCTTAGCAGAAAAAAAAAATAGAAAAGAAAAAGAAGAAAAGTTTGCATTCACATTCACATTCACATTTCACCCTCTCACAAAAGTAACTGCAAGGCCAACAATAATAAAGAAAAATAGCTTAGACAAAGCCAAAAGCACTCTAAAGCAAAGAAAGCAAGTGCACTTGCCACAAGTCATGATCAAGTAGACACACTGATGGTAAGTGAACAATGACACAGAAAGAGACAAGTCTGGTTTTGAAACAGGCTACAATCCACAAACAAATTCAATAATCAATTACTGTAGATCTGTCCGTTGTTAATTATTATGACAAAATTGTTGGACAAGGCTGGGGAATTAACAAATCTAACAAGGGTATCTTGGTATGTCTAATTTTTTTTTTTTTTTTTTGCACTTTGCATAACCAAATAACCTGAGCTCAACATTTACCATAACAAATTGATATTGAATGAAATTAGAGATAAATGAGATCAAATTATGATCACAGAGGCTCCATAAACCTTGTGGCTGTGACTATAATTAGTAGTTTTGTGAACTGTGTCAAAAACCTTAGAGGATTCTAATTCATCAAACCAAAGAGTCATGAGATCTGTTTGATAAAAGAAAGAGATGTAGTATTTCTTATATATACCATCAAATCATGATACATCAATAGTATGGCACAATCAGTCATCATCACAGTCAAAATTAGCACACCAAAAAATATTTTGGAATTGTAAGGCATGGCTGGGGGAGCTAGCTTGAATCAATGGATTGAAACGAATTCAAGAGAACTAAGAAGAAAAAAGAAGAACTTGTGGATACCTTTCATGCCCCTTCTGTTTCCCTCCTCCTTTGAAAATCTGTGTTTAGAAAAGATGGCATTGGCATGCCCATTTGAGCATCCAAAGAAGAAGGTAGCAATTTCCCCTTCTTTGGCCACAACCAGATTTTGGACACAGAAAAGCTGTCACCTTTACTGACACTACTAATCTTCTTAGCTTCCACATCCCCCTCCAATGAAAGCTTCCCCTCATCATGTTCCATTCCCTTGGTGAGCCTTGTGACTTGAGCTTTATCAATTTCATGGTTTAAGGCCACCCTGAGCTCAGAATTGCCAACCACATATTGATAAGACCCCATTGAGTAGCACCTTCTAGCATCCAAATTACTGCTACTTGTCTCTCCCACTTCTCTCTCCCCACCCTCCACATTCAGCTTCTTGAACTTCCCAAGCCTCACAGGGAAAACCCCTTTCTCCACACTTTCTTCAACCACTACTGTTTTCTGCCTAGTGCTGAATCCACTCTCCCCATTACAAGGACACCCTTCATCCTCCCTCAGATCATCAAAATCAAATATAGGGTTCTCAATGGAAAACCCCTGAGAAAGAAGCGTTCCTCTACAAAGAGGGCATGTGGAGTTTGACAAAAGCCATGTGTCTATACAACTGATGTGAAAAGCATGGCTGCACATAGGCAACAACCTGAGCTTATCCTTCTCAGAAAACTCACACAAACAAACAGCACAGTCAAAAGGCTCCTTCAAGCCAACAATCTCCTTGTACTGAAACACAGGAAGAGCATCGATGAAAGCCTGATCCAAGCCAGAGTCGTGGAGGTGGAAGAGCTGCTGCAGCTGCCTCTGGAGAGCATCAGAAGTGGAGATTTCTGGGTGTCTGTTGGATTGAGCAGATGCAGAAGAAGATGGGTGCTTTATGAGAAATCTAACAAGCAGGTGGAGGAGGCCAGAGATGAAAAACAAAACAGCAAGAACCACTATGATGAAGAGAACAGCAGGACTAATTCTAGTCCCAGATGATGTTGGTGTTGTTGAAGGTGACTCTTTGTGGAAAGGGTAAGGAGGTGAAGAAGAAGAAGAAGATGAAGACAAAAGGGGTGGTGAGTAGCTCAAGTAACCATCTTTCTGCTGGATTTGATGCTTCACCCATGCCATCTTCAAATGGGTATGCTCCAAAACCAACAACCTAGGATACATGCTTTCAGACATCTCATCTCATCTCATCTAATCTAATCTAATCTAATCTCATCTCACAGATCACAAAGATGCTCCTCACCCAACACAATCATAGTCACATCTTTTCACCTTAAACACTTCAAATGTTCTAGTTCACACTCAACCTTGTTGGGACACAGACACAAACACAAACATACAAAGAAGTGAAGTACATGCATCTAGAAGTGCACTCTCACATACAAAATAGTGATGAAGCAATAATTTTCTTCCCCCTATTGTGTTTTTCACACGATGTGTTGAACCGAACTCACCTAACTCGCATAAGGGGTGGTGGTTCGCTTCACTTCTTCACCTTTGGTTGGTTCTTGTGGTGTTTTGAAGGCAGAAGAAGAGAAAAAAAGTGAAATTTGAAGGTGTTTGTAAATGGCTGTTTCTGTGCTGTGTTGTGATCCAAATTGGACAAATTGGTATGTGGTGAGAGAAGGAAAGAATCCAAAGAGTGAAAGTGGCAGCAGTTCCCGAAGTGCGAGGTAAAGGATGATAGATAGGAACACGCGAATTCTAACCCCACTGCCCAAATTGGCGCGTGCAACTCACTTCACCATCGTACCAATTAAAAATCACTGTCGTAGAGACAGATTAAATCCGTATTTGGGTTCGGATTTCAGCTATTCAATATTTTAAATAGACTAAAAATAATGTATTTCAAAATTAGACAGATAAAAAAATAGATAATTATTTTTTGAACAAATTTCCATTCACAGTATAAAACAAATTTCATTTCAACAATCATAATTCCTGGTATGCAATATATACAACACGAAATATATTGTGTAATTTTATAAATTTTTGTTATGTACTTCTTTCGATATTATTCATTACTTTTCTTATTTTATTTTATTACCCAAATTGTAAGTTATCAAAACATTGTAATATAAAAAAATCTAAATATTTAATATTAATTTTCTTCCAAAAAGAAAATAACATTGATTGATTTAGATTTCAATCTCTTCTAAATCTAAACCAATCCAACTCTTACCTATCTCTATTTAAATAAAAAGGTTCACAAGATACATAAATAACAAAATAAAACCATAGAAATGTGTGAGAACAAAGATCCATACAAAAACTTGAGTTTGTACTCTAAATTTTACAAACTAAGGTCAACCCAATACCTAGCCACATTAGAGTTCCTAACCTTGTCAAATCCAGTGCCTAAAACTAGTTAATAGGGCACCTAAAGCCATGTTTATGAGGTTCCTCTCAATCTTTTAGCATCAAGGAATATAATTTTAGGTTTTACTTTTTCCTTTTTATAATATAAAATATTTAAAATATGAAAATAAGGTACATTTAGTATTTCTAAGCTTTTCTTGAACCATTTTGATACACACACACACATATATATATATATATATATATAAAAGCTTAAAACCATTTTGACATAATAAGCGTAGTGGGTAATATGCAACAAGTATGAATGTAGGGATCAACCTTCTAATTACTATAATTTTAATATTTTAGAAAAAGGCTTGTTAATTACTATAAGGGGTTTCTTAGAGGAGAAGGAATCAAATAACTTTTCTTGATTATATAACCTTTAATAGTTTCATGCTCTTCTTTTAGTTTAATAATTACTTCCATTAATTTCTCACGTTGAAGTTATAGGTAAAAATATCTCACTCTAAGTTGAATTACATTGCTAATTATTGACTTTAACAAAATCTCAAAAGTAACAAGGTGGTTAACTTCATCCAACCAAAATCTAATAGTCAACTAAAAGGTTTTGAATTTGATGCATATTAATGATCCTTTTCATTATTAGGTTATATGTTATTATCATGCAAATTAAAATTGAAATGCCACAATTATTTGCCTAAAGCAAAAGATAACGAATTTTAATTAAGATAGACTTTAAGATCTTAACTAAATTGTTAGTAAGATATTTTGATTATTTTACGACAAGTATTTTACTATTATATTTTATTTTTTTTTGCAATTTTCTTTATATTCGATTTAATATATTTCTTTTTATTAATAAAAAAAATAATTTAACCATATTAGTGTAAAATCTTCAACACTATGAATAGTATTTTCTCTCTAAAATAAAAATTCAAACACGATCTAAGTCCTTCTCTAGTATAAACCTTTTGTTAAATATAGTAGAAACTAAGAACACGTTTGATGTTGTTTTTTCCTCTCTAACTTTTGCTTAAAATCAACATTTTTATGGAAAGTTTCTACTCATGATGTTGCTTACAAGAAACGGGTTATTTGTACATGCATGTAGATAAAATAGTGCTTCTTAGCAATCTTAAAAAGTTGGGTTAAGACTTTTAAGGCAGTGACAAAAGTTGATATTGGATCACTATCATTAAATAGGAGGAGAATTCTTAGTGTGTAGAATAAGGATTTTTCAAAACATGGTCCACCAATGCCTTAAGTTTCCCTCCACTAATCCTTCTATCTTACCTAATTTCCACAACCAATAAACTAACCATGGTTGGGGTCACTATCTTTGTTTCTTGCATGATGAAACTAAGAATAAAGTAATGGTAAAAAAAATGGTTTCTTCTATTTATTAATTATAAGATTATTGTTTGCTCACTGAAAAGTATATATAATCGTAAAGAGATCTAGCTTGGTTAATTAAACAATGTGTAGTTGTTGTAAATTTTATCAATATTAGTTGAATTCTTAAAAATAAAAAAATCATATATAATTGTTGATTTTGTAATATTTGTAATATATCAAGAGGGTTGTGTTGAAATTAAAAATAGGTTTAAGAAGCCTTGGACATATAAATCATTAATTCAGGTTTTTTAATCAAGAGGTTTAATATATGCGTCAAAAAAATTATGGAATTTCAACTAGATTAACATTCTATATACCATCTATTATTTACCATATGTTGAAGAGTTTAATGGAAAGAAGAAGATAAAGAATAAAATACAAATAAGAAAAGACGAAACTAAAATTCATGTAAATTATACAAATTTAAATTAAGTTAAATGATATCTATTTTTGAAGAAAACTATCCCTAATATATTATCTAAACAAAAACAAAAAAATATCAATTAAACCCTGATTTGAAAGAATATCCACACATATTTCTTTGAAAATAAATTAATTATTTGGAATGTGTCCTCAATAAAAATGTACGTGCATAGTTGAGAAACATACACTTGATGGGCCAGTATGTATGGATCGGGCCACAAGCTAATAGTGAGCCCATTTTCTCCCTGCATGAGTTTGACCTAACTCCTTGGATCCTATAAAATATTCGATAAACTTTTTTATTTTCGAGTATATTTTTCTTAAATTTTATCCTCACACCTTATATTTTATCATTTTTACACTTTATATGATTAGACTTGATTTTTTTTTCTGTATCAACTCACTTTATAAAATCCAATGAAATAAAAAATGTGGCACGGTCTGAATTTTATTTTATTTTATTTATAATAATTTGGAATGAAGTGGATCTAAAGAACAATAAGAGATGTAAAAAAAAATATCAAGGGCACCCTAGATCATAACAAATGAGCATCCTTTCCATTAGAAATATCAAAATTGATTAAAAATGTTTCACGTCTCATAATTTTAGTTTGATAACGTCTTTTGTTTAGAAATAATTTTTTAAAATGTAAATAGTTAATTCACACGGGCTGTTAGATTTAGTCCATTTTTTTCAGCATGTACTACACTTTTTTATATTTATTTTCTTATTTTTTATAAAAGAATTTATTGAATAAAATAATTATAAAGGATAATGTTTACAAATATTTAAGGAGACAAAATTTAAACAAAACAAAGTATATTTTTTAATTTTTTATAATTGCTTTTCCATTTCAACTTTGATCTTTTTTAAGTGTCTTTCCACTTTTTGTATCATATATCTATTTTTTTTTTCTTTTCTTATTTATTATCTTTTTTTATTTCTTTTATGTACCAAAGCTTTTCTCCTCTCTTGTTTTTTTTTTCTTTTAATTTTATCTATTTTCTTTTTCGTCTCACTTACTTAATCCCACATTTCTTTTAGAATCTAGTCACTTTTTATCATAGTCGAAGAATGTCTATTTTATAAAAGTTATTTTCCAAATAAAGTTTCAACTTGTGTAAATGAAAAACTTATTGTACAAATCAGAAAAAAAAAACACATGAAAAGAGTGTTTAATTGTGTTTTAATATATTTTTAAACTTTTTCATAAATATTAAATGACTATAAATATGATAATTTAGTATGGGAAACTATTTGTTAATTTCTTTTTAATCTATTTTGTCTGATGGAATGTGATAGACACAACATAATAACTTAACATATTTACATATTTAAAATGTTTTTCTAATTTACACGAGATATTTTTATATTGGTTTAGCTGACATAGTAAACTATATCTATTTCTCAATCAACAAATGAAGTTTCATTAACAGATTAATGTTAAAAAGTACAAACAAGTATTTGTTGTGTTCATAATTACTCTTGACTAACTTTTTAAATATTGTTTGGACTTATAGTCGCTCTTAGCTAACCCTCTAAGTATTGTTTGGTAATCACTATTGACCAATCTTTTTAACATATTTTGAATCTCAACCACTCCTAACTAAAACTAGTATTCTTTGTTATGTAGTTGATTCATACTAAAACAAGTATTCTTTAGATGCAATCACTCTTTGTTAAAACAAATATTATTTGGACACAATTATTCTTAACCAAAACAAGTATTTTTTTCATGCAATAATTTTTATAGGATATATAAATTGTCTTATAACCGATGTTAGGTGAATTAAGTCATACACAAATTGTGACATTTACTTTGTTACACTCTTAAGTATAAAGATTTGCACCTTAATTATCAACTATAATCGTTGACCCAATGATATAATTGTAATTAGAGTCAATTTCATCTATTACTTTTAAAAATATATACATTCATACAAGAGGAGTGAATAGTTAGTTGCAAGGTTAAAAATATAATAAAAAATTTAATTATATTAATTTTAGTTACTATTATATTTTATTTAAGCTAAATCCATTCATTCAACAATGTAAACGAATAAACTAAAAAAATTATAATTATAGTTTTATTCCATCATTCATGTCATAATCATGCACGGAATTTAAATAAAGATAATATAAAATTTATAATCTTAGTATTTTGCGGTTAAAAATATCAATTTAACTATCTTAATATTATCACGTAAAATTAGTTAGACTAGAGATAATAATATAAATTATAATACATTTCAATTAATAGCATATCAATTTAACCAACCAAATAATAAGTCCATTTAAAAGTTAATTTATTTACTAATATTAATGGTTCATTATAAAAAATATATAATAAAACAATAATGGAATTGTATAATTATCTTAAAATAAATGATAATATTATTAATCAATTGTAGTTGATAATTTATATATAAATATTTCTTTTGTAACAAACAATGTAGATATGTATGATATATATGTTGGGAACAACGGGGAATTTACCACATACACATATCTTCACATTGGTAAGATATTGTCCACTTTGGGCTTAAGCCCTCATGGTTTTGCTCTTGGGCACCTCCCAAAAGGCCTCTTAC
>Ga0099824_1010769_pt1 | contig 10617 bp, 9 predicted proteins | sample SiratrowhiteBW_FD_76837 | JGI IMG/M metagenome (GOLD analysis project Ga0099824, IMG submission 76837) | Root nodule microbial communities of legume samples collected from California, USA - Siratro white BW | ecosystem: Host-associated > Plants > Roots > Nodule | place: USA: California... | reverse complement strand
TTTCTTCTTTTTTCACTTTTATCCTTTTTTTTTCCTTTTCCTTTCCTTTTTTTCTTTTTTTTTTTTTCCAAATAGTTTTTTTTTTTTTTTTTTTTTTCTCACTTATAGTTCATCACACAGGGAAGCATTTTTGCTTTCCATTTTTTCCAGTTATTATAGTCTCTGATGGCTTGTATATAAGAACCCGATATAGATGTGAACTTTGGAAAATTCGGTTATACGTTATACAGCAGTTAGCTGATATACAACACACTTGATTTAGTAAATCAAATCTCTCCAGAAATACCACTTATTCTCGATGTGTGCAAACTTAACGAGAGAATTAATTATTATACAAAACACCAGACGTGAAAACTCTTGGCAGTTAATTTGTATAGGAATGAATTCAAATCTAGATTGACACACATAAATGCTAATAAAATGGTGATCATGAGACCACCAAAAGATGGATGCTGGTTTCAACACTACTCGCCAAACTCAATAATTTATACCGTTCGAGATGTAGTTTACAACAAAATATTAATGAAGCATTGTAATTATGTGGACTAAAAATTTTAAATGGATGATTAGGACAGGAAAACTTTCAACTTCTTGGAAGAACATTAACATCCTGCCAAATTCATTTTTCCCCTGCTGGGCTGTAGAATACAGAACAGACCAATTTTCTTGTATTCAAGTGTTTTCCGAACCATAAGATTCAGAACTACTGCCTTTTCTTCTTCATACCTTTAATGTGTGATTTTTCTTCTTTCCTTGTTTTCCTATCAGAGGGTAACTGAACTTGCTTTGCTTTCATCTTTATCGATTTAACCAAAGATGATATTTCATATTTATCTTTCTTTGACATAGAAGCCTCTGATGCTTTTTCCTCACCCTCCTTCATCATGCCGGAATCATCCGAAGACAATTGCGTTCCTTTTGGTTTTGTCGGCTCCCTTTCCGCAGGTGGATCCGCACTTTCCTTTTGCTGCTTCTGTGCTAGCTGCCTGGCATATGTCGCACTCCTGCAAACACCCACAATTATATTTTGGAATAAAATAAAATAAAATGCTGAGTTTGCTACATTAAAAACGTTGAGTAGAACGTAAATGCCACCACATAGAACAGAAAATACCTTTTAAATTGTGGGTCGGTGGGATCAATTGCATAGTTTGAAGAGAAAAGAGCTGAAAAACGTGGATCATCAAATGCATTACTTGGTATTTTTTCCTCATCAAAAGCATTCTCCCTCCTTTTTCCCTTGCCTTTTTTAAATTTTAGATTATATCCCTTCAGACCAGCATCTGTCCCCTTATCATCAGCAAGCAACAGTTCAAGCTCCTCTTTGCTCACTTTGTCTTGGGGATTATTTTCTTCGTCTTCTGTATTTTGTGCCTTTTTCCTCTTCTTGACAGCAGGCTCCTCGATGAAGAAGTCATCTGCTTCTTCAGGTGCCTCTTGATCAGTATCATCGCTATCTTCATCCGAAGAATACTTTGCTTTATTTTTCCTGGCCTTCTTTTTCTCACGTTTCTTCCTCAAATATGCTTCCCAAACTGTTTCTGATTTTTTATCCTTCTTTTCCAATATATGTTTGCTTAAATCTTCCAGACCTGTATTGAAGGTGACCTCCATATCCTGGACATCATCATCATCATGTTCATCACCTCCATCTGAATCATCTCCAGATTGGAGCAAAGCACGGTATTTAGCTCGTTTTTTTTCCATTTTATCATGCTGATCATCTGTATCACTAATATCCTTGCTATCGTCACTTTCACTCTCATCAGAATTTAAGAGTTCCTTCAATTCCATCTGAGCTAGCTATTAAAGAGGAAGGGAAGATAAGAAAAAGACCGTTTCAATTTGAAGCAAATTGCAAAAAGATAAATACAGAAAATAGATATAAAGTAATATGGGAGAATATCCATGCTTCTCAATTACAGACAAGATGTGGATAAAAAACAAATAGACATGTGTAAAGGATACACAAGTACGGTAAAAATGTTTCCTTTGTAATATGTATAAGGGGTCTGAAACTAATTTTATAAATAAGAACACTGTAGAAATGACCATATAAAAGGTAATACTCAAGACCACCCATAATAACACTATGCAAGAACAGAATTTTTCAAAAGGATAAAACCTATGCACAACAGATACAGCAGATGACAGCCATTGCACTAAACCGTTCTACTACAGCACGCTCTGCATTGCTAACTGGTATAGCGGTGCTATAGTGCACTATGTAAAACTTTGATTACTATAAAGCAAGCTGACCTGCTCATCATTGAGGTTCCGATTCAATATCTTTGCTCGAAGAGGTTCTTCGTCCTCCCAAGTAAGGCTAACCTCACTGTGCTGAAGTGCCCGAGAATAGAAATCCTTACACTCATAATTTGCAGGCACCTAAGCATATAAAGGAGTCAAAAATTTGCAATTTATTGACATAATGCATAAATACATCATATCTAAATATGTGGGCGAGCACACACGTATAGAGACCACATGAATTTAAAGTCCACATAAATCAAGTTTCTAATTGCATTTCTTAGGCTGGCATACTACTGGATGTCAACTACAATCGCATCTTAAATACCTCGGTAGCAACATCCTTAGGTGGGTGTTTGAATTCCATGTCATCTGGGATAAACCTTAAATCAAGTGCATTAGATGACTGCATGAACTCAACCCCATCACATTCCTTGTAAATGTAATCTGCTGTGGTAATTGAGTTGCATTCCACCACAGCAAAATAGTACCTAGGGAGCAGAAAAATGATAAAGATTAGAAAGGAAGAAAAAAGACAAAAAGAAATGTTAATCACATGGTAAACAGGTATCTGTTAAAACATTCAACATTCAACGATGTGCTGAAAAGATCCCTTAAGTTTCCTTAGTTGTACGTCATGGATACATATGTCTATCAGCAGAACAGTTTACTCAACCCAAGTCGCATATAAAGGCACAACAATATTTAAGATCATACAATACGAGACATCACACATGAGTGAATAACAGTGTGTTTCTAAGGCCACCTGCTCTAGACACCCACCCAACTGGATCAACACAATAAAATGCAGGAATTCCAATATACTCAGTTGGAAAATGATAATCACAAGAATGAGGTTCTCCACTAAAACTTAGTTCCCCTTTACATTGTACCATCATCAAGAACTCCAGAAGCACTTAAAGTTTATTCTGGCACCATATTGGCTCTACAAGGCCGAAAGGGACTCAAAAATGTCCCAATACACCCATCCTTTCGGTCATTGAATCACTCAAGACACTGCAGTCAAAATACAATCATTTTTTATTTTCCCCTGTACTTCCCTTCAAAGTGTGAAGAACAAATTTTGATTGCAAGCTTGAACAGAAGAAAGGATGATCATCCCCACACAACTCTTGTTGGTCATTTTGTTCGAAAATATGGAAATTGAGGTATTTTGATGCATCAAATGTCTCATTTTTAAGGCCACTGTTAACTTCGTTTTAAGTATGTTATGTGCAGTGTCTAACAGATTACCAACTTTCATTTCTCTTGCGCTTTCTTGCAAAGTAGCTAAGTACAATGCATATAACACAAAAATGTAGACATGAAAAACAATCAACATACTAGAGATTTAGAAAATTTCTCTAACTTGTTTCATCAAAATGTTTGCTTAACAATAGAGCCTTGTTAATCTAAAGGGGCACTTCACCTATCTTGAAACCAACATGGCAGAATATAGTTGTTATCCAAAAAGCAAAACTTTTGGGCTAAGTTATGAGGACAAGGCATAATTTAAAGCAGCGGGAAGTAGACATTGCTAGGACCTTAGGTCCTAAATTTCTAATGCTACAGTGACAGGACTACATTTAGTTCATGGGTCAAGAGTCCCAGATAGCGGATTCTATAGTGAAGGGAAGAAGTTAATGGGGTAATTTGGAGGAGCTGAATATGGCAGGTTGTAGCAAGTAAATAGGATGGCAAGGTTAGAGTGAGTGGGGTTTGTGAGAAGAATACCTTTATTTTCTTTCTTTTAGTTTCTTCAGAAGAATATGGTAGGTTGTAGCAAGTAAATATCACGTATTAGTATTTTCAGAAGAATAATGCATTATGTTAACATTATTAACTGTTCTTTTTCAAATTTGTAACAGATTATCTTACTCTCATTTCTCTTGTGCTTTAAGGTTAACTGGACAAGTAGAAAACCATGTACCTCAAAATGTGAAGGACACAAATTCGAATCAATTATTTTATATCATGTATTGTAGTAGCTTACTTTTAACCAAGTTATAATAACTGTATATTTCAGTTATAATTTAATATATGAAAACCTTTCAAAAAATCTAAAAAAACTTTGTTTTGACTTTCCTACGATTATAAGTTCAATAAAAAGTGTACAGTTCACCGCCCAAAACTACAGCTGCATCCGGTTTTTCACCACCTCAACTGAATAATACTATGAACTCAACTAAGTTCTTTTCAAATTGTGTTCATTACTAACAACTATTTTCTTCAACTGTGGATTGGTTTGTTTTCATCAAACAGAAGCTATGTTTTCTCTTTTCTACCCAAGAAAGGTATCTTCCTTTCACTCCCCCAGTCGCCCTCCATTTTATTACAATATCTCAAGTATTATTGTTTTGTATGGAATTATTTTAAGGAAATTCAGCCGTTCTGAAGTTTTCCTTTCGTTTTATTGGGGCTACCAAGATATATGGTGTTTAGTACTATTTTGAATGAAGGGGGGTTTGAATCTTTAATAAAGGAAAGGAAAGAAATAAAGGTTTAATTTATATTTGAAGGCTAAATGGTGTAGAAACTATTGACCTGAATACTTTTCTTGTACTTGGTTGAACACTCTACAGAATATTATTGTTCTTTAAAATTGGATCTCAAGGATAACTTTTTCTCTAGGAGTTGAATAGTGTTTCAAGATCATAAAAGTTTAGTTACCATATATTCAGTAAAAACATGGTAATCAGATCAAAATTCTCGTTTTACATTAAATGATTGAACCACTATAAACTGTTAAAATTACTGAGTTATACTTAATACAATAAAAGGTGATAATGCATTTGACAGCTTTATCTAAATGCAGTTAAGTCAAGCCAATATATCGCATTACAAGTGTTTTTTTACAGTTATTTACCTCATCCTACTCTTCTCATATGCACGAAGTTTCTCATTGTCAATGTCATCATTGCTGTTATCTTCATCACTTTTATCATTTTCATTATCAAATAGACCAATAGGTCCATGAACTTCCTCCTCTTTCATACGTTGAAGGCCAAACTCAGATGGATAGATAGCTACTGATTTGATCAGTCCATTAGGTGGGAGAAATGAGCTTAACAATGCATACAAATCTACAGCCTAGGGAAAAACAACAAACAAAAGCGACATTTTAGCCAAACATTTTAAACAATTCTCATATTAAAAATTTATTACAGCAAATGCACATTATACTTTAAATGCATAGTACCTTAACAAACCTCCAGTCCATGTTAACAACAGCAAGCCTATGTGTTTCTTTTTCAATCTCCGGTATGTCTTCCTATCCACAAAATAATAATAATTCAAATGGGCCGATCCATGTTATACACAACATCACACAAAACAAAGATGAGAAAATTCAAATTTAAATGCAATTCGGTACCTGGGCATCAGATGCTTCTTCCTCATAAACTTCCTCATCTGAACCTTCGTCTGTATCTGTATCTGTAGCAGACTCTGACTCACTGGTCTCTTCTGACTCAGCTGACGACTCAGATTCACTGGTCTCTTCCAACTCAGAATCTTTATCACTCTTCGGTTTCAACCGATTGGCTTTCACCAATTCCTCTTCAATCTCTTCTTCCTCATCACTAGTCTGCTCTGTTTCCTTTTCATCAGTTTTGTAGTAATGGCGCATAGAACCAAGTTGAGAGGTTGGTTTGTTCTTGGGCTTGCCTCTCTTGTCAACAGGAGCGGAAGAAGGCAAAAAACTCTTGTGAGTGAACATGCGGTTAAAGCGAGAGTCAATGGCCACCTTCGTTTCACGCTTTGGGGCTTCCCTAAACCGAGGATCTGTGTGAGCCTTCGCATATCGAGGATCAGTGATAACCTTGCCATCACTTGGTGCTGAATGTTTTGAACTCAAATTATCCTTAACCTTCTTCGTTTTGTCCTTTCGGTTCTTCTCATTTGCATTTTTTGATCCCATTAAGCTCCAGCTGGAGAGGAACAAGAATAAAGGAGGATTAGGAGACAATCAAAAACTTAGATTCTCCCTCCCAAATGAAATAAAAACTACAAAATGTTGCATTGCCAATATTTTGGAAATGAGCTAGTATGAGTTTGGTCCACTTGTAGAGAACCCAAAGCTCATAAGGAAAAGAAATATACAACATAAATAAAGTGCATGTTTCAAAGAAAATGTATGACTCTATTATCACAACAAATCAACAATGATAAAAGATGCGTAGTTCACAAAAAAAATTATGAAACCAAAAAGGAAGTTAAATAACACACGTAAATTACAAATTGAGAGCAATAAATCAATAAGAAATGGCCATATGAATTGTTCACCCTATAAAGTTTCTGAAACGTTGTCTCTCAAGTGACATTCTCTAGAGTACAAGGGGGGAGGGGGGCGGAGTATTCTTTTGGTACATGCACACACACACACACATACATATACCCGGGGATTAATTGTCTGAACCAGTTTTCCTTTGCTGTTTTCATTTTTTCTGGGGCTTTCCTTGCAGAGATTGAGTATTCAGTGCTTTAGGCACAATCATCTTTCTCAAGAAACACCCCAACCTGAAGTTATAGAGCACTATTTTCATGAGAAACTGGTGCAATCTGAATTCAGTGACTCTAGTGTTGTCAGCAAAAGAGATTGGAAATCATCCCTTCAGAAGGTCACATCTCTATCGTTTACTCTTATGAGAAATGATTTTCCATTTTCTTTGTCAATGTGTTGTGTGGCAATTTAAAGTATGGCAGTCATATAGATGAACATGTGTGCTATTGAACGAAATTGAAATCTGCAGTTGATTCCTACCGTCAAGTTTCATGGTGATGACATGTCAAGTAAAATTCACTCACAGTAACTTATTAATGAGGATTTACATTGGGTTTTGTTTCTTCACTGATGATAAGTAAATTTTGGAATGGTTTGATGAAAGCAGCATTCATATATGTTTTAAAATCAAGAGCTAAGTAATTACTTGGTATGATCTGCAGTTATGGGGAATTACTTAATGTTCTACTCTGCATCCCTACTTATAGATTCTAGTTTGCATTAGCTAAATGTGCTTAATATATACGAATATGAGGGCTACTCTTATCCCATTGGAGAGGTGGCACCTGAAAATAATATACAAACTCTTTAGAGCTTAATTGCTTGAGAGACAACTCTCAGTAGATGTATATTTATGTACATGAACAACTACAATCATTACCCTTGATTCCAAGGATTGCAACTAGATTGGAAAAAGGAAAATAATCTATGTATAGTAAGTGTCTAAATTTGGCAAGCTAATGGACATTTAATTAAAAATATTCAACATTATCCCGGAAGCTAGATCTTATAAATCATATGCTTCCATCTTTTTAGTTGGCACATACAGACTATAGCCAGGGCCACCCAAAGAAATTTGGTGAAGATCTTTGCTACTTACAGACAAACTATACCCAATATCACTTTGTAAGAAGGCAATCTTAATATCAAGTTGATGCAATGGTTGATGGTGAGTGGCTGTTGTGGAAAGGAAAGAGAAACAAAAATCTCAGGGACCTTATCAATGTAATCTTGACCAAAATTTTAGTGTACCCTTTAGCAACAAGGCAAGTATTTTGGTCTGTCAATCGCTCCATCATGCCCGATTTTAGCATAAACCTGTAACAAGCAGTCCATAGAAAAATTTCCATGGGGCAGCGCAACAACTTCACAGATATCATTTTGCGTGTAATGCAGATATCTCTTTTATCATTTCTTGGCTCCATTTTGGGTGAGAGAACTTCCAATATCGTCTTTGGGACGGACATGGACAGTGTAGGAACAAGAAGTAAAGGCATAATAAGAAGGAAAATATGATACATAAAATATTACAAATAGGAGATTGTGAAAGGAATGAGTACTTTTCAGACAGTGATTAAATGGGAAGATGTACTATCCTTGGAGCAATATATTGTGGGAGAATGCAAAACACAATGTCTCCTACTTGTTATGTTAAACTGGGAATGCAAAACCATTGTAATTTTCGGGTTCCTTCTAGAAATTTTTAATAACATTTATATAGACCAGCCTAACAAGTCTAACAAACTTTTTCTAAGGCCTGAGCCTTGTCTTTTTATTTTAATATGCCTTTTAAAAAACCTTAACCTAACCTTTATAATGAACAGGGCTAACCCTTAATTAGGCCAGGCCCAAGGCTCTTCTTTATAGGCCACCTGACCTATTTTGGGTTTTATGGAGTGTTTAAGTCTTACATTTAGTAGTATAGGATACCTAGTTGAGTATTTAAGTACTCATTTAATAGCTAGTTTTTGAGGTTGAGTTCTCCAAGTGCTTGGATGCTTATCAAGTTCTCATTATAAGATTTCTAGAAACTCTAAAAAAGTAGACTTTAAGCTTAATTCAATGTCATATAACCGATTTGCAAAATGATGTTTTTTGCATCCACTTATATGCTGTAATTTTGTTATACCTTATTTAATATGAGTTCTTCAACAGAAACAATGGAAGAGAGGATAAATGACTTCCGGAAGAATTATTTTTGAGTCTAACGACTTGGAATATCAACGAAAGGACTGTATAGTAGTGTTGTGAAGCCAAAACACAAGACTGCAGAAACAGATTTTGAACTTGGAAAAAAGTGGAAAAAATATGAATGTGACTAAATAGGTGGCTGGTTGCGGGATGTGTTAAACAAAGTTACGAGTGTTTTGTGACTTAAATTGCGATGGCGGAAAAGTCATCTACAACTAATAAGAACCTTGAGAGAACCTCATCACAAAAGCTAGCTATTGTAGTTGTATTTATAGAGTGAACATAACTCTAGAGACCATGAATAATTATGCAGACCTCACATAACTTCTACAAAGAATGCAAAACACATCTCTATCACACAACTAACACCATTGGAAGACAATGACCCGTTCTCACATTATGAAAACCGTACTCACATATGCCATATGAATTATGAAAACTGAAGATACGTTCCAGTAATCTCATACACCAAAAGAATTGCACCCTACTCACATAATCAGAATTGAGCAAAGACACCAATTCCACCAAAATAAGGTACGAACAAACCAACCAAACGATTAGAAATAATCTGGGCGTGAAAATAAAACAGAAATTAAAAAACAAAAAACAGAAACATAGTAGGATCGAATATAATTACCTATCTGTTATACGATGGACTTAATGTGTTATAGAAGCTATTGCTTTGAAGAAGAGAAGCATGGGAGTGTGGAACGAAACAGGAGAGAAAAACGGCCCAGAGCCTGCACTGGAGAAACTGGAGGAACACTAACAGCAATAGGGTTTTAGGGTTCCTTTCGTTCTTTATCACAAAATACCTGTAGTGCGTTTTTTTATATCATTTAATGTAGATTATAATAGTCATTTGAATCCTAGTTAATCTTTTTATTAATATTTTGAAAATATCTTTTATCGATGAATTTCTTTTATAAAGGTTAAAGAAATATTTTTTTCACTTCTATAAATAAATTATTATTTATTTCAATACCTTTGTAAGAGAAGAGAATAAAATATGTTAGTTAAAAATTGATAACCTTGTATGAGAGAAAATTATATTTTTTAATTGAATGTTTTGACATATAACATGAATTTTATCTTCTTTTAATAATGTTAAGCAAATGCAAATTTAACTGATTATATAAAAATATTATTCTATACTACATAGGATTTTAAAAAATAAAACCATGATGAATCCCTTATATTATACAATAGTTATGTCTAGGGTTTGTTCTATACTGCATAAGATTTGTTCTATTTCAATATTATACAATAGTTATGTCCAATTACTAAGTTACCCTTTAAAGTTGTTACAATTCATGTTATAAAACCAGAGAAGATAATAATACTAATAATCAAGATCTCAACACGAAACATTACTCCGTACAAAAACATCTTATTCAACCTAATAAAGAATAAAAGGGTATCATATGGTAAATGATAAGTATGGGCGACAAGTAACCAGGCTGAGGAGTAACCAGGCCGACAAGTGTCTGGGCCTACAAGAATGACCGACAAGTGTTAGGCTGAGAAGTCCCCAAAGAGCTCAAGCCGACAACACTGCTTATGAAGTTCTTCGTACTTCAACAACTACTCAAGCTTGGGAGGCTTGTGTACCATATGGCCAATGCCTGGGCCTACAACTATGGCCGACAAGTAACCAGGCTGAAGAGTAATCAGGCCGACAAGTGACTGGGCCTACAAGAATGGCCGACAAGTGCCTGGGCCTACAAGAATGGCCGACAAGTGTCAGGCCGAGAAGTCCCCAAAGAGCTCAAGCCGACAACACTGCTTATGAAGCTCTTCGTACTTCAACAACTACTCAAGCTTGGGAGGCTTGTGTACCATATGGCCAATGCCTGGGCCTACAACTATGGCCGACAAGTAACCAGGCTGAAGAG
>Ga0099824_1010768_pt1 | contig 10618 bp, 2 predicted proteins | sample SiratrowhiteBW_FD_76837 | JGI IMG/M metagenome (GOLD analysis project Ga0099824, IMG submission 76837) | Root nodule microbial communities of legume samples collected from California, USA - Siratro white BW | ecosystem: Host-associated > Plants > Roots > Nodule | place: USA: California... | reverse complement strand
ATTATTTATTTAATTCTTTTATATACACGAAACATCTGTTTTTTTTTTTCTCTTTTCTCTCGATATTTTTATAAAATCTATTTTTTATATATATATATATATATATATATATATATATATATATATATATATATTTATGCTCTACAAAATGTTTAGAAATTATAAAGTACTTTATATATTTATGTTTTCTTACCTAAAAAGAATAAACGTATACATTTTTGTTTTGAAATTTTTACTTTCAAGACTCACCCAACCTGTATTTATAATTAAGGTGAATTTTTAAGATGAAGGGGTTATTTAATTTAATCAAAATAATTTATTAAAAATACTGTAATTCTATTTAAAATGTAAAACTATTAACTAGTTTTTATATAAGTAATTTAAAATTCATTTTTAAGTAATAATAAAAATAAAATATTATATCCGAACGAAAACCGAAACGCGTTATTCTTCTCTATTTTTTTTATAGCCTATAAGCCTAATCTTTATTTGCTATGGTCGCCTATGAAATAGGTTTCCAATTTTTTTCTCAAAAGATTGGATTTGAAAAAGTGTAGAATAATTTCGGATGAAAAATTGCAAGAGTAATTTTTGTAAATAAATATGCTTATGAGCTGGATAACTAATTTATTTAATTTTATCCAGTTAATTATAACATATTTCAAATTAAAATTTTAAATATATTTTCATTTATATGTTTATTTTACAAAAAGCTATTTTTAGAAGCCTTTAATTAAATACTTACATAGCAAACTCGTGTTGGTTTTAATTTTTTTCCCTTTTCAATTCTTTTCATATTGACAAATTTTAATGTCACTGACTCAAATGACATTATATGACTCATTTGTTCAGTGAGATTGTGTTTGTTATGGTTTTATCTTTTCTTTTATCATCTAGAAACTTACATTATTCTATCAATATGGAGAATTTGAAGTATAAGGTTTTGGAGCGATTCATTCAAACAAAACATTTTGAAATATGAAAAAATGAGATAAAAAGTAATTTAAAATTCTACCATTTTACAAATGTTAAATTCCTCAGTTAAATTCAACCGAAATGAATCTGGTATAAATACGAGTACTTGTTCACTAGGGTGTGTAGTTACCCCATTAGTCTTCAAATGAAAATATTACATAAAGTCGAAAACAAAATGATGGCATTTACATAATCACTGTATACACTATTTAGTCTAAAATTATATGTTTATCTGGAAAAGGTTAAATTAAAAGTAATTGTTTTAAATGAGTAAAAGGTTAATTTTAAAAAATAACTATTACTAATAAAAAAAGTGCACATGTTGCTTTGGGATGTGGAGAGCACTGAGTGTCTCATGCATGCAGCTGCAGCTTTCATTTCATCTTTCACTCACCAAATTCACCTTCCATTTCCCATGTCACATCTCACTTTTTTCTTATAATGAAATTTTATTCATTTATGCAATATCCATAACAAATGTTTTTTTATGAAATAATTTTAGTGTATATTTTAAATATGTAAATAAATATTAATTGGTTTCTCAATAACAAAATTACTTTTGGAATATAAGTAAAGGTGGAAGGAAGACCCACTGGCAAATGATGTTTCAATATTCAAGCTGCTAAAATAATAACAAAATAAAGAGTATACTTTAAAATATAAGAGTAGATATGAATTTTATAAATCCGGTTTTTGTTTAGCAGATATGTTTCTTTTGGAAATGATTAAAAGTTAAAATTTTAGTTTTGTGTTAAGTGTGCAAATTAAAATTTTAATTGCTCAATTATTCATTTTTCAACTTCATTATCTTTTTAAATTATTTCTTCTAAATTATTTTCAGGTTTCTCTCTAGTTTCCTATCATTATATTAATCGGATAGTATGAAAGAAGCAGTAGTTGGTGATTGTCAATTCTAACTGATCAACATCTTCAGAAAGGGTAAGTTTTTCTCATTTCCCACATCCTAATTTTCTTTTTATCGTTTTAGTTTTATAATTATATATGATATTAGAGGTGAAGATAGTATATTAAACTAAGTTCGAAGTTTATTTTATTTTAGTTGATGTTGAAGTTTATAAATTTGAATCTTGAGTTGAATATTTTATAATGGATTGAAAAAATACAAAATTATTTACAGTTTTGAGAGTTGTTATTGACTAAACATGCATTAGAGTAGTTTTATTTTGATGCATTTGAGTAGTTTTATTTTGATATTGTAAATAGTTAAATTAAATTATTTAGTTAAAGTAATTAGAGAGTGAATTAATATAATAATATATTGTATGTTGAATTGTTTATATTATTTCTTTTGATGAAATGTTGAGTTAACATACTAAATCTTGATAATGTTAAGGGTAAATATGATTTTTGTTTTATTCATAAGTTATGTTGGAAGTTTTGAAATATATTAGAGTGGGAAAATTCGAAAAATTTAATTATTAGATATATTTTTTAAGTTATTGCATAATGTCATTTTGTTTATATTTTTATTTAAGCGAATAAATGTTCGTAAGCATAAAAAAATGAGATTGAAACCATGTTTTTCTTTTATTCTATCTTGTTCAAGAGATAATTAGTCGCTTTAAATAATAGTAATTTTATTCAAATAACAATGTCACTTATATATATATTAATTCATGTGAGATATGAAAGTTTGACCATATTTTATTTTTATAAATGAGAGTAATTATAAAAGTAATATTACATTGATGTATATGTCAATAATCATTAAAAAGAATAATATTAAAATGTACATTATGTTGGAAGATTTGATGAAACATACAAACTTTAGTGATACACTTAGTTATATACATAAAAATATCATATAATCAAGAGTGGATAGAAATTTCATGTTGAAGATAAAAATTATAAATACTCAAATATAAGTATATAAATTACTTTTTATCATAAATTGCATATTAAAGTAGACTATAAAATATATAAAATTGTTGATAAATATTAATATGTGAGTAGACTATAAAATATATAAAACTGTTGACAAATACTAATATATGAATTTAAATTTAATGTTAATATTGTTTAAAAGTAGTGAGTTGTTAGAATAACTTTTGATAAGTAAATTGTCAAATTTATTCATATATTTAGTTTAAATATTAGTTGCACTTTTTTATTTGTGTTTGATTCTGTAATTATGTTATGGCAGTGGGACCTACTGTGTGGCGTGGCACATCATCTTGCTCTGGTGTATCTCATCTCACAATAAAATAAAAAAGGATACTGAGTTATGGCAGTCAGGAATTTCTGGTGAAAAAAGGAAGGGCAGGTGTCAAAAAATATATTAAATTCATTATTCTCTTCGAATTTTTCACAGGGATTGATGACCCTACAGCTTCGGAATTTTCTAGAAACTAAAACCATCTGTAGAATAACATGGATTCTGTCATACTGATAGTATACCATAATTCATTTGAGGTTGGAGACTTAAGGTTTGTAATAAAAGAATAATAACCAACAAAAGTACATAATCTTTAGTTTCAATTAAATAACATTCAAACATATTTATATGGTAGAAATTTTAATTTCAATTAAATAGAAAAAAAAGTTTTCATACATGTCTTTATACACACTTTATGATATAAAAAATAGAAAAAATTGCTATAATTTGACGACTTTAGTAGTGTTATTAAAATAAAGTAATAATATAAAACAGAGAAATCATGTAAGACTTCTTCTTATGTAGGAATAAAACAACTATATGGAATCAGTATAAGCGATAATTTAATTGGTTTTATGTTTATGCTTTAAATTCATTAATTGTGTATTTTAGTTATATGTGCGGTTTATGTTCAATTAGAGAGGTGAGAAAAAAATTAAGAATAAGTATAGTGAAAACCAATTTAGGTTTACTTTAATAGTATTACTAGACTTAATATATATAAGATATTAGGAGACATGGAAATAATGTATAATATCTAGAAATTTGGTAATGTTTCATTTCATTTAAAAACGTTTATTTTTCTTTCGCTCCACTTCATTCTTATGCTTCCTTTTTTTCCTTTTTCTGGGATGATTAACATCTCTTTCTTTCTTTTTTAATCGATTGATTTACTAGCTATTTTAAGTGAATTTACATATTTTTAGCTTCTAGTTCTCCCTCTTCTAATATATCCATGTATATGGTTTGAATTTCTTAAGATGCATGTGTTTTGTTAACATAGTTTGAGATATGGAGTTTATTATTGATTAGATTTTAATTATTGAAGTAATCAAATAATTTTTAGAGTGTTTTAGTTTATAGTCTCCTTACAAATTCCTTGTGCTAAAGTTAAATTATTCTATGTTATATTTATTTTAGCTTTGTTAAACTTTCTTCTTCTCCATTATTCTTTCATCCAAACTTTAAAATGTGTCCTTATTAAATATTTTTAAATAAAACATTAACATTGTAGACTCACATTTATAACAATCTTAACATCTTATGAATGAATTATCATTGATGTAAAGATGTAGAAAATTATTTAAAACTAGAAGTCATATAATTTAGATAGATAAATATTTTATTATTTAAATATAAAACATATAAATAGAAAAAAAGTTAATTATTCAATTTTAAAAAAAAAATCATTTAGGTAAAAGACACTTTTTCTCTTACTTTTTCTTACTTTTTTCTAAATTTTTAGAAATTATGGTTATTCTTTTGAATACTGAAGCTCCTTTTAGGAATCTTAGTAAATAATAGGATAAATGTATCTAATTTGAAAAGTTTTATGTGTTTGGAAAAAGATAATTTTTGTATGTGGTGTTTATAGAGTTAGGATGAGTCTCTGTTAGTCCAAAATCATAGAGATATGGTTAGATTGTTGATAGAGTTTTTTTATGTACAAAATTAGCCTTTCTCTGTGATATGGAGAGTTTGAGTTTGGTTTAGTCTTGAGCAAGCTAAACAGGTAAGGAAAACTAGTTTAGTTTTTAATAATACCTTAGGGTAGATGGTTTAAATATGAAGGTGGCGTTATCACATTGCTTTGAAACTTTTGTAGGAATATGTATGCTGATTGAATTGTGTTTGAAATGAAATTCTATCTTGCTTCGAAATGTTTTGAAATGTTGAGTGCATATATCATTTTGTGTTAAAATATTATATATGGGATAAATTTGGTTCAAATTGGGGTTGTTTTGGAGTATAATATTCAATGTTTGGTAGAAAAATAAATTGAAATCTCAGTCTCAATGATGAGTCATTATTTATTTTGATAAGTGATTCATGCTTAATTATCTATTATTTTCTCTATTTCACTATTTGGGTTCATTTATTAGAAATTAGTAATTTTCAAAACAGCTTTGGAATTTTATTAGGCTTGGAAATTAATTATGGAATTGAAGAGGAGCTGCCACATCACCACTGCATCCATATCAAATTTTATTTTTAGTTTTTATTTTTCAATTTTTATTTTCAGTTTTTATTCTAGACCAGAATTTAAAAATTTGGGCCTATTAGGTTTAGTATTGAGGGCTGACCTACGTCTAACTGCTTATTAAAGGAGGTGAGCCCAACACCTATAGCAGGGATATCTTATTCTCTAATTTTGGGATTCAATTTGTACTGGTTTTGTATTTATTTTCTTTGCAATTATTACATTCGGTTTTTGTTTCAATTCAATTTTGTTTACTGTTTCAATTCCGTTTGCTTATTTCAAATTTATTGGAAGGTTAATTTATAATATTATCCTTTTGATTCAAATTGCAATGAAATTTTGAGGTTGTTAATGTGTTATTTTGTTTTGTTTGTCTCTAAACTCTTCATCATTTTATTTTTGTGCTTAATGTTTTTACTAGTTCATGCTTAATATTTCAGTTAGCATGAAATTCATGTGTATCTGTTTATGCTTAGTAGAGGAGCGAGTTACGAGAATAAATGATCTATGTGAATGCTTAATTTGTGTAAGGAAAACATGTATTAATTCTTGCTTAATTAATTAATTCGTTGGAATTAGGGTTGAGTAAGTTGGGCATGAATTTTTGCAGGTGACAAGGAAACTGCAATCTAATCAAGAGGTAATCTAATTCAGTTAAAAGAAATTTAATATTTAATTCGGTTGTTGATTTTTATTTTATTAAATATAATTATTTCACAAACCCCCTCTGTGTGTTTAATCATTTGACAGAAAAATAGATCACTTCCTGGGAGTCACTTCCTAGTGATACATTTAACTGCATTTCTTTGACCAGAAAGGACTTCCATCACTGAACCAAGTAGGAACCATACTTCATCCTTTGAAATTTTGTATTTTATACAAATTTGCTGGGTGATTTTAAGGTAAAATTTATTTAATTAAGAGTTTTGGTAATTAGGCAAGCCAAATTTGTTGGACGACTTGTTTAATAAAAACTCTTAGTGATTTGGTCATTGGATGAGCCAATTCTCTTTGGAAAAAATTTATTTAATTCAAAACTTCGAGAACTTTGGTCGTTGAACAACTCAATTCTTGTTGAACGAGGTTTTTATAAAAAAAAAACTTTTAACAATATAGTCAATCGGCGAACATTTTGTTTATTAGGTAAATAAAAGTTGTTGGGTGTGTTGATACTTTTTGTGAGGCAAGCAGAAGGGTGGTTAAATGAATTACAATGTGTGTTTAATTGGCTAGATAAACAAAATTGTGGTTGAGTGAGAGAATTTGTTAAGATTTGCAGAAACTTGTCTTAAAATGTTTTTAAATGCTAATATATATTTATCTTTCATTATATTATTATATTTGACTAATATATTGTATTTGACTATTTTTATAATATAATGAATGTTGAATTTTTAATTTGGGATATATATAAATAAAAATTTAAGATCATTTCCTTGTGACATGTAATGTATTGTGAATATAATTATTTATAGGAAGGAAATAAGTTTATATTTAGATTGTATCTTATTTTAACACTTTGAACGAGATAATAATGACTCGTATAGATAAAATTATTAGAGGATAAGAATGAAATGAGGTTCTTGTAATATAAACTTGCAATGCAAAAAATAATTGTGTTTTGACATGTTATAATGAATTTATTATCATATACGTGAACTAGTTTTTATTATATAATTTTATCGTGGTGGCAATTAATGAATATATACAATTCCTAAAAATAGAGAAGAAGTATGTGATATCGGGTTATTGAATTATGATATTAAAGAGAATAAGTATGTCAACGGATTAAAACTATGTGTAAAATTTAATTAATATAATTTCAGAATTTTTTCATAAAAATTATTAATAATACTCTGTATTGAAAATTCTCAAAGAAATGGAATAGTGGTCGAGCTTTGAATCGGTAAAGAAGTAGCAGAGTTAAACACGTATTGGAATAAGACATAACGATTTAAAATTAAATTTACTGAAACAAATTTCACCAAATTTGAAAATAAAAAGTAAAATTATTAAATTATTTATATATAGGTGGGTCCCTCTTACGTGATGTCGGTGAATGTGGTCCAGTCAAAAGAGAGCGGTGACGTGTGTCTAAGTGCGCTGTGAATGAATGATTGATACGATAGGAGCTGTTTGTTGCGTACCCAACTCAACGCGTTTTTTCTTCATAAACCTTCTTTTCACACCAAATCTGCTTCTGGCCCACCTATATCATTATATCAAAATAATTTTACTCTTTTTCCTCAAATACTTACATTTTAATTCATGAAAGAAACACCAAAAGAAGGAAAATAATTAATCAAGAAGTCTTCAATAATCTGTATGGAATTATAAACTTGAATCTTATTTTGTCAAGGTTGTAAAAAAAGTCCAGTGATTTTGATATTCATATGTTTGTGTGAAGAAGGTGTAAATGAAAATATAAAAATGGTTATTTTATTTTTAGTTCAAAATAAATAATGAGAACCGGAATATATTAAAGCTTTTTAAAACACTTTAATATGATGATAACAAGATATATAATTTTCTTAGTCGTAGAAGATTTTTTTTTTTTATGAAACCAGTAACATCCAATTTTTTATGTTAGAAACATGATTTTTAAAATAATTAAAATTTAAAATTTAAAATTTAAAATTTAAATTATATTTAATATATAAATTAGAAATTTAATTATTCAGTAATTTATTTTATAATCTTGGCATGGTCTTCAATTTGGTTGTTTCATATTTTCTTTGAACTCTTATTATATTTTCTCATTTGTTTTGTCAAACATAAGTCTCAACTTTTAATGCACCAAAATTTAAGACAATCTAATTCAGTCCATTTTTCGTCGAGTAGCTTTTCCTTTATCTCCGATCTCATTTTTTTTTGTAGTGGAGTTTGCATTTATAGAATTTTTTTTGCTGCTTGCATGTAAGATTTATTAGTTTTGCCATTCAGTGATTAATTTGGCTTTTGAATCTTTGAAGAATAAACTAAGATTTTTTTTAACTCTGCATAAATTTTTGATCATTTTCTAGAAAAAAAAACAAAAACAAATGTTTCAAGTAGAAAAAAACTAGATTGTTATTTAAGTATATACGTTCTATGTTTTACAAACTTGTTTTAAGTCATTTTAAACATTTGAACATTTCAATTACAATTATTTTGAATTATGAAAAATAAAAATTAGAAAATGAAATCTAGATTTGCATTTTGTTTTTAAATATGAGAAGTACAAAGGCGATAATTAGATTTTTATCCAATTACATTATGTAAATGTTTGTTTATGTGTTTTGATATAAAATGCTTAAAGTTTGTTAGCCATGTGAAATATTTTGTACGGTTGATGTTGAATTGATAACTTAGGTAAGTATGAAACTTAAGTGTACCTGAGAATTGAAATTAAAATGATTTTGATTTAATTGAACAATGAAAATATTGTGAAATTGATAAAGATAATGAAATTTGAGATAGTTAATTTGAGTTATATATGTTTTGTGAAATTTAGTGATTGAAATTGTTGTACATATATGATTTGTGACTTGTCAAAATAGTTATATGGACAAAGTTGAGTTATAGATTGATTAATGTAGATTTTTTTTTCTGTATAGTTCACTTAACAAATCGAAATCATATAATCAATAAGATTGAGATAGTAATGAAATAAGTTTACCCTTAAGAATTTTATTCAATTGAGATTTCACTCATTGAAATCATTTTCGACAATGGAAAATAATTATAAAAATATTACATAAGAGATTAAGTATAAAAAAATCCATTTGTTAAGCTTTTCTTAATATTTTTTTAAAAAATAACAAATTTTATGGAATGAGCTAACTTTCAAATTATTTAAATTGTATTTTAAATTGTAAAAAGTTAATAAAGTGGTTTACATGAATATTAATTATGTACATAACTTCTTGTAAACTATCTTATAAGTAAGTATGATAAAATCTTGAATTAGATGTTAAATTCTGGTGGGTGTACTAATATATATGTCTTCTTCATAAAGTTATCAAGTCACAACTTAATTTTTTTAAAAAAAAAAATAAATTCTTAGGATCTTTATTGAAAGTGAGAATGTTATTAATAAACTTACTTATGACAGCTTTTTGATTGTATGATTATAAACAATAACATAATGAATGAGTTTAAGATTTAAGGTGACAATATTATATTTTATTCTTATTCTATTATAAATAGTATTATTTTTCTCACAAAATCAACATTATATATTTATACTTATCATACCTATTATTTTGTATAACATTAAAGTATAAGGTATATATATATATATAATAAGGTAATTAATGATTTCTTTTAACAATGATAATCCATCATCAAAATTTTATCATAATAAAAATTGAAAAATAACTATGACTCGCCAATTTCAAATGATCAAAATAAAAGAAAAAAAATTATAAAATTGAGAGTTATAAAGTATTAAGTCTTAAAAATTTATACTTCAATGCTCTTTTATTGAAATGTTATTCTTTTCAAAATTATCTTAAATTTTCGTTGGATTAACCTTAAATCATAAGTCATCGTTCTTTTGACCTAAGTCTTGATCATTTCATACTAAACTATAAGTAAATATACTCAAAACAAATAATCTTTAAGTTTTTTTCTTATTTAAACATTTTTTAATATTTTCTTTGTTATCATTGAAACTTCTGGATTATGAGGAATATTTTTATTTAAAGATAAAGATCTTTTATTTTTTCAAAGAATTTGAAATATTTATAATAGAATATATTATGTTGATAGATAATTTTAAAAGTTAAAAGTTTAAAAATTTATGAGATAAATTAATCAATTTCATTTATAAATAAGAGTTTAGAATTATTTATATATATTTTTTAATTTGATTTCGGCTGAGACACTGCTGATTCTATCTTAATTTCGATGTTATATGAGTATTTGGTTTTATTATTTTTTATGATTTTAGTTTCAAGTAATTCGTTTTATTTAAAAAAAAAACACAATATGCATGTTCTCATTTTTTTAGCTAATTTTCATTTAACTTGATATTTTACATCATTTTATTTGTATTTAAAACAAATATGATTTAATTGAACAAATTATACTTGTGTTACAATTAATACACATTTAATTTATGTTTACCTCAAATAACATTCAAGGAGAATTATTAACATTAGAAACAAATATCATTAACATTGAGCCAAAACAATTAATTTTAAAAACTAGATATTTTATTTCGAATGAGAAGAGTGGAATTAAGAATTAAAAGAAGTGAGAAATTAAAATAATATTTTAATTAT
>Ga0099824_1010763_pt1 | contig 10621 bp, 6 predicted proteins | sample SiratrowhiteBW_FD_76837 | JGI IMG/M metagenome (GOLD analysis project Ga0099824, IMG submission 76837) | Root nodule microbial communities of legume samples collected from California, USA - Siratro white BW | ecosystem: Host-associated > Plants > Roots > Nodule | place: USA: California... | reverse complement strand
CGATTACCATAATTAAAAGCTCAAACGTTTTAGATTCTACAATGATAATAAATTATCTAATTTTTTGCATTAAATGTAAATAAAATTTGTAATAAAAATTAAATATATAATTTTTTTCTAAATTAATTTGGTCTCTTAGAACAATTTTTCTACTTTCGTGTAATCGATTACATAAAACATGAAGTTTTTGATATTCAAACAAGAAAAATCTGTGCAAATGATTACAAATAAGATAGTCGCAACAAAAAAGATTCTTTTTTTAGCCTTTTTAGGACTTTTAGTGTCATCATGTGCAAGACATTCTTCTCCTGTTTCCTCAGAGAATCCATGGCAAAAAATGGATTTGGTTATAAGAAGTATTCCTCAAGTGCATTTTTCAGATAAAGTGTATAACATAAACGATTTTGGTGCTGTTGCTGACGGAAAAACGTTAAACACTTTAGCATTCCAAAAAGCAATACAAGAATGTGCTGCAAATGGTGGTGGTCGAGTTTTAGTTCCAAACGGAAAATATTTGACAGGAGCTATTCATTTAGAAAGCAATGTCAATCTGCATTTAGAAGATCATGCTGAGATTCTTTTTAGTTTAAATCCGAAAGATTATCCTATTGTTCATACTTCGTGGGAAGGTACAGAAGTGATGAATTATTCTCCGCTTATTTATGCAAAAAACAAAACCAATATTGCGGTAACAGGAAAAGGCACGCTAAACGGTCAAGCTGATAGTACCAACTGGTGGATTTGGTCTGGAGGAAAAAACTATGGCTGGAAAAAAGGAATTCCGTCTCAAAATGATCCAACAAACCGTGAAGTTTTGGTAGATATGGCAGAAAGAGGAGTGCCGGTATCAGAAAGAGTTTTTGGCGACGGACGTTATTTAAGACCAAATTTTATTGAGTTTTTTGAATGTAATACTGCTTTAGTAAAAGATATTAAAATTATCAATTCTCCATTTTGGATTTTGCATCCAATAAAAACAAACAACATGATTATTGATGGCGTAACGGTTAACAGCCATGGCCCGAACAATGATGGTTGTGATCCAGAATATTCACAAAATATTTTAATTAGAAACTGCACTTTCAATACAGGTGATGACTGTATTGCGATAAAAGCAGGACGCGATGGTGACGGAAGAAGAGTAGCTATACCAAGTAAAAATATCATTGTGCAAAACTGTAAAATGATTGACGGTCATGGTGGTGTTGTAATTGGAAGCGAAATTTCTGCAGGAGTAAATAATGTTTTTGTAGAAAACTGTGTAATGGACAGTCCGAATTTGGATCGTGCCATTCGCATTAAAACCAATTCAAAGAGAGGCGGAATCATTGAGAATATCTATGTGCGAAACCTTGAAGTGGGAACGGTAAAAGAATGCGTCTTGAAATTAAACATGTTTTATAATGTATACGGATCTCAGACAGGGAATTTTATTCCAACCATTAGAAATGTAAGCTTAGAAAATGTGACTGTAAAAAACGGTGGTAAATACAGCGTTTGGGCAGAAGGTTACGCAGAATCTCCAGTTGAGAATATTACTTTGAAAAATGTAAAGATTCAAAAGGTTGATTCACTCTATTTATTAAAAAACGTAAAAAACATAAATTTTATAAATACCTACATCAATGAGAAAAAAGTAGAATCTATTACAAACTAAACACTATCAATTAACCAAACTTTAAACCACATGAGTATTAAACAATTATCTAAGAAAAAAGACAAGTACTTTGAATTTTTCTTTTTCCTGAATTTCTTACTGTGCAGTTCTATATATGCGCAGACAACCACAATAGAAGGGAAGATTACCGACGCTACTGGTATGTCACTGCCAGGGGTAAACATTAATGAGAAGGGGACAAAAAATGGAACTTCGACAGATTTTGAAGGAAGTTTTAAGATTAATGTATCAAACAGTAAAGCTATTTTAATAATAAGCTATTTAGGATTTCAGACACAAGAAGTAAGCGTTGCTGGAAAATCAAAAATCAATGTGACACTTGCTGAGCAATCCAATTCATTAAATGAAGTTGTTGTGGTCGGATACGGCTCTGTAAAAAAGACCGATCTTACCGGATCTGTTAGTACCATCAGCGCAGCAACTATTACAGAAAGAAATACTACAAGTCCATTAGAGGCAATTCAAGGAAGCACACCTGGGGTTCAGATTTCATCTGCTTCAGGACGTGCAGGAGACGGATACAAAGTGGTAATCAGAGGGAACAACTCATTAGTGGGTTCATCGCCTTTATATATCGTAGACGGCGTTCCAGTTGATAATATTGACTTTTTGAATCCGCAGGATATTTCTAGAATGGACGTTTTAAAAGATGCTTCTTCGGCTGCAATTTATGGTTCTAGAGGAGCGAGCGGTGTGATTATCGTAACTACAAAAAGTGGTGCTAATGTTAAATCTGGAATTAACGTAACTTTTGATACTTCTTACGGAACTAAGACAGCCGCTAGAATGCCAAAAATGATGACTGGAGAAGAGTGGTGGAAATTCCATCAGGTTGCGTATATGAGTGCAACACCTCAAACACAAACGCCAGCGCAATTAGCCGCTTTAGCAGGAAATCAGAGTCCTTTATTGGTTTCTCGTGCCAACAATGGTTATAATTTTGACTGGACAGATGCTGTTCTTAAACCGGGTATGACACAAAACAATTATTTGAATGTTACAGGACGTTCAGATTCTGGTTTGAGCTATAACTTAGGATTTGGCGTTCAAAGCGATGAAGGGCTTATCGAAAATGATTCAACTGATAAGTATTCTTTTAAGTTAGGATTGAATCATAAAATCAATGATAAATTTACGACAGGCGCCAATATTACGGTTGCACGTCTTGATACTCAATTAGGAAGTGACTTAGCGATGCAGGATGCTTTTAGATTAAGTCCGCTGATGTCACCTTGGGCAATTGATGCACAAGGAAACGAAAAAGTGGGAACGCTATTTTTCCTTCCAGGGAAATTAACTTATCCTGACGGTTCATGGGCAATTAATAAAACAAGTACCGTAAACCCTTTAATGGAAATTGCCAATTCTTCTCAAACAGAAAAAACGTGGCAAACTGTTGGAAATGTTTTCTTCCAATATCAGCCTTTAAAATGGCTTTCATTTAAAACAACATTTGCAGCAGGTATCGAAAATACCGTTACCAGTGCTTCTTATAAAGCGCAAACCAATGCAGGTGTAACCTTAAATGGTAAAAACTCGGCATCAATTAAAAATTTCAACAACTTTAATTACACTTGGGATAACCAAATCGATTTGAAACACACCTTTAAAGAAGTGCATGATTTTAGTGTTTTATTATTGCAGAGTTTGTACTCAAATGTTGATGAAACGTCTTATTTATATTCAAACAATCAGCCTTTTGATGTTGGATCAAATAATATGGGATCTGGAGTTCAGACGAGTTATAACATTAGCTCAGGTTATCAAAAGAATACTTTAAGTTCTTATGCAGTTCGTTTAAATTATGCTTTTAAAGACAAATATTTATTGACAGCTTCTACAAGATGGGATGGTTCTTCTGTTCTATCTGAAGGCAATAAATGGCAGAGTTTCCCTTCTGTAGCTTTAGGATGGAAAATCAGCAAAGAATCATTTTTAGCAAACAGTTCTGTTATTTCAGATTTAAAGTTACGCGCAAGTTTAGGTTATACAGGAAATGATAACGTTGCACCATATACTTCTCAAGCATTATTGAATCAGCAGACTTTTTATGCAAACGGAGCCAATGTGGTTTCCGGCTGGCAGTCTGAAAATTTAGCGAATCAAAATTTAACTTGGGAAAAAACACGAGAATTAAACTTTGGTCTTGATTACGGATTCTTAAACAACAGAATTACAGGTAGCGTAGACGTTTATGACAGACTTTCAGATAAATTAATTTATAAACAAGAATTGCCTCTTGAAACAGGTTATAAAAACACATTTGCTAATGTTGGATCTGTTAGCAATAAAGGAGTAGAGGTTTTGTTAACTACAAAAAATATCAAAAGCAAAAATGTAAATTGGGAAACTACTTTCACATTTACTAAAAACGTAAACAAATTAGAGTCAATTTACAATCAGGATCAAGTAAGTGATATTGGTAATAAATTAATCTTAGGATCTGAATTAAATCCAAACTACAATTATGTTTATGATGGAGTTTGGCAAGAAAGCGAAGCGGCGCAGGCAGCATCTTACGGAATGGCTCCTGGACAGGCAAGACCAAAGGATTTGAACAATGACGGGAAATTCAACCAAGATGATAGAACTGTAATCGGAAACGCAAATCCAGACTGGCAGGGAAGTTTATATTCTAAATTGACTGTTGGCAATTTTGATTTCAATTTTTCAGTTTTAACAAGCCAAGGGCAAACGGTTTTGAGTACTTTCCACCAAAATTTTGCTGATGTAAGTGATAGAGGACGTCAGAAATTGGCAATGGATTATTTTATTCCAACAAACGGAACAGGAATCGCGGCTAATGCAAATAATGAACACCCAAGACCAGGCCCTGTGGCTACTGGAGCAGGAGCTTATTGGACTTCTTTATTTGGGTATTACAGAGACGTTTCTTACGTGAAAATTAAAAATATATCTTTAGGATACACATTGGATTCTGAATTATTGAAAAGACTTAAAATCAGTAATCTGAGAATTTATGTGAATGTTTTAGACCCATTTGTATTTACAGATTTTGATGGATATGATCCTGAATGGGCTGGTGCTGCTTTTGGAGTAAACCGTCCAGCATCAGTGACTACGCAATTGGGATTAAGTGTTAAATTTTAATAAAGATATCAAATGAAAAAATTCATCATATTATTAGGAATCATTGTGGGAACCTTAAGTTCTTGCAGTAATTATATAGAAGAGGAAAGTTTGTCAAATGTTCCTGCTGACGGAACTTATAAAACAGCTGCTGGTTTTCAATTATTAATAAACACAAATTATGCTTGGCTTAAAAGTATTTACGGAGGAAATCCGTGGCTTTTTGAGGCAGGAACAGACATGTACGCCGAAGGAAGAACTCCAGAGCCTGCAGGTCTAAGTCAGTATACGCTTTTAATTCCGTCTTCAGACAATGTTGCCGATTTGTACAGACCTTGTTATCAGTTAATTCAATCTGTTAATAAAGCAATTTATTATTCAAGTGTAACAGAACAAACTGCCAATTTGAATATGCTATTGGGAGAAGCTAGATTTTTAAGAGCTCAAGCCTATTTCTTATTAGTTCAGACCTATGGAGGTGTGCCAATTGTAAGTGAAAATATTACAACACCAGTTTTATCTTTTACAAGAAACAGCGCAGAAGAAGTGTATGCACAAATCATTGCAGATCTCGATTTTGCTTTAGCCAATGTAGGAACTGCTGCTTATAGTACATCTGGAAAAGTAAACAAAAGAGCTGTAAACGATTTATTGGCAAAAGTGTACTTGACAAGAGGATACGAAACTTTTGCAAAACCTGATGATTTTTCTAAAGCTGCAGTTTATGCAGATGCTGCAATTGGGGGACAGGCATTAAGCCTTCCTTTCAATCAGCTATTTGTTACAAAGGCAGACGGTACGGATAACGATTTAAATGCAGAAACTATTTTCTCCGTTCAGTATGACAAGGCTTCAACAAGTACAAGTCCTACAACATTAGGAAACAATCAGTTTTACTATTTCAGTTCGTATTTAGGAGGAGCAGAAACCGGAGCGCCATTAAGAAGCTACAATTTGTGTCCTACAGATTACGCTTTAGGTTTATACGAAAAAGGCGATGCGAGATGGAACGCGACTTTTATGACTGAAATTGTAGAAGGGCCAGAAACAACAAATGGAGTAACAAAAACGGTTTTATATTATCCGTACTATAGAAGTTCAAACCCAGCTTCTTTAAAAGTAAGACATTTTTATGAGCCAAAATGGTTTACACCTGCAGATAAAACAGCATGGATGACCGCTAACGCTTCTAGACTAGCTTCTACATTTGTATATCATCCTTGGGGAGAATATTCTGCAGCACATACGTTAATTAAAAACTTAGACTGTTACACAATTCCAGTTAAGAAATTTGATGATGCAAATCCGACTACGCCTTCAAGTACAGGGCCTGTAAGCACAAGAGATATTATTGTTTCAAGACTTGGAGAAACGTATTTAATTGCGGCAGAAGCATATTTAAAAGCTGGAAACCCAGGAACAGGATTAGAACGTTTAAACGAGGTAAGAAGAAGAGCAGGAGTTGCTAATGCCACTTTAGCTCAGTTTAATATCGATTATATTCTTGACGAAAGAGGCAGAGAACTATTAGGAGAGTACAAACGCTGGTTCGACTTAAAACGTACAGGAACTTTGGTAGCAAGAGCTTCAGCTCATAATTATAAAATTAAAGAAGCAAATTTTGTTGGTGTTGACGGCAAGCTTAAAATATTAAGACCAATACCACAATCTGCTTTAGATTTAAATCAAAATAAAGATTTTCCTCAAAATCCTGGTTATTAGTAATTTGTTAGTTTTTTGAGAACTATGTTTTTTGAAGCAGTTAAAAGGGAGTTTGACTATAGGTCGAACTCCTTTCTTAACTAAAAAGTAAAGAGTAGAAATGGGAAAATTGAAATTAATATTAGTGTTGTTTTTTAATGCAATTGTAATGCAAAGCCAGCAGTACAAGGTCGACACGTCGTATACCATTAAAAGCACTTACGCTAAATTAATTAAGAAATATCCATTTATCACGATTCCAGAAATAAAGTCAAATCCAGACGTTAAAGAAACCTTTGATTTGGTTTACAATCAAGAACAAGATCGCGTTTTGCATTTAGATGCTTTTGTTAATACCAAAAAGAAAAAAAATCCTGCTGTAATTATGATTCATGGCGGAGGATGGAGATCGGGAAATAAAAGCCAAATGCAGTTTTTAGGTGCAGCAATGGCAGCAAAAGGCTATTCTTGTTTTTCGATCGAATACAGATTATCATTAGAAGCAAAATATCCAACAGGAGTTGTTGACGTTAAGAACGCGATAAAATTTATCAAAGACAATGCAGCGAAATTTAATGTAGATCCAAACAAAATTGCGGTTTTAGGCTGTTCTTCGGGAGGGCAAATGGCAGCTTTGATTGGTACAACAAATACTAATCCGCTTTTTGAAGATAAAAATTTTAAAAGCCGTTCTTCTTCAAAAGTTCATGCGATAATTGATGTAGACGGTGTTTTGGCATTCAAACATCCAGAATCTTCAGAAGGAGATATGGCAGCATTTTGGCTAGGAGGAAAATCAGATGAGATTCCTGAAAATTGGAAAAATGCTTCAGCACTGAGTCATACGGACAAAAATACACCGCCGGTATTATACATCTGCAGCAGTATTCCGAGATTTCATGCAGGAAGAGACGACATGATTCAGATTTTGAACCAATATAAAATCTATAATGAAGTGCAGACTATTCCAGATTCGCCACATTCATTTTGGTTTTATGAGCCTTGGTTTACGCAGACAATCTCGTACAGCGTACGATTTTTAGATAAAATTTTTAAATAATTTAGAATACAAATGAAAGCAAAAATCACCACAGCAGTTTTATTTTTCGCAGGTTTAACAGCCATAAATGCGCAGAAATATGATATCAAAACCAATAAAACGTATGCCGAAATATCTGCAAAAACAGATGGGAAATGGGAAGGAAGAAAGTACAAAGGCGGTACGGTGTTTAAAAATGTGGACCGATTAAAGTTGGCTCCAGAGCATACTGACCATTCTTTTGACATTCGTTATGAAGGACCGGGCTGGGAAAACAACAGAATTGGATACCGTTTGTATTTGGATTGGAGAAATGCTATTGATATCTTCGGAAAAAAGACATCAGAAAATATTCTGCCAAAAGTAGGGCAGGATGGTTTCGATTCGTACCATGAAATGAGCGATTGGGGAGCAGATATTTTAAAAGCAGGAAAAGGAATCGGAATTGGTTCTATCGACCGTTATTTAAACAACGAAAAATTGCACTTTCGTGAAGTTGATTCAACCATTGCAACGGTGGCTAATAAAGCTAAGGAGTCTACAGTAAAAGTAAATTATTATGGATGGAAAACAGCTTCAGATAAAATCGATTTTGTTTCAGAATTGACCATTAAACCAGATCAATTGTATACGCAACATACGATTAAAGCTTCGCAAGCAATCAAAGGAATCTGTACTGGAATTGTAAAACAAAAAACAGCTGAATTGCTTAAAAAAGAAAGCAAAAACAAAAAATGGGCTTATTTGGCAACTTACGGAGAACAATCTTTGGTTCCAGATAAGTTAGGAATGGCAATTTTTTATGAAATTAGTACTATCGAAAACATAGCAGATACAGATTTAGATTATCTTTTAGTTTTTAAACCAACTACAAAAGCAGTAACATTTTACCTTTTAGGCGCTTGGGAACAAGAGGTAAACGGAATCAAAACAAAAGAAGAATTTGCTCAATATTTAGATAAACAATTGGAAATACTGAACAAAAAAGGCAAAATGTAAATTGTTTTTTGGCACTCCCGATATTATCGGAATAGAAGATTAAAATGATTTAAATGATTTAAAAAATCTGCTCAATCTGCCGAATCTGCGTGAGAATAATTCTAACACATAGAAACATAGAATTTATTGTATTTTAAAAGAGTATCAAAAGAAGCTCGCTTCTTACACAGCATACTATGTTTTTTATTGCAAGTGAAACACCTTTTATTAAGTATTCTAAACTATGTGTCTATGTGTTTTAAAAAAAAATAGTTGAATTTAAATATATGTTGAAATGAAAAATAGTAGAAAGCACAATTACTTCATCTCGGCTCTGATGGTCTTTGTTATGACTATTACGAGTTGTAAAGTCACCTCACAGGAACCTGCAAAAGATATCGTGATTGGAAAAAATGCGAAATGGTCTGATAAAATGGCCTTGACCTTGATGAAACGCCATCCAGAATCGTATATGATTGACGATGCTAAAAAGCCAAAGTGGGATTACGTTCATGCTTTAGTGCTGCATTCAATAGAAGAATTGTACAAAAAGAATCCCGATGCTAGATACAAAAATTACGTAAGAACTTATGTAGATCAGTTTGTGCAAACAGACGGAAGCATTACTACGTATGAGTTTGATAAATACAATATTGATTTAGTATTGCCGGGACGCCTTCTTTTTGATGTATATGAAACTTCAAAAGATGAAAAATATTTAAAAGCGTTACAGCTAATTCGCAAACAGCTTTCAGAGCAGCCAAGAACACAAAGCGGCGGATTCTGGCACAAACAAATCTATCCAAACCAAATGTGGTTAGATGGTTTATACATGGGAGAGCCATTCTATGCAGAATACACAGCAAAATTTGAAAACGGGAAAAGTTTTGATGATATCGCAAAACAATTTGAAATAATTCAATCAAAAGCTACAGATCCAAAAACTGGATTATTGTATCATGGTTGGGACGAAAGCAAACAAATGCCTTGGGCAAATAAAGAAACAGGAAACTCTCCAAATTTTTGGTCTAGATCTTTAGGCTGGTACGTAATGGCGTTGGTTGATGTTTTAGATTATATGCCAAAAGACCATCCAAAAAGAAAAGAGTTAATCAAATATTTAAACAATGCTTCTGAAGCGATTCTTAAATTTCAAGACAGCAAATCAGGTTTGTGGTATCAGGTTACAGACAAAGGCGGTCAAAAAGATAATTATTTAGAAGCTTCTGGTTCGGCTATGTTTGCGTATGCATATGCAAAAGGAGTAAACAAAGGTTATTTGCCAGCTAAATTTAAAAAAGCAGCCAACAAAGCTTTTGACGGATTGACTACAGTTTTAATCAAAAAAGTAGACGAAGATGGCGGAATCACTTTAACCAACTGCTGTCAAGTGGCAGGTTTAGGAGGAAATCCTTACCGTGACGGTTCTTACGAATATTACGTAAACGAAAGAAAAAAAGACAACGATCCTAAAGCAACAGGGCCTTTTATTTTGGCTGCTATTGAGTTAACAGATAATTGAAAATTGAAAATTGAAAATTGATAATTGATAATTGATAATTGTCAATTGTTAATTATCAATTGCAATGCCTTGTCTTGCTGAGCGGAGTCGAAGCATCGCAAAGTAACTCCTCAAAGAAAAGCAAATTTAGAACCCGACAGGTTTTTAGAACCTGTCGGGTTTAAATAAAAAGTATAGTTAAAAATGAAAAATATTAAAATCATCCTATTCCTTTTCTGTATTATTCCTTTTCAAAAGAATACAGCACAAGTCTGGACGCCAGATAACGGAGACGGAACCTACACCAATCCTGTTATTCATGCTGATTATTCAGATCCGGATGTTGTTCGCGTAGGCGATGATTATTATATGACAGCTTCATCTTTTAACTGTATTCCGGGCTTGCCAATTTTACATTCAAAAGACTTGGTAAACTGGAAAATTATTGGGCATGCTTTGGTAAAACAGCCACCGTTTGAAACGTACGATAGCGTACAGCACGGAAACGGAGTTTGGGCGCCAAGCATTACCTTTCATAAAAATGAATTTTACATTTATTACCCAGATCCCGATTTCGGAATCTATATGATAAAAGCCAAAAAAGCAGAAGGGCCTTGGTCTGAACCGCTTTTGG
>Ga0099824_1010757_pt1 | contig 10625 bp, 5 predicted proteins | sample SiratrowhiteBW_FD_76837 | JGI IMG/M metagenome (GOLD analysis project Ga0099824, IMG submission 76837) | Root nodule microbial communities of legume samples collected from California, USA - Siratro white BW | ecosystem: Host-associated > Plants > Roots > Nodule | place: USA: California... | reverse complement strand
TATAAATGACTGTATTATCTTTTTTTTTTTTCGTTTGATATTATAATCCTGATATGATTATGTATTGACATGGAACATATAATTTTACAAATTCTAAAGCTAGAGGTACTCTTTAGCTATTTTTAAATGTTTATAAATTTATGTATTTTTATTATATATATATATATATATATATATATATATATATATATATATTTATATTTTGTGTGTGTGTGGGTGTGTATATTTATACTGAATGTGTATGAGGGAGTTTATATGTAATTTTATGTTTCAATACACATAAATTTGTATTTTTTTTGTCAGATTTCTTGAAGCGATGTCAACTCCACTTAATTAAATTTGTTTGTACTTATATTTTTTATTCGTTTACTCTTTTTTCCCCAACTCATCAGTTATCTCTTGGAATTAATTTATGCTCCTTCAGCAAACTCTCGTCGTATTCTTATCAGGGTCCTAAACCAGATCAGATTCTTTTGCAGAGAGAATTTCTCCCGACATTCTTGCTTTTGCAAATATTTTATAAGAAATTAATGCATTTTCTTTTACTTAAATGTGTTTTTTTTTTTCTGTCGCAGACTTAACTATTATTTTTTAAATGTCTCAAATTTCAATCTCCTATTTTTTTTTCAAAAACTTTTATCCGCTCCTAATAAATATTTGTCATATAATCTATCTGTGAATTTTCTATTTAACTTGTTTATATCGTTTTACTTGTTTTACATGTCTAAAAAGTTATCTTTACTTTTTAAGAAATAAGTATATGCTCAATAAATAAATAAAAAATAATAATGGAATATATTGGAAAATTACAAAAATTAAAATTTATCTATTCGAAAATTTATGACCAAATAACAAATTACGAGATGTAGAGGGAACAAAATATTTAAACTTACGAATCACCTAATGATAAATCAATAGTCGATAAATTTTATAAAGAGAGAAAGCCATTTTTTCCTTGATTAAAATAAGTTCCTAGCTTTTCCCCATGAACACTGAAAGGATTGTTTTGACTCATCCATGTCCACAAAAATTTTCTACTTGTCTACATTACCACTAAACACCACAAACATTGTTTTGACAATTCTTTCACAGAAGACTCTAAATCTAATAAAAAAAAATTATATAGAAACCTACACAACCCACCTTCATAAAATAAGAAATGCAATCTCACAAAAATTTCTTATACTTATACGAACATAAGAAAAATAAATTTCCAACTCTCTTTTTTGGCAACTACACAAAACTCTGGCGGTTTAAAATATTTTGTGAGACGAATGGTCTGTGCAATAATATATGTTATTGTGAAAGATATCTTCACCAACATAATTTTATTTACATTCTTTATACGACGTACCCTTTCTTTCTAAGGTATTCTGCTACTTCTTTCTCACTCATCTTTGATTCATTTTGACCCAATTAATGCTGGCCAAGTTCTGCAGAGGGGCCAACCTTGTTTTGTTGCTCAGCCACACACCAAGGGTACATCTTTTAGCATGTCAGGGTTTCCCTTGTTCTCTTGTGGTTAAAAAAAAACTAACTATCTATCCATCAAACTATAAAAGCTGCTCCAACCAATGTTAACCAAAGTTTGAACAAAGAATCAACAAATAAACTTGTACATATATAGTCAAGTTAAATATGGTGATTGATTGAAGGTTAATAATATTGTTAATCAGTTCATACTACTACACAGCACACACCAAGTACACTGAAACTTTTGCTCAAGCATAAACTATAGGTATGCCGCTATAGTGTGTACCCAACAAAAGGTTTTATGATGAACATAATTTCAGGGCTGAAAGAACTTGTTACCGCATTTGCATTTCCAAGAGAGGAGATAGTAGCCCTCGTCTCTTTGAGCTGTTGTTGCCTTGTGAATGTGACTAACCCTGTGGTGAGGAGAGATTACTAGAGCAGCCATGCAAGGCTTGCAACTCAAGCACTTGTTCACACACTTTGGAGGCCTTGACCCCAATACCAACTTCTTTTGCTTCAGACCCTTCCCATCTTTGGTTGAACCTGACCCTACTGTTCACAAGTCAAGTCAAGAACATGATTAGGTTAATCACACCAAGTAATGAAATGAAACACCACACATCATGTTGACGCAGAAATATTTGGACTCTCATGATGGCTGGCATGCATGTTTTACCTGAATTAGAAGGAAATAAGGTGAGGGATATTATGAGAATCAGAGTCACAAAAGTTTTTAGTCCAGTGAGATATACGTTTGGAGAATCCATCAGTCTTACAAAAAAGAGAAAAGTAATGATCGACAGAAGTTGGAAGATGGGGTTGCGGGAGAAAGAAATGGGAGGAATGGGTTGTGTGCAATGATAGGGATGCAAAGGGGGGTTGGTATTGAATGTGGTATGATTGATATTGATATGTATGAAAAATTGAAGGGTCCCAAAAAGAAAAGTTTGGTGCTTGAAGTGTTTGAAGTGTTTTAAGAGGAACAGGTGGTCTGACTCGAGGTTTTCAGTGTGAATGACCTAAGTCACAGTTTCTTTTCATCTTTTGCTGGCTGAATTGACCACCCTATGCTAACTTTTGAAATTATTGAAGTACTGCACCATCTTTCCCTTGTCATCATATAAGGAGTGGGCATGAGCTTTTGGTCATTTGCACTTGGCTCTCTGCTCCTCAATAATACTATTACTAATACTACTATTATATGTTACCTCTACACAGTGTCTATACAGTGTTTACCTCTACACAACAAACAAACGCAGGCCAAGAAATCTATTCAAATTCCACTCCTTTCCATTACTGTTCTTTGCTTTCCATAAGGGTCCACTTCATTCCATGCAAGCCTCAACCCCATACTAGTTACTATTTCTATTCTCTTTCACGCTGCTCAAAATATTAACACTTTCACTTCATCCCACTGTTCTTTATGACTTTAACCCTGGAATCAGAATCAGAATAAGAAATAGGAACATAACATAATCTTGCGGTTCTCTGAAAATAGATTTTTCTCTTTTGTAAAGAATAAGTTTCTTCAGCAGATAAGAATATTTATGGAACTGATTATTAAAGCGCTAATAAAATGTTAATGCTTTTTCAACATACCTCTAAAATGACAACAATTGTATGATAAACGCAATATATATACATATATATATATATATATATATATATATATATATAATGACAATATATATATATATATTGGACTTTTGCAGAGACATGAAATGAATGAGTGCTACAGCTATAGGTATTGGTGTATGTCTTAGATATGCATGAGATGAGATGAGAGATTCCACTGACTTGAAGGAGCAGTGAGTGGTGTCGTTTCATTGTTCTTTTGTGTGCCACTCGTCTCAATATTACCACAATATCTGCTGAATGATGCTAATTTTTCGTTTTCCAAAGGAGATAACTCTGCTTTCAATCTCAAACATGCATGCATCTCTTTTCTTTCTCAGTATTTTACTTTGTTTGGTTTGAGAACACAATAATTCTATTCTGTTCAAGAGATAATCTTATTTAAATCAATAAATTATCACCAACAACAAAATTTTCAAAGATTCATATCCAAAATAAATAATTGAACTGAACCGATTGATCATGTTTAGTGTTTACATAATCTTATTAGAAATGGTTAAAGATATGATTTGATTAATTAAAATAATAGGACATTGTTAACAATATTATTTGATTAGTAAAACAATAGGAAAATTATAGATAAATATTTCTTATTATTAATCATTAATTTTCTTTATTATTATAGTATTCTTATTAATTATAAATAAAAATACTGGTGTGAATAATTACAAATAACACGTTTGTTATAAACATTCGTATAAAATTCGATACTAATTTCTTAAATACTTTTGTGAGATATTACTATAATTAGTTTCAGTTGTACCGTTATCCCTTAATAAATTTGTACAAATATTTTCTAATGTAGAATTCATCAGTTAGGCAATTTTATGAGGAGAGGACGAAACTATTATAAAAGAAATAAGCTGAGAAAAAAGAAGTAAAAAATAAAATTAAATATTTAATTTTTTGGTAAAGTAAAAGTATATGAGAAATCCAAAAGTTATTTCTAATTTTTGTGAAGTTTGATTAATTTAATTAAGAAGAGAAATATATAAGTAACAATAGTAAAATGAGTTTATTTTTTTTAAACACTTTTTCTTTTTTTTCCTTTCATTAAACATATAATATTAATTCTCTTTCTATTTGTACTCTCTCCATAGCCTCTCCTTTCGAAAGTAATTTAATGTATGTCTTGTGGGACTCAATTTTATGTTGAGTAAATATTTTAAAAAAAAAATTGAAATTCTATTTTTTGTTGAGTTAACTGTGTGAATATAGTGAATGTTTGAAGTATGTAGTTTAAGATGTTTTTCAAACTTTAGAAGTGGCGGTATAAAGTGTTAAACAAGTTTATTAAGGTACTGAAATAATTGTAATCTAACTTAACATCGCACTTATAATGTAGATTTTTTTATCTCTAACTAATGTGAGATGCATTTATAAGTACCAAGCAAATAATTCTACAATATAACATAGTCTTTTTTTTATTTATTAATGGTTTAAATAATATAAATTAAAACATTATACAATGAAAAATAAAAGAAGAGTTCTCGCGCGCTCAAAATATTTATAGATATATGAATATTAATTATAATGAACTTATCTTAATATTTGATTCTACAATTTACATCAAAGTCTTTAATTGATAAAGTGTTATAGTCTCTTGGATTTAGTTTAATGAGTTTTCCTAAAAGGCATGTATTTTTTGTTCTTTATTTTATATTCATTTGTAATTGGTCCAAATAGACTTTATTTAATTTTATGAAGAATATGATTATATTATATTGTATTATATGTTAAATAAAAAACATTAACACTGGTTTGTTTATGCATGAATAGTGTTCATTCAGAAAGAAAAGCCTGAATTCACCTTATTTAATGGATCCGAGCCCTCCTTCCATTTTGAGGAGAGGAGGCAATCTGGAAAACCTAAAATTACACATTTACCCTCATAAATAACAAAAACAAATACAAGAAAGGGATATCAAATGGAGCTAGGCAGACCCTTCTTCATCCTCAACCTTTATTCTCTGTTGTTCTCTGTTAATCTCTTACTCTTATTCCCTGCATATGTTACATGATTAAAGTAATATAATTAATTATATTATATGATATAATAAATTTATAAAATTAAAATAATAAAACAATAACAATAATAAAATTATAATAAATTTATAAAATTAAAATAATAAAACAATAACAATAATAAAATTATAAAATAATAATAAAACGGTTAATAATAAAAAAGTTATAAAATAAAAAAAATAGAATAAATAATAATAAATTTATAAAATACTAATAATATTAATTTTAAAAACTAAAAATAATAATATAGTCATAAATAATAATTATAACAATAAAAATAATACAATTATAAAGTAATGATAAAATTAAAATAATAATAATCAAAACAAATTTATAAAATAATGTTATTATTATTAAAAGTAATAATTTAATTTTGATTTTAATCTTACTTTATGAATTTTTTTATACATTTTTAGATGTATTGATAGTGTTAGATAATTAGTAGTTTTTTTTTTTTTCAGTCAAGTTCGAACATGATATCAAAATAATGTTTTAATCAAATGAGGATAGTATATATAAATAACATAATATCATCTAGGGTTTAGGAACCATATCATGATTCTTTTTTTACGTAGTGTTTGGATGGGTAATGTGGTTTGGACTCTAGATGAAGATGGATTAGAGGAGATGGGTAGAGCGAAGATTTTCAGGATTGGATGTTCTTGGTTTCCTCACTCCCTGAAGAGATTTGCACAGAAACCTAGATCACATTTGTCAATTTACAGAAATATCTTTCGCATCCCTCGCATTTGACCACAGTTTCACTATTGCATGTGTTTGTGAGTTGAGGTATTACACGAGTTGAGTTAGTTGTGTGTATGAAGCTTTGTGGTGATCTGAGTGACTAGTTCGCATGAAGTGGCTGCAAAACAATGTCTGATAAGAGGGTGAAGAAGACAAAAACTGTGAGAGGTTGAAGAAGAAATTGTGACCAAGATACCTAATTAATTAGGTTAATCGATTATAGCTATATACCCTATAATCAATTATGGATTTGTTTTTTTCAATTTTGTTGAGTATGATATGTTTGTTTGAGTTTGATTTTTGTGTTGTAGTTCAAATAATATGTTAGTGTAGTTGTAGAGATCAATTTGTGTATTGGGTGTGGTCATAATGAAGAAGTAAGAGACAATATGAAAGATAAGAGACTGCATATAGAGGGTTGTGAGGTTATAGTGTTTTCATTATTCTTTTTTGATTCAAAATCTAAAATGGTTATGTTATTATAAGTTGGTGGTTGCTGAAGCAAGATGTGTGAATTGTGACTGTGCTGGTGTTGGTTTTGGTGATTTGGTTTAGGGTTTCTGTGATGCTGCTGGTTTAATTATTTGAACAAGTAAGTTTTTCTCTTACCATAAAATAAGATTGTTAAATATTTTGTGAAAAAAAATTAAAAATATTTAGACATTTTAAATATTATGTATTTAGGGTTCTAACTAAATCAGAAATTTTATTGTATTAGAAATATATTTATTTAATATTAATTAAGTAATTATATTTATATTAAAATTTATTTATTTATCATTTTTATATATTTAGAATTTAAAAAATATATATATAGGATTTTAATTATTGGCATGTAAACTATTTTGTTTAATTAAGTAATTGTATTTAGTTTGGAAATTTATTTAGTAGGAAGAGGAAGGGATGGATATTATAAATACCTTACCTAGAAAGATCAAAGGTGGAGAAAAAACAATAAAAAATATTCTTTAATTTTAAAATTATTTTTATTAAAACTCAATTCACATAGAAAGTAGAGTGCAAGTTTAAAACACAATATAAGATTTAATTGTTTTAATCTTGAGTAGATGATATTGTCCTGACAACACATATATCAAATTAAAATTGTAATTACATTAATCTTTAATTAAGATTATGTTTTTATTTGAGTTGAACTCATTTACCCAATAAACAAGTGGTTGGTGAGGATAATTAAAAAAAAATCAATTAAAAATTAATCTTTAATTTGAGTTGAACTCATTTATCACTCAAATTAATCTTATTTAATTTTTAATTATTTTTAACTATAATGACAAATCTTTAATCTTTTACTTTTTTCAATTAAAAATATTAAAATATTAATTGTATATTATATCATTCACAAACTTTTAACTCAAATCTCACCATCTCTTAATCCATAACATCTAATTTACTCTCTCCAATCCACATAAATCTAATCCCTCAAATTTATCTACCAATCCAAATAAAACATATTTTTTAAAGTCTCTATTATAGTTACGATGAACAAACACCATTCCGCAAAGATAAGAAAACATTGATATATGTAGTGATTAATAGTTTTGTGTGTTTGTACCCTTTATAATATCATTAGTTTTATAAAATATTAATTTCTTAAATAAACAATAATAATATTGTTTTTAAAAAGAAATGGATCTAACATGCATTATATAGTTGACCAAAACCTTAATAAGATTTTATATGATTGTGTTAATATGGTATTGTTTGAATCCTAAGATGACCAGGGTTAGCTCAGCAACATTAGGTCATTTTATTCTCCAAATGGAGACCACTTAATATGCCCACCCAATTCCTAACCTACCCCAATGCACCTGCAAATTACTGGGTTCATCATGATACTCACCCATGGTGGTGGAAACAATTTTTGATATGTTATCATATGGAATCTATATATAGTGGGTGTTTTTGTATGATTATGAATAGTTAACTTTTATATATGGCACAGTATAAAAATTTAATTGTATATTTGACTTTTTGGTTTTGTCAAATTAAGATATTTTAAATTAGAATTGGATTGGAAAATGAATTCATATTTAAGATATTATATATATATATATATATATATATATATATATATAGTATTGTCGTTGTTTTATAATTATTAAAAATATTAACTTTTGAGATGTTTTTTTTTCTTAATAAAATATTATTTATTTAAAATTACTCAATCCAACTAAAGAAGTTAACTCTGACTTGGTTCTCTTCGTGATTTGAATTGTACCGTGAACCACTTTTAGAAATATACAATTAAGTAATACATATGAATGGAATTTTAGACCATAATTATGCATAAAGTGTCAACTATATCTAAAATTTTATATCAATTTAGCCAAAAAAAATATTATTTGAGATCCAGATCTCGTTGATTGCACATGTAATTAATTGATCTCCATATATAGGCTATTTTATAAATCAAGTTAGGGCTTTCACCACAAACTAAAATCATAAATAATCAAGTTGCTTGAATAATTGTAATCAAGCAATTAGCAAGTAATTAAGAATTTGTTCTTTTAATATAATTAAAAATTTGTTAATAAGTCATTCTTTCTACTTGTTGCTCTATCGATTAGGTGACCTATGTGTTTGCGAAAGTCGCTGACCAACGTTATTGCATTACACAATACTCTTCATCCTACTTTGTCGTTTCTAATTTATTGTTAAATCTAAAGTTATTTTTTAAATAAATTTAATATAAAATTTACTTTATTATATAAAGTTGCACTGAAAAGAAAACGTCAAAAAGTATATTCTATTCTACTATAGCACACCAGCTACACACACTTCTCTTCTGCAAGCAGGCAAAATATATGCATAATCTTCTCACTAAGAAAAAAGAAATCTCAATTACTTTACATTACTTTATCTCCTCGTGCTAAATAATACTCACATTTCTTCATATTACAATTACTTGCTCTATTATTCATTCTTAGAGACTAATTCTTTGAAGTATATAACTTAGTTAAAAAATGATTTTTTTTTTTGACAGATTTGTTCACAAACAAGTACTTAGATCGCATATTCACGATGCAGGGTTGTCTATTATGAATACTACAGAACTTAAAACTTGATGGCAGCATGGAGCCAAAATGGCAAAGTGATTGAAATAGTACCCCTGGTAATGGGAAGGCACAGAGCCAGAGAGAGTGAAGGTAAATTGTGATCTTGAAAAGTCCAATGCTGGTGCAGCAGATCTTGCTCTTGCCTTTTTGAGTAGGACAAAGTGAGGAAAAGACTATGAGCAGTGGTAGCAGATCAAATAACAGTTCCTCTTCAAACTATCCTTTTCTCCAACACACATATTCTCACAATACACCTTATACCAAACAAAGTTTATGATGCATGTATCATGTTTATACAATAATTTTCCCCATTCTTCCACAAACAAAAACTTTATCAATCTCATATAATATTTACCTTTAATTTTTGACCCCTTTTAACCATGTCATTCCTTCAACGTATGGGCAATCCTCACCATTCCAAGTCCCAACACCACCTCACCATCCCATACCATGACCATGCATGAGGCACTGCTTTTCTCATCACAGAAAAAGTGACATAATGGTGACCTTAACAACCTTAACAAAGGCTACTAGTCACCCTCCACCAATGTTATTGCTCCTAATTGTAAAGGGTCGTCAGCATTTATTTGAAGAAAGGAAACCAAACATCTCAATCATTGTCTCATACCATTTCCATTCTAAACCAGATTTTCACTTGTTACCCTCAAGAAATAATTAAATGCGAATGTGACAATTGACATCCACAAAAGACCCATTACCTCACCAATATCTCTTCCATTAATTTCAGTTTAGTGGTACAAAAGCATTGTAAAAGCTTTATTAACCACGTATTGCACAGATTTAACTCCGTAGTTATTTGATTTAAAGTTTGTGATTGTTTCACTCATCTTTACTTTTCAATGCTCTTCTAATGCTAATTCATTTCTCTATAGTGTTTATTTGATTTTCTATTGAGAGGCTTGAAAATGTTCATTTAAAAGATACTACACTTACGAACTGAATTGAACTTGATTTGGAATAGTTGATGATATTATACTCATGTTAGTTTCGATGTGCTTAAATTACTTCTACCTTACAACTCTTTCTTCTAATAAAATATTAGTATGTAGAATAGAAAAGGGAGTGTCAAGTATAATGAACCCGAGCATAAATTCTCCGTGACAACAGAACTCCCATTTCGACATGCACTAGAAAGAGAAAAACATAACGTGTATAAATTCTTATTTCCTTCCTTGTAAATATTCTCACAGTTACCGTTTTAAGTGGAGTTAATGAAAATCAAAACTCATGCTAAATCATCCCGGTTTATTAAGGCAAAATATTAATTTGTAACATTACTCACAGATAAAATATATTTTAAAACAAATAATTTCAATATATAAATATATATAACATAAATAGCGTTAATGAAATAAAAAATATTATTAATTGCATAATTATAAAAAAAGTTAAACACAAAATATGTGACTCCATATCGAATGAAACCATCGGAAGAATGACGCAAGTCCATTCCTAAAACTGTAGAACAGGTTATCTAAATTCAAAGGTGAAATATGTCAAAAGTAATTAACTTTAGATCAAAGCAGTGTTGGGGAAAAATACGCAGAACTTTCCCATACAGTCAGATTTATGAGAGTGAAATAACAGCGGAATAATTGTACACACCAATTTGATAACGGAGTTCGGCCAATACTGCCTACGTCTCCG
>Ga0099824_1010756_pt1 | contig 10626 bp, 5 predicted proteins | sample SiratrowhiteBW_FD_76837 | JGI IMG/M metagenome (GOLD analysis project Ga0099824, IMG submission 76837) | Root nodule microbial communities of legume samples collected from California, USA - Siratro white BW | ecosystem: Host-associated > Plants > Roots > Nodule | place: USA: California... | reverse complement strand
GAAACTTTTGTAAAATCTTGAATTTTTTCAGATTTGTTTCTTTTGGAGGTGTTAAAGAGGTGATCACTTGATCTTTATAAGTATTGGGCCTCATGTTGCCCTGACTTCTGATTTGAATTGGCTCTGGGCTTAGGGCCTGTTTTATAGTTTCTGGGTTGATAGTATCAAGTTCCAGAGACTTTTCTGCTTCTATACAATAAGGTTAGCTAATATATGCATATTATTATTGTTAATTTATTTCATAAATTTAATTTCTCTAATGCTTAAAAAATTAATATTTAAATGAAATTTAAACGAAATTATTAATACATTTTACATTATTTAAGTAGATTTTATCTGTTTAAATTAATTTTATCAAATTAATAGTTTAACTTTTTTTCTTTTTATTAGGCCGACCATGTATCCATCAACCTATTTATATAATGAGAAGAGCCTAAGGCTTTCTTTTTTTAATAATTTTTTTTTGCCAAAATCTTCTTGCACCCCATCAAATCTGACCTGCACCTAATCACAGGAAAATATGAAATTACTCTTAATTTTAGAATCTGAAAAATATTTTTTAAAAAGTATTTTCTGAAATAAGAATTTATATTCTAGAAAATATTTTTCAAAAATATATTTTATAAAGTTTTTTTTTTTGCAATACAAATTTTATATTTTAAAAAATATATTTAAGAAATACATTTTGGAAAGCGTTTTCTAAAATATATATTTTGAAAAAAACTTTTCGAAATATATTTTCAAAAAGTATTTTTAAAATGTACAGAGTGTTTTTGAAATTTTTGAAAATTGATAAGGTGTCAAAAGTGATGGAATGCTGAAAGTTTTTGCCTATTTTTTTTGATAGATTACTGATAGGTTAAACCCAAAGACTTTGGACCAGACTATTTTGTCATTTTTTCATAAAACTTAATAATGTCCAAAATCTAAATAGTGAGAACAATATCTTTATATGAACAATAGCTTGATTTTTGAATCTGAAATTTTGAATTGTTTTCTCTATAAGAATTTCACCATGATGCTTCTTACAACCATCTATATACACTATACTCTATATGAACATCTAAACAGTTATTTATTATCCCAAATAACATTATAAGTTTGTTCACAAACAAACTTTATCTTATATACGTGTCTTACCAAATGGATAAGCACGTGCCAGCCACAATACGTGTCTTACCAAATTGTTAAGGATAACTACAAAACTATATACATAATTAGAACGCACACACCATGCATTATCTATACACGTAACAGTTCATTCTCACACATATAAAACATCACACATATTCTATTCATTCTCATTGCACACACTTCATCGCTCATCACATTCACCAAAACCAGACACATGGCTGAGTTCACAGAATTGTTCCCCTTAGGCCAACAATTCGATGGTTTGATGCACATGTATGTCTATGTCCTTGCTATTGATGTTCCAACTCTCACCATTGTTCTATTCCTACTCACATTGTTGTTCTTCATCCTACACCAAATTCTCAACGGCATGTTCTTCTGGTTGATGGAAATGGGGTCAAATGAACATGATCTTGAAGAGGGCAGCACCCCTTTGGAGCCCTCTCACCATGTCACCATCTTTCATGCCCTTATGCACAGCAACTTGCATGCTTGGACATTGGTGGCTGCATCTGAAGGAGTTCATTCCAAAATAGGAGAAAATCTTAGAGCTTCCAAGAAATTGCCCTCCTTGGTCAACTATGGAATGCATGATAAGGCTAGAAGTTGTGGGGAATGTGCCATTTGCTTGGAAGAGTTTCAAGTCAATCAATTATGTCAAGTTTTTCCTGTGTGTAAACACATTTTTCATTCGGATTGCATAGACCACTGGTTGCAGAAGAAATTGAACTGCCCCATTTGTCGTTGTTGTATATATTGATGATTTGTAATTGCTGTGTAAACTCTGTATATTTGTATATACTTATCAGTTAAGTTGAACAAATTTAGTTTTGGTATTTTTGTTACAGAAAATTATGACTGGTTGGAGATTTTTTATTTTTTTTATATTTTGACAATAAAAAATATCGAAAATTTAATTATTAACAAAATTCTACAGAAATTTCAGACTGATATCTTGATTATGGAAAGGAACATAACCATGACAGATCTAATGGTTTGGTAAGACTGATAAAGTCGTTGCCTAGTCCTTTTGAAACATACTCCTTCATGGGAAAAATCAGGGAGAATAATTGATTTTCTTATAAGATGAAAGAGAAAAGAGTTGTGTTTCAGAATAAAAGGGTGCTTAGAGAACTTTTTGCAAGAATTAACAGCTTCAAAGATTTTATACTATATTATATTCTATATAGATCTGTTCGTAACAAAAATTATATCCAGTTTTGTAAGTACTTACCTCCAAATAAAATTGAAAGTCCTATTGGTATAGTTCTCAATTAAATTTTGAACTTTTATTTTAATATTTTATTCCCATTGAAATGATAATTTATTATCTAAAATATCAAGATAAATTTTTAATTTTTATACTGATTCTGGTCAAGAGACATTCGGTGATGATTCAATAACTATGAACCGAGCCCGTCATATAAATATTTTATATTATTATTTTTTCCTGAACAGAATCACGTTATATATTTAATTACAGGGTGGAAAATTATTAAAGTTAAAATCAATCATGTCAAACTTATTTTTTCATTATTATAAATAAGGAGGAAAAAGTAGAAAGAAAAAAAAAAAGTTACATTTTTACTTTATTAGACAAAGTTCTGATATCTAATGTCCCACTTTAATATCTGATATTTTTCGCAAGTACACCCTTACTATGTTGAATACCAAATATTTAGAAAAAAAAAAAAAAAAAAAAAAAAAAAAAAAAAGATGTCCAAATTACTAAAAAAATAAATAGTAAACGATGAAATTTATAAAGAATTTTGAATTTCAAATCACTGTATTTTTTTAGAAAAATGGTCCATAATTTTCGGAAATTCTTTTATAAAATCTCTAATCCATAAAATAAAAGAACATTAAATTTCGAAAATTTTGTACAAGTACATATGGATGAAATAGAAAAGAAAATGTAAAAAATAGTAAAAGTATAAAATCAAACAAATAGTATACCGTGAAATTTTGAAAAAAAAATTATTTCACATATCTATATTTTTTTAAAAGAACTTCTAGAAATTCTCAGAATTCATTGATAAAATCTCTAATCCTTCTAATAAAACACTTCAAAAAATTTCATAATATTTCGACAACTTTGGATAGTTGAAATAGAAAAAAAGGATGTCAAAAATCCTAAAAGAATAAAAAAAATGGTAAACGATGGAATTTTCTTGAAATTTTGGATTTCAAATATCTCAATTTTTTTTGAAAAAAAGACCATAGTTTTGCAGAATTCTTTGATAAAATCTCTTATCCATACAATAAAACAACACAAAAATTTTAAGAATTTTTTGACAACTATATAGAGGTAAAATAGAAAAAAAGATGTCAAAAATACTAAGAAACCAAAAAGCTTATAATAAACAATAGAATTCTGAAAATGTTTAGTATTTCAAATATCTCTATTTTTCTTAACAAAAATTCAAGAACTTCTCAAAATTCTCTGATAAAATCTATAATCCGTAGAATAAAGCACCACGAAAATACTTAAAATTTTTTCACAAGTTTGGATAGGTGAAATAGGAAAAAAGGATGACAAAAATGCTAAAAAAATAAATAGTAAACCATGGAATTTATGAAGAATTTTGGATTTCAAATGTCTATAATTTTTTGGGGAAATGTTCAATGATTTTCTAAAATTCTTTGATAAAATCTAATCCATAAAAAATAAAAGAACATAAAAATTTTCAGAATTTTCATAAGTATATAGACAGATGAAATAAAAAAGAAAATGCCAAAAATAATAAGAAAATTAAAAAAAATCAAATAGTAAACCACGAAATCGTGAAAAAAAATTATTTCACATATCTATATTTTTTAAAAAGAATTTCTAGAAATTTTCAGAATTAGTTGATAAAATCTCTAATCCTTTCAATAAAACACTATAAGAAATTCAATAATTTTTTAACAACTTTGGATAGGTGAAATAGGAAAAAAAAAAAGATGTCAAAAATGCTAAAAAAACAAATAGTAAAAGATGGAATTTATGAAGAATTTTGGATTTCAAATGTCTATTTTTTTTTAGAAAAATGTTCCATCATTTTCTAAAATTCTTTGATAAAAATCTCTAATCCATAAAATAAAAGAACATAAAAATTTCCAAAATTTTTGACAAGTACAAATGGATGAAATAGAAAAAAAAATGTCAAAAGTAATAAAAAATAAAAAGAAAATAGTAAACCACGAAATTTTAAAAAAAGTATATTTCACATATCTATATTTTTTTAAAAGAACTTCTAGAAATTTTCATAATTCATTGGTAAAATCTCTAATCCTTCCACTAAAACACTACAAGAAATTCCATAATTTTTTGACAACTTTGGATAGGTAAAATAGAAAAAAAATGTTTCAAAAATGCCAAATAAATAAAAAAGAAAGTAAACGATGGAATTTTGCTGAAATTTTGGATTTCAAATATCTCAAATTTTTTGAATAAAAAAAATCATAGTTTTGAAAAATTCTTTGATAAAATCTCTAATCCATACAAGAAACTAATACAAAACTTTTAAGAATTTTTTGACAACTATAGACAGGTAAAATAGAAAATAAGATGTCAAAAATACAAAAAAATCAAAAAGAAAATAGTAAACGATGGAATTATGAAAATGTTTTGTATTTCAAATATCTCTATTTTTCTTAATAAAAATTAAGAAATTTTTCAGAATTCTCTTATAAAATCTATAATCCATCGTATAAATCACAACAAAAATATTTAGAATTTCTTAACAAATTTGGATAAGAGAAATAGGAAAAAAAACGATGTCCAAAATGCTAAAAAAACAAATAGTAAATGATGGAGTTTATGAAGAATTTTGGATTTCAAATCTCTATATTTTTTTAGAAAAATGTTTCATTATTTTCTAAAATTCTTTCATAAAATCTCTAATCCATAAAATAAAAGAAGATAAAAATTTCCAGAATTTTGTACAAATACAGATGGATGAAATAAAAAAAAAAATGTAAATAATAGTAAACGAATAGAAAAAACAAATTGGAAACCGCGGAATTTTGAAAAAAACAAAACATATTTCACATATTTATATTTTTTTGAAAGAACTTCTAGATATTTTCAGAATTCGTTGATAAAATCTCTAATCCTTCCAATAAAACACTACAAGAAATTCCATAATATTTTAAGAACCTTGGAGAGGTGAAATAAAAAAAAGATATAAAAAATGCTAAAAGAATAAAAAAGAAATAGTAAACGATGGAATTTTGGTGAAATTTTTGATTTCAAATATCTCAATTTTTTTGAAAACAAAACCATAGTTTTGCAGAATTCTTTGATAAAATCTTTGATCAATACAAGAAAACAATACAAAAATTTTAAGAATTTTTTGTCAACTATAGACAGGTAAAATACAAACAAAGATGTCAAAAATACTAAAAAATCATAAAGCAAATGATAAACGATAGAATTCTGAAAATCTTTTGTATTTCAAATATCTTTATTTTTCTTAATAAAAATTCAAGCACTTTTCAGAATTTTTTGATTAAATCTATAATCTGTAGAATAAAGCCCTACAAAAATATTTAAAATTTTTTGACAAGTTTAGATAGGTGAAATAGGAAAAAAAAGATGTAAAAGATGCTAAAAAAACAAATAGTAAACAATAGAATTCATGAAGAAATTTTTATTTCAAATGTCTATACTTTTTTAAAAAAATGTTTCATGATTTTCTAAAAGTCTTTGATAAAATCTATTATCCATAAAATAAAAGAACATAAAAATTTCTAGAATTTTTACAAGTACAGATGGATGAAATAGAAAAGAAAATGTAAAAAATAGTAAAAGAATAAAAAAACAAATTGTAAATCGTGGAATTTTGAAAAAAAAAATATTTCACATATCTATATTTTTTTTAAAAGAACTTCTATAAATGTTCAGAATTCGTTAATAAAATCTTTAATTCTTTTAATAAAACACTACAAGAAATTTCATAATTTTTTGACAACTTTGGATAGGTGAAATAGAAAAAAAGAAGTCAAAAATGCTAAAAGAAAAAAAAAATAGTAAACGATGGAATTTTGGTGAAATTCTGGATTTCAAATATCTCAAATTTTTTTAAAAAAGACCATAGTTTCGCAGAATTGTTTGATAAAATCTCTCATAAATACAATAAAACAACTCAAAAATTTTAAGAATTTTTTGACAACTATAGATAGGTAAAATATAAAAAAATATGTCAATAATAATAAAAAATCAAAATGCAAATAGTAAATGATGGAATTCTGAAAATGTTTTGTATTTCAAATGTCTCTATTTTTCTTAATAAAAATTCAAGAACTTTTCAAAATTCTCTGATAAAATTTATAATCCGTAGAATAAAGCACCACAAAAATGTTTAGAATTTTTGACAAGGTTGGATTGGCGAAATAGGAAAAAAAAAGATGTCAAAAATTCTAAAAAAACAAATAGTAAACGATGAAATTTATGAAGAATTTTGGATTTCAAATGTCTATATTTTTTTAGAAAAATGTTCTATGTTTTTCTAAAATTGTTTGATAAAATCTCTAATCCATAAAATAAAAGAACATAAAAATTTTCAAAATATTTTACAAGTATAGATGGATGAAATAGAAAAGAAAATATCAAAAATAATAAAAAATAAAAAAAAATAGTAAACCTCGAAATTTTGAAAAAAAAAATTATTTTAGATATCTATATTTTTTTTAAAAGAACTTCAAGAAATTTTCAGAATTCGTTGATAAAATCTCGAATCCTTACAATAAAAAGCACTACAAGAAATTTCATAATTTTTTGATAACTTTGGATAGGTGAAATAGAAAAAAACGATGTAAAAAATGCTAAAAATAATAAAAAAGAAAAAGTAAACGATGGAATTTTGGTGAAATTTTGGATTTCAAATATCTAAAATATTTTGAAAAAAAACTATAGTTTTGTAGGATTCTTTGATAAAATCTCTGATCCATACAATAAAACAAGACAAAAATTCTAAAAATATTTTGAGAGCTATAGACATGTAAAATAGAAAAAAAGATGTCAAAAATACTAAATAATCAAAAAGCAAATAGTAAACAATGGAATTCTAAAAATGTTTCATATTTCAAATATCTCTATTTTTCTTAATAAAAATTCGAGAAGTTTTCAGAATTATCTGATAACATCTACAATTTGTAGAATAAAGCACCACAAAAATATTTAGAATTTTTTGACAAGTTTGAATAGGTGAAATAGGAAAAAAAAGATGTCAAAAATGCTAAAAAAATAAAAAAGAAATAGTAAACGATGAAATTTTGGTGCAATTTTGGATTTTAAATATCTCAAATTTTTTGAAAACAAAATCATATTTTTTCATAATTTTTTGATAAAATATCTAATCCGTACAATAAAATAACAAAAAAATTTAAAGAATTTTTTGACAACTTCAGACAAGTAAAATAGTAAAAAAGATGTCAAAAATACTAAAAAATAAAAAGGAAATAGTAAACAACTAAATTCTGAAAATGTTTTGTATTTCAAATATCTCTATTTTTTTAAGAAAAATTCATGAACTTTTTAAAGTTCTCTGATAAAATCTATAATCCGTAGAATAAAGGACCACAAAAATATTTAGAATTTTTTGACAAGTTTGGATAGGTGAAATAGGAAAAAAAAAAGATGTAAAAAATGCTAAAAAAAGAAATAGTGAACAATGGAAGTTATGAAGAATTTTGGATTTCAAATGTCTATAATTAATTAGAAAAATCTTCCATGATTTTCTAAAATTCTTTGATAAAATCTCTAATCCATAAAATAAAAGAACATAAAAAATTCCATAACTTTTTACAAGTACAGATGGAAGAAATAGAAAAGAAAATGTCAAAAATAATAAGAAAATTAAAAAAAATAGTAAACTGCGAACTTTTAGAAAACAAAATTATTTCGCATATCTGTATGTTTTTTAAAAGAACTTTTAGAAATTTTCAGAATTCGTTGATAAAATCTCTAATCCTTCCAATAAAAAACACTACAAGAAATTCCATAATTTTTTGACAACTTTGGATTGGTGAAACAGAAAAAAAATGTGAAAAATGCTAAAATAATAAAAAAGAAATAGTAAACAATGGAATTTTGGTGAAATTTTGGATTTCAAATATCTCAAATTTTTTGAAAAGTAAACTATAGTTTTGTAGGATTCTTTGATAAAATCTCTGATCCATACAATAAAACAAGACAAAAATTCAAAGAATATTTTGACAGCTATAGACAGGTAAAATAGAAAAAAAGATGTCAAAAATACTAAATAATCAAAAAGCAAATAGTAAACAATGGAATTCTGAAAATGTTCGTATTTCAAATATCTCTATTTTTCTTAATAAAAATTCGAGAAGTTTTCAGAATTATCTGATAAAATCTACAATCCATAGAATAAAGCACCACAAAAATATTTAGAACTTTTTGACAAGTTTGAATAGGTGAAATAGGAAAAAAAATATGTAAAAAATGCTAAAAAAATAAAAAAGCAATAGTAAACGATGAAATTTTGGTGCAATTTTGGATTTCAAATATCTCAAATTTTTGAAAAAAAATCATATTTTTTCAGAATTCTTTGATAAAATCTCTAATCCGGACAGTAAAACAACAAAAGAAATTTAAGAATTTTTTGACAACTACAGACAGGTAAAATAGTAAAAATGATGTCAAAACTACTAAAAAATCAAAAAGCAAATAGTAAACAACGAAATTCTAAAAATGTTATGTATTTCAAATATTTCTATTATTTTAAGAAAAATTCATAAACTTTTTCAAAGTTCTCTAATAAAATCTATAATCCGTAGAATAAAGCACCGCAAAAATATTTAGAATTTTTTGACAAGTTTGGATAGGTGAAATAGGAAAAAAAAAGATGTCAAAAATACTAAAAAAAACAAATAGTGAATAATGGAATTTATGAAGAATTTTGGATTTCAAATGTCTATAATTAATTAGAAAAATGTTCCATGATTTTCTAAAATTCTTTGATAAAATCTCTAAACCATAAAATAAAGAACATAAAAATTTCTAGAGTTTTTTTACAAGTACAGATGGATGAAATAGAAAAGAAATTTTCAAAAATAATAAGAAAATTAAAAAAAAACAAATAGTAAACCATGGAATTTTAGAAAAAAAAAATTTCACATATCTATATGTTTTCTAAAAGAATTTCTAGAAATTTTCAACATTCGTTCATAAAATCTCTAATCCTTCCACTAAAAAGCACTACAAGAAATTCCATAAATTCTTGACAACTTTGGATAGGTGAAAAAGAAAAAAAAAGATGTCAAAAATGCTAAAATAATAAAAAAAATAGTAAACGATGGAATTTTGGTGAAATTTTGGATGTCAAGTATCTCAAATTTTTTGAAAAAGAAAACTATAATTTTGTAGAGTTCTTTCATAAAATCTTTGATCCATACAATAAAACAACACAAATTTTAAGAATATTTTAACAACTATAGACAGGTAAAATAAAAAAAAAGATGTCAAAAATACTAAAAACTCAAAAAGAAAATAGTAAACAATGAAATTATGAAAATGTTTTGTATTTCAAATATCTCTATTTTTCTTAATAAAAATTCAAGAACTTTTCAGAATTCTATGATAAAATCTATAATCCATAGTGTTAGCACCAGTGGGCTACTGTGATGATTTGATGAAGCCAACTAAGTGAAGATGTTCAAGACCTTATGATCATATGAGGAATGCATAAAGACTTCATGAAGATTGAAGATGTGTCTAGAACTTAGGAGTGTGTGTTGTGGGGTAAGTTTGAGGTCTAATCAGTGATGCATGCAATCTCAATCAATGATAAGCTCCACATATATTTTCTGAATTAACAAAAGTTTTGAAAAAATCATTAAAATCAAAACTTGTGTTTTAAGCAACTGTTTTAACTAACTGGAGAAAAACAGTCGACTATTTGAAGAATCAATCGACTGAATTTTTAAAATGACAGTTGTCTACAAAAGCTGGCGCGAAAACTTTGAAAAAAACGAAAATCATTTTACACATTTTCTGAGCACGAAAATTTGAGATTTCAAAGAGAGCAAATGCGCCCGTGAGTCTTGTGATCAAAGATCAATAGAAGTTTTTCATCAAGAACTGTTTTCTTGAACTGCTACTGGAGCTATCATTTGAGTGAGACAGTTTTTCGCTGATTTGATCATCAAGACTAAGCCTTCTATACCCTTTCTTGTTACTTTTGTATTCGTTTGTATAGAAGTGCTTGTACTGCAGTAACTGTGTTCATTCTTCATCTGTATTGAAATTTCTACTGCGTTCTTGAATTGCCTGGGTTGGTAATTATGTTATGTACAGTGGGCTCTGTACAGGGTGCGACTTGTTGTGGGTTTCAGCAAGGGTCTTTGTGAAACACACAGTGGGTTTCTGTGTGGTTTCCTGTTCTGCTGTGGGATTAGCAGTGGTCTACTGCGAGTTGCAGTGAGACGTTTCTGAGTTATACAGTGGTCTCTATATAACGTTACTTGCTGTGGGTTTCAGCAAGGGAG
>Ga0099824_1010754_pt1 | contig 10631 bp, 5 predicted proteins | sample SiratrowhiteBW_FD_76837 | JGI IMG/M metagenome (GOLD analysis project Ga0099824, IMG submission 76837) | Root nodule microbial communities of legume samples collected from California, USA - Siratro white BW | ecosystem: Host-associated > Plants > Roots > Nodule | place: USA: California... | reverse complement strand
CTTTTTTTTTTATTTTTAAATTCTTTCCTTTTTTTTATTTCCTTTTTTTTTTTTTTCTTTTTTTTTTTTTTTTTTTTTTTTTTTTTTTTTTTTTTTTTTTTTTTCCCCCCTTTCCTTTTTTTTTTTTTTTTTCAGAAAGCCAACAAAGTTAAAATCATCAATCTCCGGAATTAATTGTTTCAGTATTTTACGACTTAATTAATTGCCTAGCATGCTAGGTCAGTGCAAATTACAATCACTATCATGGTAGTTACCTCCTTATCTGTATGGAAACTATTTTAGATTTTGGTTATTGCAAAATCTGATTCAATTGATTACGTTATTGCAGTTTTGATTCTCAACACACGCGGTTGAAAATCACCAGAAAATCACAATAGTTTAATCTCCATAGTGGAGCCCGTGAAACCAATGTGAATTGTGGGTTCAAACTTCAAACTAAGCTATTTTGTCGGTCTTACAAAACAAGGTTTGGTTTATCAAAATCAATATGGTTTTCACTACTTCCTCTGTTATGTTTTTGCTCAGTTATGCGTACAAACTAAGCTTAATTTATTAAAAAAGAATACGATTTTCAACACTTTTCCTGAACTTAAGATATTGCCACATTCATGAATCATGCATCCTTTTACTTTGTTTTTCATCTTTGCAAACATTTCTTTAATCAAAATTCCTCACTAGTTTATCAACTCTTCCCAAGTTGCATATATATATATATATATATATATAACTTGCAGCCACTTATATATGTGTGTGTGTATGGTAAGAATATATAAGCATGCATTCTATTAATTCAATATTGAAACCACATTCGAACTAGTAGTGTTGGGAGGAACCATGCATGAATCACAGAAATAGGGAAGCTTATTTATGCTCACTTCAAAATGTATTGCTAGTACTATCTAGCAAAGGATCACCATCTACGGCACTTAGCAAGTAATAATTACATTACTTTGTGAATGGCATTTTAATAGCATAATAGTTAATATATGGTGTCAATCCCTATTTGTGTGCTTTAGAATGACCAAAAGTAAAGATTAGATGCCAAGATGTGATTAATATTTTATATGTGTGTAAAGTCTTGATAGGGTTGGAAACTTTTCACTGAGAAGCCAGGCGATAATATTTCTCTATCAAACACTCACATGTCAAGCAATAGTATACGGTGCAAGTAAAACTGAAATTGCTCTCTTTAAATATGATCAACTAGTTATAAAAAAACACTCACATTTGAATTTGAAACTTTTTAATTCCTTTTTATTTACCATTGTCTCGGTTACTTTTCAACAAACACAAGCGTTAGTGTAGTTGGTCCAAAAGAAGCCTACAATATCAAGTAGAATATACAACAGATCTTAATTATGATCTCAAAGTTTCTCCTAATCTCACTCATTGTTTGGAATTTGATCAATGAGTTTTGGAAAACCGTCAATAGTTTCATGATCTTGTCAGACACCTACCTAGCTTTTCTTGGCAAATCGAATACCCTTATCAAACAAGTATAAACACAAGCATCCTTCAATAAAAAGAAGTGGAGGGTCTTCGTTGGTCACGACTCACTAGAAATTGGTCTTTATAGATGTTTGTGATACCTTTTTGAGATTAGTTAAAGTTTGTTCTCCAATATTAAGAAAAAAGGAGCACAAAACGCAGCCCTTTTTGACAACATAAGGAAATTTGGTGCCACCCCATTCCTCCTCTCATCATATCACATCATATAGTTATATACATTTTCTTGTGAATCTACGTGTTATTAATCATAGCTGATAGATGATTGAAAATTTTAAATATATGTGAAAAGAAATTCAATTTTTTTTCATTATGTCTACGGTTTAACTCAAAGAAATAAAACATATTTAGGTGCGTAGTAAAACTATCTCTAAGAGGAGAATAAATGGGTCTACGAAGCGAGTTAAATTTGCTTGTAATTTAAGAGACTAATAACCACTATTTTTTTATATATTCGAATCCATTTTAGAATTTTTGGTGGATAGTAGAATGCTTTTGTTGGATTAAAAGTTGTTTTCGAGTAAGTTTTCTTTGCTTCCTTTTCTAAAATTTAGGGAAGGGTTGCATACTTGAAGAGGGTTTCTGTATTGTGTAATTTATGAGACAAAGGTGAATCTTTGTTAATTTAAGAGATGGTATGTTTTGATTGTTGATAAGAGTATTATATATATATGTTTATCGTTTATGTAAGAGTAAACTTAAAATTGATTAAATGAAGTTGAAATGATAAGGAAAGTTACTTTAATTATTATGGCTTATTAGGATAGAATATCTAATTGTCTAGATGTATCTTGATCAAACTAATACATTTTGTACAAGAATGTTATTTTGATGAGAATAGTTGGAATTGTATATTTTGAAAACATAAGGTATGTGAATGTCATAATTTTGATATATTAATCATGATTTTTTTTATGTTGTGAAAGTCATTGAAAAGTAATGATTTATGTTGTGAATTATTTGTGAATATAATTATTATGGATGTTGTTGATAAAATTGTTTGGATTGAGTTTGAAACTAATTTGGATTTTCGTTTAAGTTGTTTGAGGTATATATTCATTTGAATGTATAATGACTTTAGTATAGATAAGTTTTCCTTGATCAGATTATATTCAAATGATTTGGTAGAAATGTGTTCTTTCGGAATTTGTTTAGCATGCAAAATATAAGTGTTGAAATTATTTTACTTAGAACCACTTACGGAATTTCTGATTCGTGAAAACCACCTAATATCTGAATAAGAATAAATCCATTTATTTATGAAACAGTATTTCTCAGGATGTGACTTCAACAACGGACAGCGGTGCGAAATGCGAGATTCTTCGTAGTCATGGTTTCACTGCTTCGTTTTAGGGTATGCATTGGTTGAAGATTTCATGGAACGACATTCAGTTTCCAATTTGCGAACAACGTAGGACGGCGGGCTCGAGTTGAGTTTCAGATCTGGGAATGATTAAGTTGAGAATGTATATGTAAAATTAAAAGAGACAAAAATTTATGAAAATCTCGTTAGATTGGAGGGGTATGCGAAAAATCAAGAGCGGCAAAAATTTTGTGGAGGTGTCAGTTACACTAGGCAACTGAAAATTTGAAAGTGACAAAAGTTTTGTTAAGATCTATCTGAGCACAAAGTAAATGGGCCCAAAAAAATTATTTTATATTAATTAATTTATTAATATATAATTATATTTATTAATTTAATTTAATAAATTAAAATTTGAAGTATAATTATATTAATTTTTTTACATATAAAAAATACATAATTTGACATAATAGAAAAGGGTAGAAGTGGATAAAGATTATTCAATGAAATTATCACAATTTGTTAATATCACTAAAATCTTTATAGAGAATGTGAACTAAAATTCATTAAGATCTAGAAGATATATTTCTCCAATATATACTTCAATAATATTTATGTTGCTATATTGAATCTTAATAAATAAGATTTATATTTTTTATATATCTTCTAATAAAGTAACATCTTTCTCTTATTTTATTTTTAATATGTTATTCACTATTAAGATATATGCAAAATAATTATTTATAAACAATATATACATGATACTTAATTTGGTTATAATTGACTGAATGAATCAAAAACTTACATATTTATTATCATTTATTATCTAGGAATAACTCACTTCATCTTTTTCATTGGGTACTCATATCGTACTCTTAAATCTCTTTCCATTTGAAAATCTTCTATAGGAAGATTTCTACTCAATATTTCTCAATAGCTTGGTGGTCATTCTTCAAATCTTGAAGCGACCTCGGACGATTCACGCTTCTTCTCCGGAAGAGCATTTATTAATTTTATTTAAATTAATTTTATTAACGAATTAATTTTCTAATATAAGTGTTCAAGCTAACTAAATTTTGTTGTTCTCTATATCTATGCATTTATATACAAATATATCTTATTTGCAACATAGTCTTAGATTTTAGTATCTTAAATTTAAAGTTATCAATTTTTTTTTCATACAAAATGTTTATAATGTGATTTCATGTATTTTAAATATATGTTTTCATTTAACTTTAACACATCTAGTTGTAGAGTTTCTCATATTTTTAATATAATATTTTTCTTTAATAGGTATAGGATTAGATAAAAGTTGGATGCAAATAATTGATAGAACACAACCTTTGTATGAAAAATGAATTATAGACTTTACTAAATTTGCATTTACGAATCTTGAGGAAGGAAAGTTAATACAATGTCCGTGCAAAAAGTGCAACAATAATCTATTTCAATCTAAAAGAATCATATATGAGCACTTGATTACAATTGGGATAAAAAGATATTATGTTATATGGGATCTTCATAAAGAAGTAGCGAAGGAATATTATGAAGATGATGACAATAAAAACTATAGTGATGGGATTCAAAGTATGTTACATGATATTGAGAGTGCTATTAATGTTGAAGACACCAAAGAAAGCCAGGAAACAAGGTATACAACAAGTTCAAAGTATAATACGAAGAATGAAAAAACATTTAAGTTTTATAAACTACTAGAGGATGTTGAACAAGAATTATATCCTGGTTGTAGAAACTTCTCCAAGTTATCATTTATCGTTCAATTATTGAATATCAAATGTCCTTTTGGTTTGAGTGTAAAAGCAATTGATGTCATACTTACATTGTTAACAAAAGCATTTCCACAAGGAAATAAAGTTCCTGAATCGTACTTCGAGGCTTGAAAAATTATTCGTGAGCTTGGGCATGATTACACCAAAATATATGTTTGGATGAATGATTGCATTCTTTATCAAGGTGACTATTTGAAATCAACTTCTTGTCCAACCTGTAAACTTCCCCAATATAAAGATCCACATAAAAAGTTACCTCATAAAGTTATGTGCTATTTTCCTTTAGCTCCAAGGTTACAACAAATGTACGTGACATCTAATACTGCTAAAGAGATGAGGTGACACAAAGATAGGCCTTTTAATGAAGATGGAAAAATGAGACATCCTGCTGATTCTATTGCTTGGAAGAATTTTGACTCACAATATCCATATTTTGCGGCAGATTCACGTAATGTTAGATTGATCTAGCAAGTGGTGGCTTTAATCCATTTGGAAATATGAGAATTCATATAGTGTGTGGCCAGTTATTTTAATTTCGTACAATTTGCCACCTTAGAGATGCATGAAAGATCCTTATTTCATAATGTCAACACTTATTTCAAGTCCTAGTGCTCTTGAAAATGACATTGATGTATATTTACAACCTTTAATTGATGAATTGAAAGAACTATACGAGATCGGTGTAGAGACCTATGACGCGTCAATGAAAGAAACATCTCAATTACATGCATCGATTTTATACACTATTCATGATTTCCAAGCATATGGAAATCTATCAGGATGGAAGACTAAAGAAAAATTTGCATGTCCTTGTTGTAACGAGGATACATGGTCCTTAAGTTTACCAAATGAAAAAAGAAATTGTTATGTGGGAAATCGTCGATGGTACTAAAGAAAATCGTCCAGCTCCTTGACAATTATCTGAAGATGATATAGTTCAACAATATCAACAATTTGACCAGGTTAGTGTTATTATATGTTTCTTAAAAATATTATTTAAACTATTACTTTTTTATTATATATTTAAATATTTTTTAAAAATTTAAATATTAAATTTTTTATCTTAATTAAAAATAGAATTAAAATATTGAATTAAATGTTTAAATATATACATTATCATTTTTATCTTATTTATTTAAATTCATTTTTAAATTTAAATATTAATAGTAGATAATATATTTTTTAATATAAATCTAAACTAATTCAAGTAAAAGATAAAAACAACTTTTTCTTTTGGTTATATTTTATATTAACTAAAATTTTATATTTTATATTAACTAAAATTTTATATTTAAAATTATTATTATGACATAAGTTTATGAAATGACATATTTCAAATATACAAAGTGTATTAATCAATTATATTTAAATAAATAATATTTTATATTTTTTAGCTAATTGTAATTACTTTGTTATCTTTCTTTATATATTAACTTGTTATTTTTTTATATTCTTTTATTAGTATCTATATATTGGTATTTTTATTAATAATAAATATATACAGGTTATGTTTGGTATGTTCATCAAGAAAAGGAAGTGAGAAAAAATTCAATTATCTAAGAATTAGAAGAAAAAATGTATTTTTTTTAGTTGCCTTATTGGAGATGTCTAAAATTAAGTCACAATTTAGATGTCATGTATATTGAAAAAAATGTTTGTGACAACATAGTAGGAATATTGATGGATCTTGAGAAAAAGACAATATAAATTTCCGATTTGATCTTGCCTATATGGGGATACGTCCAGAGCTTCATGCGACCATGATTGAAGAAGGAAAATATACATTTCCATATGCATGTTATACCATGTCAGCTCAAGAAAAACATGCATTTTTGTGAATTTCTAGTTGATTTAAAGGTTCCTAATGGTTATTCATCCAATATTTCTCGATGTATAGATGTTTAAGGGAGGGAAATATATGAAATGTCATGATTGCCATGTATTTCTACATCGCTTTCTCCCTCTTTCAATTCGTGATATTCTTCAAAATGAAGTTTGTGAGGCCCTAATTTAACTCAATTCTTTTTTTAGAGAGTTATGTTTTAAAACATTGAGTTTAGACACTTTACATGTGCTAGAAATATTTTGACCTTGTGTAAGTTGGAGAAAATATTTCCTCCTTCCTTTTTTGACATAATGGTCCATTTGCCCATTCACTTGGTAGATGAGGCAAAGATTATTGGCCCAGTGCAATATCGTTGGATGTATCCAATTGAAAGATACATTCGTAGGCTCAAATCATATGTAAGAAATAAGGCTCATCCAGAAGGATGTATTGCTGAAGCTTATATTGCACAAGAGTGTGTGCACTTCTATTCGAGATATGTGGATGGAGTTAAGACAAGATTAAATAGATATGGAAGAAATTATGAAGGTCATTTACAACAGTTTAATAAATCAAAGTTTAATTTTTTTTCTATAAGTTGGAAAACCATTGCAAGCAAATTATGTTTTCCAAAATTGTGATGAAGTCTCGCCTTTTATTGAGTAAGTGATCTTTTTAAATTACACATTTATATTACTGTAGTTATATATAATTTATTATAACCATGTATTATATGATCAGATTGCATAAACAAGAATTAGAGAAAACAAATTCAAAAAATATGGAGCAAAGACATCAAAATGAATTTTTTCAATGGTTCAAAAAATATGTAAGAATTATTTAAATCTAATTGACTATTATTATATATGTTAGACATATTTATCTTATTTTCTTTTTCAGTAGGTTGGGCTTTTGAAAAGAGAAGGCGACACAAGAATAAATGAGTCATTATTCCACTTGGCTTGTGGACCAGATTCACGTGTTTTTCGATATACAAGTTATTTTGATAAATGGTTGGAGGTTTAATATAAAGGATTGAGATATGTACTTGAAATCATAAAATAGTGGAGTTGTAGTTAGAGGTGATGAGAATTTAGGTAATTTGGATTACTATGGTGTCTTGACATATATTATTGAATTAGGTTACTTTGGTAGAAATAATGTTGTTTTATTTAGATGTGATTGGTGAGATGTGTATTCCAAGGGAAGAGAATACAACGAAGACAAATATGGATTTATTCTTGTTAATAGTAAACGTAAATTGAGGACTAATGAGCCGTATGTCTTAGCTAGTCAAGCTCAAAAAGTGTATTATGTTAAAGATACCAAAGACCCTAATTGGCTAGTAGTAGTGAAAACAAAGCCTCAAGATTGATGTGATGTGCTAGAAGAAGATACATATGAGGCGTGTCAAGAAAACGAAGACATTGGCTCAATTTTATTTATATTTAATGTGTCAGATAATGAACATGGATTTTCATTGGATAAAAATGATTTAACCCAAACTACAAATAATGGAAATCCAATAATGTCTATGGAAGTTATTGATGAGGACGATGGTGACGAAAGAGATGTGTATTGATTTAATAGATGATGAAGAAAATAATATTATTGATGAAGATGATAGTGATGAAAATTGATTATTGTTTTATATCATTTTACAAAAGAAACTTTGTTATTAGTTACTTATATTTTTTTCAACAATCTACATTTAAATGAATCATTTTTTTTATTTCCATCCTTATATATCTATATCATTATTATTTACTTTTATATTTATAAAGAGAGAATAGTTTAGATAATTTAAATTTTATATGTTAAATTCAAATAATAAATTTAAATTTGAAGTGAATATATTATTTATTAATACCATAACAAAAAGTATAAAAGTATAAATAGATGGAAAAAAAATATCAAAACAAGTATAATAATTATAAAAAAGGTACAATAGAACAATAGTTGTGTTTTTAACAAAAGGTTATGGGTTCAAGTCTAAGGTAAGACAAATTTAGTATTTTTTTAATATTATTATATGATATTTTATATTATATGATCATTATAAATTTATACGCATTAAATAAATTTTTATTAATTATATTCATATTAAAATAAAAATAATTTTATCATATGATATTTTATATTAATAAATAATTATTTGTGAGTTGTATATTTTGTCATTTTTAATGAATTTTTTTTGTGACAAATTAAAAAAATAACCACAACTAATATACAAAATAATAATAAATTTAATATCTTGCATTATTACAAAAACAATAGTGACTTATGAAAAGAAAATCATAAATTTAAATAAATTTGTGCCATTAAAAAAATCATAAGTTTAAATATAAAGTAGAGTAAATTTAATATTTATTAATAATTACTAGTAATATAATAATAATAATAATAATAATTAATATTATATAATTATTATTAATTTATAAACACTCAACAAAGTTTTATTAGTTATATTTATGTCAAAAGAAAAATAATTTTATTATATAAGATTTTATATTAATGAATAATTATGTTTGATATCTTTATTTTGTTATTTTTAATGAATTGTTTGAAATTAATTAAAAAGTGTCACAAATAATATATCAATAATGACAAGTTTTATATTTATCACTATTAATTACATTATCATCCCAAAATGAAAAAAATGTTGATTTGTTAAAAAAAATCATAAATTTAAATTTAAAATAATATAAATTTAATATTTCCCTAATATAAATATATGTATTTATAACATTTTTAATAAGTATATAAATTTATAACATTATTATTATTATTTTGAAACAATTTTAACACGTTAATTAAAAATTAATAATTTATCATTAATACCAAATAATTAAAACTAAATAACTGTTCATCTATAAATATTTAATAAATTTTATATTAATTATATTTTTATTAAAAAATAATTTTATTATATATTTTTTTAATAATTATTTATATTATGCAATTTTTTATATAAATATTGTGACATTTTTTCAATTTTGTCACTATTGTGAATAATATTTATGACATTTTTTTAAATTTGTCACTATTGTAAAAATTATTTATGAGAAATAAAAGTATTGACACAACTAATATATTAATAGTGTCAAAATTTATATTTATTACTAAATTTTTATCACAAAAGTTTATATTTCTTGTGGTGTAATCAAAGTTTCATTTTAAATTATTTTAATAATTAGCCTTTACCCCTTCTTTAATATTATACATTTTTAAAAAATACATTCTCAAAATGAAGAAAAAAGAAACATTAAAAGAATCTGCCTTTGATTTTGAAAGAAAATCTTTCTTTCTTCAGACAGTAGCGACTATACAATTGGTTTTAAAAAAATGAAATGTCCAACACTGCGGGTCCCACTTCGTATTCTGCACGTGAAACATTATTGGAGAAAATCATTGTCTTTCCCTGCCCAAGTAGCCTCGTGCTTTCCTTTATATAACATCAATATGTCTCTTTGTTTCTCCATTTTTTAGCACAACATCTTACGAATAATCAAAATTAAATTAGTTATAATTCACATTAAGATTAGGTTACCATATTTGGTATACCAAAAACACGTTTTCCTTAACTTGTTATTTCATACATATATACAGCTTTAAGGACACTTTTATAGTGACAATAAGATAACTGCTGATATTAAATTTATCATATAAACTTTGTTATTACGGCTGATAAAGTTAATGTTAAATAATATCATTCTCTAAACTTTTGAATATTAACAACTTTCCTCTTTGACGTTTCTTCCATCTTTTTCTATCAACTCTTAAAGTTCTCTCTACAAAAACAATCACACATTTGTATAGATACTTAGAATAACACCGTTATTTGATCTTTTACCAATCTGAAACAATTTTTGTTTTCAAATTTATTAAAATAGACAATCTTTTAAAGAGCTACACAAATAGATAAATAGTGTTTTGAAAAAACAAATTTAAGATGAATCATGTTTACAAAACAAAATTCTCCATTTAAATAGAAGTTGTACTTTAAATATATACATACAGACACATATATATATATTAATGAAGTCGTATTTTAATAGTCTCTTTACTTTATTTCAGATAAATATTTTTTTTTAAATTTGTCTTGACCATTTGATTAGTAAATTAAAATTTAAATGTAAAAATAGTAACATCAATTTTTCAAGATATTCATTTATATATATATATATATATATATATATATATATAT
>Ga0099824_1010753_pt1 | contig 10632 bp, 3 predicted proteins | sample SiratrowhiteBW_FD_76837 | JGI IMG/M metagenome (GOLD analysis project Ga0099824, IMG submission 76837) | Root nodule microbial communities of legume samples collected from California, USA - Siratro white BW | ecosystem: Host-associated > Plants > Roots > Nodule | place: USA: California... | reverse complement strand
GAAATGAGACTTGACTACTTACTTTTTCTATAAATACGCGTTTTTAGTTTAATAATATAATAATCAAGTGCTCATTCCACTTTTACCATTTCACTCAAATGACAGATTTTCTAGGTTGTTACAATGATTGAAAGATTTATTTATCTAATTATTAAAAAGTTAAATACGTAAACGATTGAATGACTTGATGATAAAATTGAGATTTATCACGATAAACATACTGTGAATGATTGAATTCTTTTGATAATAAGATTGAGATTTATCATGATAAACATATATAAATAATTGAATTCTTTAAATTGATATATTAAAGAAAATGTGTAACTTATTTGAGATATTTGAATTTAAGAAATCTCAAACTATACTTAACGTATGCATAAGAAATTTAACACTTCATCTAATAAAAACTTAAAAAAGATGGATGTGTAAGTTTTTATCCATATATACAACTCATATTTACTTAATGTGAGTATCATGACTTCACATATGAATTCATTACATAAATAGTTTATTTAAAGATGAATTTTGTAAAATTATTCTCTAACGTCTTCTGATATTAGTTTATGACATCTTTATCTTTTTAATATATTTGTGAATTGTTTACGTAATTTTAAGTTAAAGTTTGATTTCTTTAACATTAATTTTTATATTAATTTAATATTTTATCTCTTACTCAAAAAAAACATAGAAACAAACATTTCATATTTTGAATATTATAATAATCTCTTGATATCAATACTTAAATTTAAAAATTCATTTAATTATTTATAGACTTTATACACTTGTCAAAAATTCTAAAAATATTTTTCAGATACATTAACAAAGAACAATATTTTTAATACACCGTCTAGTCCAACAACACGTGAAACCTATAAACTTTTATGTTTTTAATAAATTTCAGCTAACAACAAATAACATATCATAAAAAGTTCGTGTGAGAGTATATTATTAATATTTTTCTTATTCACATCAACGTTTGATAGACACTTCCAATTTTATTCTTACAAGAAATGTTAGGAACTTAAGAAAAATCAGTGTTTATATATTATTATTCGTTTCTGTCCCTAAATAATATTAAACTGTTTCACATATAAAAAAAATTTAACTAAATAATATTAAACTGTTTCACATATAAAAAATTTTAATGTCAAATTAATAGGAATTTGAAATAATATTAAACTGTTTCACATACAAAAAAATTTAATGTCAAACTAATAGGAATTTGAGATAAGTTAAATTGTTTGACATGTGGTTATATGTTTCTTAGTGTTTTATTGTCAATGCGTATTAACATAACGACTTCACTGCAATTTTGAAGAGTGATTCCTTGTTTGTGATTTTGCTTTACATGGGTGAAGAGGGTTTATTACATGAATTGCACCTTCAGTCTTATATTGAATTATTTATGGAGTTTAGTTTTTATACATTACCAGTGCAGATGTTTTTAATTATTATAAATATAAAAATTCATTATGCATCTTGGATTCACCAAGTATTGGCTAAGGTCAACACTTCCATCTATGATCCATACACTGCACACGTACGAACAGTCAAGTATACTTCCATAAAAAATATCATGAAACTAATATTTCACACCAACATAGTATTAAGATAATAGATATATGAGTTTCTTTCTTTATGTACTACTTTTCGGATTCATTCATATTAAATAAACAAAACTTAGACTTGAAATCTAAGAGTTGATCTACATATGCTACCTTATTCACATAATCAAAATCCTACTCTTAATTTTTTTTTTTACTTTATTATAGTTCAAATTTATTAAGTAATACACTTCAACAACACTATTAATTAAACGAACTACTGATACAAATTAAATAAATAGTATCTTTTTTTTCTGGAGGCCTAAAACAAAAGCTCGTTGTCCTAGACTGACCCTGCCTCCTTGCATTTACAGAACTTTATCAAAGTAAATAATGCTGCCACGGATACACAGTTATTGTATTCTTTTGCTGGAAACAACATGCACAGTTATCATATAAGTATCAGTCAGGGATAAAAAATCAAATCTTTTAAACCTTTTTCTTTTGGAAAAAGAGGGTTTTTACGTTCTAATCAAACATGATAGGTTAGTTGAATTTTTAATAAAGGTTAGTATGATTTCGACTTTATTGGGTTGAAAGTGAAATCCAATTATGAATTTAATCAAAGGTTTGATATGATTTCGAATTTTGACTTGCAAATGAAATCCCATGCCGAATTTAGCAATGATTTAATATGATTTCGACTCTGTTTTATACTAATGTCATGATTCTCTTTAGGTGAAGCTAGGCTAGGATCAAATACTCTTTACAAATAGAATTGGAATTAGACTATAGATTTTCATATTGTATTTATAACATTTTCTATACTAAAAAAAAAATCAAATACGTTTTATTTTATTTTATTTTATTTTCCAATATCACCAACATTTATTTAAAAAAAAAATCATATGTTAACATTTATATTCCAATACCTACCTCTAGTTTTATAGGGTTGATTGAGTGAAGCAAGACACATTCTTGCATATGACACATTGCAAATTTGACCCAGCATTCTATGAACCAAAAGACCTTTTTATGTTTAAAATATCATTGAATAATGTTAAACAATATTAGGAGATAGAAAGAGATTAAATTGACTTGTCTGCATGCTCACAATGTTCCATGAGACATTTAATGCAGTAAATGATTCAAGAGAGAGAGACTGGGGTCATTGAGAATTGTTTTTCTTGGGAGACATGGGATGGGCGTGTTTTGTTCGGACACGTAGACACACACATGGTATTTTTGATGGCGCAAAAGTTGTTGTAGTGGATTAAGAAGGACAAAGATGAGGATGATGGGCAAGGTAGTGGTTCTTTTTTGGGCTTTGGGATTTGTTTTTGTCACAATGGACTAAAATAATGTAAGTGTCTTTCATTTGTGCTCCTGCTTCTGGACAAGGAAGGGGCATGTTTGAGATTGATGATGCTTCCTAGTGGTGGAGATGTGAGTTCCCAAGCAAACAAAACAAGGCCAAGTAGAGTGCGTGTGGTGGACCCATTCATTATTTTCACACACAACACATCCCAAGATTGCACATTTTGCACTGTTGCATTGCACTCTATCATCCTTCTCCACCCATTTCTCAATCAAAGGATGTAGTTAGTGAGTGAGTAGTGCCCATTGTGTTGTGTTTACATGATTCGTAGATGACCCACCAAGACCATGGCCTTCAACTTTCACATAAACAATGGACCTAGTTAACCTATACATCAACTTTCAATTTTCAACATTTTCCCCCATCACATGAAAGCCATACCAAGACAAACACCCTTCCCGGCAAAGCACTACTCATTTACCCCTCATAGAGTGACAACTGATGGCTAAACGTTTGGTATGCTAAAAGGTGGCTGCCAAGTTAAAGAAAAATGTCATGGTACAAAACTTTATTCAATTATGCCACTTTTATATAATATCAGTAACCAGTTACAATACAATTTCAATGCATGTGTTGTTGTCTTCCCATCAATATAAGCTTTAATGCAAATGCTTCCTCTCTTTTTTCAAATTAAGAGTGCTCTTAAGATGTGTTTTCCAAGGTTATAATTTCTGTTTTATCTTTAAACATATCTCAATAAATAAAAATTATTTATAAAATATTTTTTAAAGTGTTATGAGTCACATTGAAACAGAAAAATATGAGATATCAAAAATATAAGTGTAGCCTATCTTTCCTTACAAATATATGTAAAATGAATTGAGGCAGTGTCACTAACCAAGAATGTTTAAAGTATGAAAGTGGACATGTGAGGGAAGGATTATGGCAAAAGGAATATAAAAGACTATAGTAATAGAATGTCAATGAAATCCTGCAATATGATGAAGCAAGATTGCCATAAATATTCTACCCATTAACACCACCACATTAATTAATTAATTAATTAATCACCATTAAATTATTAATGTGGAATGTACTATGAAAAGCATCAGTATTTTAATGTGAATTTGAATAGAGGTGTGTTTACAAATGCACACCTGCAATTCCATTCATGATGGGTGTGGATAATTGTTTCTGCTTCTAACCTTTCTGCCTGCACTTTGTAGTTGGGATAATAATTGCAGTTACAGTTTGTGGCCTTTTGTCATTAAAATATGCAAAAACTTGTAGCATTTCCAATGTATGTTCATCAAGGCATGCAATGGAAACTGGGCACTCCATCTCATGCCAATTTTGCTAATTAACAAGGTAACAAAGGGGGTGGAATTAATTAGATAAGGGACATAGAGAACTTAAGCATGCTCTCACTGCCTAGGGATGTAGGAAGGAATACCATGATCTTTTTCTAATCATCAACATTTTTAATATGGACAGTGTCATGCTAAATTTTAACATCACGTGATCATATTTTTAAACATTACTCTTTTGATAAAAAGTAAACAAATAGGTGGAACATATTTAATATTTAATAGGAGAAGATCAACATAATACTTCATTAAATACATATTTTATTAAAAATATAATGAAAATATAAAAACCTGTAATATGACCACCCAAGCCAATACATAATTGCACTACTTTTGAGTTGAGGTCAACCAAATATGTATCAGTGACATATAAACCTACCTCCTACCGGCAGGTAGTTACTGATGAAGTATCTTATTTCTCGACTCCAATATGGTCATCATTGAAATGGAAATGAGCCTCCAGTCCATTAACTCAAAAGTTCATTTAAATAGGAAAAATAATTTTAAGAAATAAGGTAGTATTATTTTACTACATTTTATGTTGAATTATTCAGACTCTTCTGACTTTAGCCTCAGAATCCAAGACTCCTTTCCAGAATTGTAAACATTTAGAGTAATCCAAACCAACCAAGACTATAACATAGGAGGAAATCAATAGTCTACCGAAGCCCACCCAAGACATTATTATTTGTTGAAGCTAACATGTCTCTTAGGAGAAACTTATTTAAAAATTTAATAGAATCATAATCACCTAAATATTAATCTAACCTACTGTTTATAAAAATAAAAAATAAAAAAACTTCTGGCATTGCATGCAAAAACAATGAATTAATTGGGCTTATATAGCCCATAATTAAACTCGATTTGGTGGAAATTAAGCAAAATGGAAGAGAGATGGACCTCAATAAATTACATGTTTAGTTTAGGAAAAAAATTACAGTAATTTTCTAAGGTTAAGATTTATTAGGCCAACCTTTTTATAACCCATTTTTCTCATATATAGTTAACATGTAAACTGTAATTTACTTCATTTAAATACGAAAATGTTTTAAAGGAATAAAAGGAATCAAATTATATCTTCCTCTACTCAACTTGTCAATTTCAGTGTCATGTATGAAGCAAACACAAAAGCAAAGACTGTTGCGAAAGACTTTTACAGAGTTGGTCATATAAGGTATCAAATAGCTTTTTTTGACTTTAACTTTATACATAGCTTTGTCACTAGAGAAGTGGATAGACAAAAACGGCAACAAAACAGTTTTTTCTCCTTAAATAATGGATAGAACTGCAGCCTTGTAAAGAACCTTGTTTCTCCTGGTAACAAAGTCTAATGTGACAACGTTAGAATGCCTTTACCCACATCTCAATTTTTTTCATTTGCTCGATTTTCATTCAGTACACTAATAAATTCCTAAAATTGTTACTTGTTGCAGAAAAAAGATTCGTGCTTTTTAAGGAGACTCTGGCTTTGAATGTTTTCCTCAATCAAAATGGACCAAATTTTTTGTGTGTGTGATACCCCGCAAATTGTTTGTATCATGGTGTTTTGAGATTGTGAGTTTTAAGTTGAAAAGTAATATGAACTTAGTATTATATCTATTTTTATTTAGAGCATGTGTTGGTCCAGAATACTGAGAATAGTTACACTGATGCCAAGAATATGTGTCTTTTTTCTGTTTTGGCAGCAGAAGCAGATGCCATTCCTGCATCTGCATGCCTTCTATCTTTGAACCAAATACAGCTTATGTCGGTATCAGAAGGCACCAAAAACTTTCATCATTCATTCAAAAGCAAAATGGTCAGAAGCCCCAAAACAAGGCCAAGTACTACTTTCACTTTAGCCTCCTTTTCATCCTGTTTGTTTAATAATGTTTATTGTTCATTTCATTATTATCCGCAACACAATCCACAGTTCACTCACTTTTTTCTTTCTGTGAAACAAAAGAGCCAAGGACAATTTTGTCCACAATCAGACACAGATTTGTTTGTTGGGTGTCTCATTTGGGCCCCACAGCAGCCCAAAAGTCCATGGGCTCATGAATTTTTTCTGTGGGGGCCATGGGTTCCGTACACTTGCAATATGGGCTATTCGTCTTAGTATGTTTGTGGCTCCTTTTGACGAGTAATGTACTACTCCAGTACAATCATACAACACCTTTTTTTTTTTTTTATTTTGTGTTCCATTTTGTTTTGGTTAATACCAAGTACAAATGTAAAAATATAAAATTTATCACTATATCATTAATTATCACACAATATTTTTGTATTGTGGAGTCCACTGAAACTTTAGTCGATAAAACGGAGACTATATGGTTGGTTGCTGCTTTTGTTGCAAATTATGTACTTTGAATTTGACAAGACATTTGAGTACTAAAATTTGAATGAAAATAGACAGAGTTAGATAGAAAAAGAAATAAATGAGGGTGGTGCAGTGTTAAACATTAAAATATTGCAGAGTCCCTGTGTTCTGTGAAAAGTTTTTGCTTTGAATTTGGCAGATTGGTTTGAAATAATGGAGATGGTGTTCATCAAAAGAAAAGGAAAAGGAGGAAGAGACCCCGCCACTACATTAGTATGTAACTTTATTTGCATTAAAAGTGTGCAAAACTTTTGTAAGTGTTTTAGTTTCCACTTTATACTTTTATTGGAGATGACAAAAGGTTGTAGATGGTGATGGGACCAATGAGCTGCATAGTTAAAGGTGTATAGAGAGAGAGAGTAACATTTAAAACACAAGATGATTCTCTAATCTTTTGAAAAAAAAAAAGATGATTCTTTAAGCTTTACTTTGACTGCAACTGTGCATAACATGTTCAAGACATGGTAGACAGTTTTGTGGCCTATATCTGAGTTTGGCCAATATTATTAGACAGTGTTCTTCTCTCTAGTACTGTTCATTTGGTGGCAGATGAGTTAAGACCATTTAATACATAATGTTTTGAAAAGCATGCTATTATATTTTTAATTTTGCTATTTGTTGAAAAATGTATTTTAATATAAGTTTACACATTTTTTATTTCTCCTTTTAACTATAAATAATTTAAGATGGGTGTAAGAGTTTGAAGAAATCATTGCTATTTGACTCTTTGAAAAATCCGTCAATATTGTTTATGACCCAATACGTTAATATAAATACAGTTAAATTTGAATTAAATACTTCACCAACTATGCCAATTGATTTGAGTTATATTATATGTTTTAGATTTGAGAAGTTAGCCATTCATTTTACATAGAGTAATGCTAAAAATATAACTTTGACAAAAATGTCAATAGAAACTTATAGTTATAAATTAAAATAGCCACTCTTTAATTATTTAAACACGAGTTATTAAACAAAATTAAATAAATAAATTTAAAGCTGATCATTAAATCAAGGAATATTTAATTTTATAACATTGACATTAATAAAGTAAATAATTTATGCATATATTATTCAGATAATTATTCCCTCTGTTTTAACACAGTACAAAGTCATATTAAGTGACTTTTTTTTACGCAAACATGAGAAACAGGATAAACGATAAAAGTAATTTATTTATTATGTGACGTCATTTTTTATTTCGTGAAAAAAAAACCTTTAACATCACTTGTTTCAAAATGGAGAGAATATATTTACTTGCAGTGTTATCTTAATTTGGCATGAACTTATTATACATAACAATTACTTAATTTTCATTTTTTAAAGGCGTATATTTTAATGCTGTAAAAAAGTTCATAAATTTTAAATCGGTGAGTATGATTTTAATCAAAACGTTTACCATTTTCCTCATAAATTATACCTTATTATTAATTTACATTACTTTCTAATATCAAGGTTTTTGTGAAACATTAAACTAGTGCACAAAAAAGTCTCCAAAGACAAATTCATAAAGAAAAAAGGGATAACATACCCGCTTATAATGTTAATATAACAAAATACCTAGTTTTTTAATGAGTTTTTATTTATTTTGAAGTTATCATATATTTATAAATACATAATAATAAGAAATGGCTTAGAATAATCTGATAGTGGACCGTACAGGGGTAATTATTGGATGGACTCCAATCGTACGGTGGGATTCGAATATAACCATGGCCCAAATCCAGCACCATTGGGCATCTCAACTTAAAGTCGCCAAGTTAATTAAGACCTACATTTAATTATTAAAAAGTCACAAAATTAAAAAGGCTAGGGTATTATGCATCCCTTTTTTCTCTTTTTTCTTTAAGCAATGCAACTTTTATTTCCTCTAAAAAGCTACCTTTAGCCCCTTTTCTTTTATGAAAATTAAGTTTGTCAAAATTTTAAGAACTTTTTTCTAGATGTACCTAGTTCTTTTACTTAGATAAACTTATTTATAAAAAATATAAAAAATAGGAAAAAAATGAAACAAAATTCTCCATGAGTTAAAAGTATACATAAATTCAAAATATTTTTTAAAGAAGGTATCATGAACGTTTTTTACACAGATCATACTTATACATAAAATTAAATTTAGCTTGTAAAAAACTTTCTTACATTTTTAATTTTTATTTTGTTCTTATTCAACTTTCCACAATATTTTTTAGGTAGTTGCTTCGATACTAAACAAAATGGTTCTTGCACTTAAAAAATTTTCAAAATATCAATAATGTCTTTTTTATTTTATATATTAAATGATTTTTCTTTTTCTCATATTTAAAAAAACATTTCTCTTATATTTTTTTTAACAATAATAAAAATAATGTTGGATGTAGTTAAGATATTTATAGTTTAAAAAATTAAGTTTAATACATTATTTTCAAATATTTAATTTTATAATAACTAATTCAATGTTGAATAAAATAATATAAATATTTCTTACTATTTATTAGATTTTTTTATTATTTATCAAGAAAGTTTGTTAGTATTTATGAGATAAGTTAACAGTTTTTTACTTGATTGCACTTATATGTGAACATAGTAAAAAGAGAAAAAAATTATTTAATAAATAAATTCTAAAATAAAAATAATTAGGAGATTGTTAGTAAATTAAGAATTTATTAAGTACACAGTAAACAATATATATTTTCCAAACTTTATTTTACGGGTCTCATTTCGCGAATTTTCACTCATCAACACCTTTTACCTTTGGGCCCTTAGACTATTAGTAATCGCAGTTGCTATTTCTACCTCACTTTTTAACTGTACCCCTACATTTTTCTTACTTTAAAAAAAAAATCCAACGCTACGCGTTTTATCATCACTTACACTATTCACAACATAACCCGATCCTAGTAGTATCATAACTAAATACTGTTATTCATTTGCTCCCATCACCAAACATAGTACCTTTCCATGACTTTTAGTGCAACCTTCTAATACTTTGCTAGCCATGCATCATAGGAACAAATTTGCATTCGATTTCCATCGTGTACAAAATCTTATCGAGTAATATATCAAGCCTGTGAACGAGAACAAACTCATAAATATAAGTGAAAGGAGTCAGTGAATGGGTAGATAAGATACAGTTATTAGGAGAAAAAAGGAAAGGGAGGTACAAAGGTAAAATAAAGAGGTAAAAACAGCAAGTGCCTTTTAAGTTAGGGAATTGAGAAAGCCCAACTCAGTGACGTCCAATTTGGGTTGTTTCTTCCTACACCTCCATATTTTCTTCCTCCACCCCCATTAATATACAAATTTCCATTTTGTTGTAATTTTGAAATCGAAAGTGTTTACCAAATTGTTCAATCTATAAGAGCTTCGGAATTGTACAACTTAAAAGTATTTTTTAGCTTTTGGTTACACAATCTGAAAATTATTATTTTTTCTTAAAGAGAGACTTTCAAATTGCATAATATGAAATTTTTTATGTTTTCTTAAAAAAGTACTTTTGTATTATATAATCTATAAGTTACTTCAGCTTTCAAATTACAGAGAGTAAATAATGACTTCTAAATTATGTAATCTAGAAAAAAAATACTCTCAGATTATATAATCTGAAAACCAAAACTAACTTTGAGATTCCAGAAAATATTTATGGGGTGCAAGATAAAATATATGGAGGTGGAGAAGTAATGCCACCAATTCAGGCATGTAGGTGAGGCCGGATTTGGAAAAAGTGGCTGGCTGGTACCAAGAAAAGAATCTAATTTTGAACAAAAACACCTAATGAATCAAATTGTTGGCGCACCAATCTCAGGTCCAAAATGTGATGAGAAAAAGAATAAATTTTATATTATTTAAAATGAGAGAAACGAAAGAAGATGAAAAGAAAAAGGAAATTCAATGTCCTTTTCAATTTAATAAAATATAAAAGATTTTATATAGTTTTTGTCTTTTTCATTGTTTTTGCGTTCTCTTTTCTTTTTTTTTTTTTTTTTGTTTTTAAATAGTAAAATATTTTTGGCCTTTTTTTTTTTTTTTTTGTTTTCCTTTTTTTTTTTTTTTTTCTCTTTTTTTTTT
>Ga0099824_1010745_pt1 | contig 10643 bp, 3 predicted proteins | sample SiratrowhiteBW_FD_76837 | JGI IMG/M metagenome (GOLD analysis project Ga0099824, IMG submission 76837) | Root nodule microbial communities of legume samples collected from California, USA - Siratro white BW | ecosystem: Host-associated > Plants > Roots > Nodule | place: USA: California... | reverse complement strand
TATATATATATATATTTATATATTTATAAATTTATATATCTGTAAATTTATATATTTGTATATTTATATATTTGTATATTTATATATTTGTATATTTATATATTTGTATATTTATATATTTTTATATTTATATATTTGTATATTTATATATTTTTATATTTACATATTTACATATTTATATATTTACATATTTATATATTTATATATTTATATATATAAATGTTGTTATTTTTGTTTTTTAAATGTATTTAAATAGATACATGTTAAAAATTTAAAGTATAAATGTAAAATATTAAACCTTTTGTGTTAACATAAACTCAAACTAAAGCAAGCCTAAAGCCTAATGGTTGTTTTTAAGCTCAATTTAATTACACAAGCCATCACATTTACTAAACATAACCTAATATGTTATTAACACCCACTAATGAGTCTCAAGCCAAATTCACACTCTCAAGTTCAATTTATTAACTCATTCTTAGGTCTAAAGTCGAATTGTTCTTCTTAAGCTTAATTTAACTATACAAGTGGTCACATATACTACACAATCTTATATGATATTAAGACTTCATAATAAGCCTCAAACTTAATTGACACTCTTAAGTTGAATTTATTAAAGTATTATTAGGCCGAAAATTGAGTTGTTGTTCTTCAACCCAATTTAATTACCTAGTTCATATTTACTTTTTAACTTATTATTTTATTTACAAATTTTTTTCTATTATATTTTTTAGTATTCTTTTTTAGTTTTTTAACAATTTACTTTTTCAAAATTAAACATTTTTATAAATAATTTTATACAAAATTATTTAATTTTTTTAATTTTCATACATACATATATTTTATATTATTTTCTTTTTCTATTATTAAATTCACTCTTATAAAACTACAGTTATTAATATAAATTAACTATACTATTTTTTAATTACAAAATTAAATATTTATTTAGGTATTTTATAAAAATTTATATTTTTAATTTTTTTTCACTCTTGAGTGGGCCAAACCCACACTCCTTATTTTTTTTAACTTTATTTTGCATTGTGTAGGTCTAACCCACGCTCCCTATTATTTTTTGTTGCACGTGAGCCAAACTTTCGTTGCATTTAACATTTTTTAAATTTATTTTTTCGTTCTGCGTGGGTCAAGCCCACGCATCCCGTAATTAATTAATTATTAAATTATTATTATGCATGGGTCTCACCGCTGCATGGTTTTATTTTATTTTTTAATTTTTTTTCCAGTTTTGCGAGGGTTAGGCCCACGCTGTCTATATTTATTTAATTCTAAATACTTTTATGTGAGTGGGTCTTGCGTGGGTTATTTTCTTTTAGCGTGGGTTTGGCCCACGCTTCTTTCATAGGTTTTTCAAATCGCATGCATTCTTCTTGCAACTATGAGAGTATTTTCTTGTAGTGAATTGAGGCAGAAAATTAATATATATTATAAGTTTGTCATCTCATACTTTTTTTACCTTATCGATTTTTTATTAACGAGCTTAAAAAGTGTCACATAATTGTTTAACTTTGTAATGATTATTTATTTATTTTTCCATTTTACTAACTGATTACTTTTATTTTGAACCTTAGTGGTATTGATTAAAAAGACTTTGCATGGTTGATTATGAAAAGAACAAACATAACAAAGATATACTCATAATTTTAGAATCAAAATGAAAAAAATCACATTATGTAAAAGAAATACATCATACAAAAATATTTCCTGCTGATAAAAAAAATATAAAAATATTTCCTAAAACAATCCGCAATTAAGAACGGCAAATTACCAACAAATGTAAACGCAAGGTGTCCAACATTGACACATAAATGAAACTACAACAAACAAATGAATGCAAGATTTCCGCAGGAAGTGCTTTCACATTATGCATTACCACATATATAGTTTAAACCAAACAACTGAACTCAATTCACTCTGCTGCACACTTTTCTGATCTGACCCTGCGTGCCGGTGAGTGGGCTAAGGTTGCTCATCTTGACCATGGCTTTAGCAAAATCGAATTTAAAGAGTAATGGAAAAGTGCTGTAAGTTTTGATCTGGATGTCCGTGGAACCGCCATTGAAGAGTTGTTGATCAGAGTGAAAAAGACCCATTTTGTTAATTAAATTTGTGTAGTAAGTACTGTCAAAAACGTCTTTAGTGGTGATATCTATGGGAGACAAGTTGCTATCACCACCCACCTTTGGACAATTAGCTTTCATTTGGTTTGCATAACTGGAATCTATATTGGTCTCGTTATAAATCCTTGATCGGAAGAGTACACATCTGCTCCTGCCTATTGTGTGAGCACCTGGTCATCATGAACAAGTTTAACTAGTTCAATATATATGAAAGCAAATCTTCATGATGTTTGAATCTTGGACGAAGAAAGAAAAATAATAATATGGTAAGATAGAAAGTGTAATGATAAAGACGTGTTTAATATATAATAGTGTTTGCATATAATTATTCAATCAATATTTTTCATGATACTACAACACCTTCAATCAATTCTCGTAATATTTTTTATAAGAATTTAATTGCAATCCATTCGCAATGTAAATATTGTTTTTTAAAAAATTTAAAAAATTATAAAATGACTTTTAATATTTAATGGTATGAATTTATACTTATAATATGATAAAAAACTCCTTTTTAACTTTTTCAATAATTATTGTAAAAAATTATATAGAAGTAAAGCATTATTCGTTTATAATATAAATAGTCAAATTTATTATTTCTTAATTTTATTTGGACATACTTGATTTCATCATAGTTAAAATCTATGGCGATGTTTATGTTATTTATTTACTAAAGGAAAATCATATATTGATTTTTTTTTATAGTTATGATGTAACATGTACAATCATATTACTTTTAACAATAAAAAATGTGCTATCATATTGTATTTTAATAACACATTTATCCAATCATCAATTACTAACAAAAAAATTAACTACCGAATTAATTATAAACATATATTTTAATGAAATTAAAAAAATTATTGCTATCATAAAAATGAAGTAATACTTAATATTTAAGCTTTTATTATATAACAGAAACCTTCCAATTCATTGTGCACGTATGAAAAGATGGTAAGTTGCATGCAGTAATGTGTATCTACCTACCTGATAAAGCCACCATTTCATTTACTGTGAAATGCTTCTTTTGGAAAGCAGCGATAAGTCCATCAAGATTCAGAAAGGGTGAAGGTAAATCAGAGTTTGCTCCACTTAAACTTGCGGTGGTCGAGTCCCTTCTGCCCAACCCAACAGGCCATCCAAGTCCACCAAGCTGACCATTATTTCTCACTGATCAGTTTCTCATCTCATATATGCATTTATTGAAGTTTCTTCTAATAAAAGTATTTACTTACAGTAACAACAGAATCCCTTGCAGCAACTGCTAAGATGTCAGCGCAAGAGACAACACCAGGGCACTGACGCTCTAGTTCAACTTTTATGCTCTCTATGACTTCGAAACCCCTTAGAGAATTCACGTTGGGTAAGGCACCTTGTTCGCCCTTGAAAGTTGCTGTGTCCGCTAGCAAAACCGATCCATCACATCCCTTCAAAATGCCACCAAAAGTTAGAACATGTTTTAGTTAGTCTCTCTTTTCCTTTCTCGTTGATTATGTAATAATACGTAAATTTATACACAGTTGGTTGTGATGTTTTATTTCACAGACGAAAAAAATTATCAATTAAACATTTTCCCATAATAATATTTTGGAATGGAACAATTAAATTATTCTGATTAATAAAACATGCCACGTTTTCCCCTCAAACTGTCGTTCAATTATTAATAGCTAGTATTAGTCATGTAGTTAACACGACAATGTGTTACAGAGGATCCGCGAGTATAAAACATAATAATAAAAAATAATAATGTTAAGTATACAAGCAAATACAAACTATTTTAAGAAACCACGAAGATAACAGATCAGCGATGTTTATGCTGACAAACTAATACCTTTAATATATTTGAGTAGGTGATACAAATACGTAATGTGATTTACTCAAATGAAAGAAAAATACATATTTAAAAAGATTGAAGTCATCATAGAGTCTATTAAAATATTTCACTAAATACTATCATGTCAAGTAAATTGTTAGTCACATAATTGGACGACAAATGATAAAGTGAACTATATATTATTCAAATTAAAAGGTTGAGGAATTTTCTTATTATAAAAACTTATGGACTTAAATCGTACAATTAAGTAAGATCGTTATGTGTAAGAGACTAAATGGGAAATTGTTAGTCTAATCATATATGGTGGCGATTGTTATATGTACTAAGTGGGAGGAACACAGATTTCACTTGTCAAACATATTGCACCTCTCGCATGCAGGTTGTGAAATATATATAAAAAATATTAAAAACAGACTTACTTGGACAAAGCAATCATGGAAATGAAGACGGAGCAAGGAAGCACCCATGCGAAGATCATTCAACACAGCATTGGTTACTTGTTTCTTAATGATGTCAAGGGCTTGAGGACACTTGAAAGCATAAAAAAGGGGGTTTAGCAGATAATTAGATGAAATTCCAGAACTAGTAGATGATGAAGATGTTGAATATTCTGAAGCTGAAACTATCCCAACAAGACATAAGACCAAACAGATTTTGACCCTTTGTTGAGAACTTCCAGCCATGTTTGTAGGAATTCTCAGCTTAGAGTGGGGAGAATGGAAGGGTTTGTGATTCGTGTTTGGTTTAGGGCATGATGAAATGTGTCGTCTATTTATACAACATGCTTACGTTTTATTAAAGTACAGGGAATGTTGTGGACATCCATGATATATGTTTTTTTGAGATTAAATGTTGGTTTCGTGCTATGGTATTAGCTGTATTGTGCTAAACAAGTTGACTTCTTCATATAGTTTGCAGATCTTATGGCGGATTTCGTTGCAGGCCACTCTGATAAATTAGCCACGCGAAGTCTAACCAATTGATAATTTAGGTTAAGGAAAAACAAAATTATTTTATCCCTTTCATTTGCAATTATATGTATCCTTTGTTAAATTGAAATTGATAAAGATTTTGATGTTATTGGGAGAAAACGAAAAAGTTATATGATGGATTGGTATACCATTAACTTTAATTCGCGTGGACTTGACACATTTCATGTCCGTAATTTGAACATTAAAAAATTCACTTTGTATGCCTCTCTATTTTTATATTATTTAATACACAAATATAAAGAATCGGCCTAAAGATTTTTTTAAAAAAAAAAAAAACCTAATCTTACGTTTCGAATCACCAAAACTTTTTCCTACATTTTAAGGAAACGTTAAGATGCTCATAATATATAGACCACCTTGTCAATATAAACCTTTCTGTATTTGTTTTCCTTCGAAAAATAGACTACATATGCATTTATTCAAGAATATTAAATTTGATAAATATTAAGGATTAGAAGAAAAAATTTCGTTTACAATATCATGTTTTGTCTTTAAAGATTAAGCTCTGTTAAAAAATTGAATAATTTAAGTATTATACTTACATTGTTTTCGGTAAGATTAAAATTAAGAAGCAGCAAATTTTCAGGCATATAGAAGAATTAGGCAAGCTAGATGATGAGAACAATTTAGACAATAGAGACAAGGAAGAACGTACGAGATTAATTGGTAAATTGAAAATGGTGACAACCAAAAAGTTATGTATTTTAAATCAAAAGGTAAGATGTAATGGGTTACAACTAGGGGATACAAACTCCAAATACTTTCATGCTTTAAGATTAAGTGGAAGAGAATGAAAAATGAACTGAAAGGATTATATTTTCAAGAAGTTGGTGTGAAGATTCAAACCGAATGAAAGAAGGGTGCAACAATATTTCAAGGACAAATTTTGACGAAAATGGACTAATAGAGTCAGGTTAGATGGGATAGTATTCCCAAAGGTGGTACAAGAGTAAAATAGGGAGTTAATAAGTAATATAGAAGAGATAGAAGAAAGAAGTTTCGATGCACTGTGAAGGAACAAAGTGTACAAAACCAGATGGGTAAATTTTTTAATTCATAAAAGAAAATTGGGATATAGTTAAATATAATATAATGCAGGTTGTTAACCATTTCCAATCTTCAAGCTGAAAAAAATGTGTGTCAAGTATTTGCATATTCCATATAGTAAACATAACAAAAGACCGAGAATATAAACTTTATATGGTATATTTGTATATTTCATAATAACTACTTTAAAATTGAAGAAATATTTACTAATGTAAATATTGGTGCCTAGAGAGTATTCCAAAATAAAATACTAACCTATGATAACTTGATAAAAAAAGAAGTATGCAATTATCACAAATGATGTGTGTTATGTGTGAGACACAAATTAAATTCATAGATAATCTAATTTTGACGTGAAGGATTGCATATAAAATATAGAAAATGTGTGATAGAGATATAAAATGTACATCCACTATCACTAAAACAACATTTCTTAGGTTTTTACGTGATAAGAGTACGTACAAATAATTATATCTAAAAAATAGTTTGGGTAACAATAATTTAGAATATATGAAACCATAATAATAATATTATTTTTAAAAGTTAAAAGTTAACTAAAAAGGAAATTTTTTATTTATATCAAATTAAAATATTGATTTTGACAATAATAACTATATAAAGGTAAAATTTATATATTCGGATTGGTGCATAAATCTCGTTTAAATCTATCGACTGATATTTATCACACATTGAGAATAAATGTAAAATTGAAGGCGCTGATTATAGCATAAAGCTTTCAATAAAGTTAGACACATAATAAAGCTAGTATGCAGGACTAGTTTGTGCAAGTAAAATCACCATTATAATAGGTAAACCCATATGGCTATAAACAGAATTACTGTTTTATTATATTATTCTGCATGAAGGAAGGTATTTGTTAGTGATGTAGGATCTCCAAGCAAAGAATAACAACTAAATGTCATTGGTCACATAAAGTCTACGGCGGGGAGGAATTAAATGTGAGTTCTTTTAAATTTGGGCTGGATAACTACTTAAGAGCTGCAAGGCACTATAATTTGGAGCAGGTAGTTTTGTGGTAGGAAAGTTAAGGATGAATTCTCTCTCCATATTTACAGAAACTCTAAAGTTAGTTTTGTTTTGTATAAAGGGTTGAAGGCATAAATGTAGATTTTTATATTATATTGGATTTCAAAGAGTCTGACGTAAAACTATTTAAGTTAGAGCACACTACTTCTTCCCTGTATTTTTGGCACATGATTTTCTTATGTTTTTTTTTTTTTTTTTTTATTTTCCGATGACTATGCAACTAGGTGTTTGTGGTGCTTTTGGAGGGCAGCTTGGTGTTCTGAATATGTTTGTGGTGATGAGTGTTTCTCTCCTAAATTAGAGCATTTGTGGGTCAAAATAGCTAAGTACTTTATATCTCCATTTTGAAATTGAGATTAAAACTGTGGTTATTTATTGGGATCTCAATCACCATCATGAATTTCTTCATTGAATTTATTTAATACTTAATTATTGTTTAATTTCAAATGTATTATTAAACTCCTTAAATTTAAATTTAAAATATTAAAATTAATTTTGGTATAACAGTGAATATTATAAGATGATTTAAATTGTAATTTAAAGTTTATAAATAATTATAGGAACTAAATAATCATTTTAGTCTCTATGAATAACTTGATTATTTCATAATTACTTTTATAATATGTATTAAAAGAAAATTAAATGGGAAAATATAGTTTAGACCGATCTTAGAAAGGAGAAGTATTATAATATGGTTGAGCAATATACTTTCTTTTTGTTACAGTAATTTTATTTAATTTAAGTATTGTATTTATGCACACATTTAATTAATCTTAGTTTTTATTTGAGATTGAGTATAAATAGTTAAATATTAATCATTTATATTAAATCTTGAATTGTCTTATTGAATAATTTCGAAAAAAATATATATATTTTCATAATTTGTTAATACACACATTATAAGTCTAATATATTTTCATAATTTGTTAATACACACATTATAAGTCTAATCCTAAACTTGATCAAATTTTAGTTGGAGTGATTTTAAATTTTAGTTGGAATGATTTTGTATTATTTTTTGGAGTGCATACCTAATTGTGATGCTTTGTTACCACTTTCATTTCATGTAATTCAAATATTAATATGAAGTGCTACCAAAATTTTATCAAATTTAAAAGAATAGACATTTTTGTATGTGTTAACAATTGTAAGAAATGTTTTCTTAAATGGATAGAGTTTCACCTTCAATTATAAGAGTGAAAATCACAATATATAATTGATGATGATGGAGTTTGTAACCTACCTAGTTATTGATTCAAGTTAGATGAATGGATATCAAATTAGTAAAAAATATGAAAAAAAAGATTTGATGAGTTCTTATCATTTGTTAAGCAAAATAAAAAACCTGTTAATAAGACATATTATTGTGCTTGTATTATTTAACATCCAGCTGATTATTCACCATGGAAGAAAATTAATAAGACACTTCCGGAATACTTTGTGTGGATTTAAAAGACTTTGAGATTTAAACTTTTAAAAATAATAATAATTGTTGATAATTTAAAACCTACTTTCTTGATTGTATATGAAGAAAAAACATACTATTTTATTATGATTATTTTAGTAATAACCAATTATAAAAGCATGATGGATTATATAAAATTTATTTTGTTTTTATACCCACATATGTAATTGATCTTTTTAATATATATTAATATGTTCAGAGTAATTATATTTTATATAACAAAATAATAATAAAAATGTTAATAATTTAAATTTTGATATTTTTTTATTTAATTTATTGTGATGTTTTTTTATTTATAACAATTATAACCCTTTCACGTTGATTTTAAATTTATTTTAATCTTAATTTGTATTTATATTTTAATTTATTTTATTATATTTTTTTTGAAATACAATATATATTTATGAAAATTTTATAATAATGTTTAATTTTTAATTAAAATTCATTTTAACTTTAATTTATATTTTAAAGTTTGATTTTATATTATTTTCTTGCTAAAATTTTATTTTATAAATTAATTTTTAAATATATTAGTGTAAAAATAATTATTATATTATGTCAAGCACATAATTCACCTTATTTTTTTCCATTCGAACAATCTTACTTTTTTAACATGTTTCTCCTCGTTTAAGCATTTATCCTACATACATTCCAAGGTTCCCAGTACAACAATATGGTTTATAGACTCTTATGTCTATATGTTCACTATCAATAAGAATTTATATAACCCTTTCCTTATTAGTGTATGGATCCTCCTCTTTCACCCTTCAAATGCTTGGTGTGATGCCTAAGTCTATGTTGACATAAAGTTTTTTCCTGTACTTTTGCTTCTATTATTATGTTATGCCTGAACTTCATGTTTGATATTAATGTTAGTTGTCATTTAGTATTTGATTTTTCTGTTGCTCCCTTTTTGTGCATACCACCTACTCAAAAGTTTTACAATGTTATATTTTTCTTTATTTTATTATTGTAGTTGTACATCCACAGATTTCCATCAGCCATGTTGTCTCTTTTACAATGATATTTTCATCTCTCGTTTTCACTTCACATTTGTAATATTTATTTATAATTCACATTCTAAATCATAATTAAAAGCACACATATTTATAATACATAAAAAAAATGTTGTCCATCATTCAAATTTAACTTAAATAAATAAAATTAATATCGATTTCATAATAAATTATATATATATATATATAATAAGATTAAAATTATATTAAATTTAATAAATAATAAAAATAAATTATATTAACACTATTTAACTAATTTTAATTTCAACTAAAATTAAAAAATTAAATTATTATCAATTAGATTAATATTAACTTAAATAGTTATAAATATTAAAAACATAACAGTTAGACAGATCGATAGTAACTTTAATAATTTTAAAAAAATTATATTAATATTTTTTAAAATAAATTAACCCTCGATGATTTTAATAAATATAAATATTAAAACTAAATAAAATTAGTATTAATTTAATTTCATTAATATTAAAATACTTATATTAATATTTGTTTAGTCAAATAAATTGAATTAGTATTAGTTGAGTAGATGCTAATTTAAATAAATATTGAAAATAAATAATATTAATATTAATAAAGTTCAAAAATAGATAAAGTTTCAGAAAGAATAAATTAAACTTTTAAATATTTTCTCAATTTTTAAAAAAAATTAAAATACTTATTAAATTTTCTTTGAATCAGTCAATCTAATAAATAAATCTTGAAAAAGGTGTGTTTTAATAATTTTTTATATTTAAATAAAAGAAGCAATATATTCAAGATTAAAGATATAAAAACACTATTAAAATAGGAAGAACGCAATAAATTTCTATTAATTAACCTTTTAAAGAAAATTGCATCCAATTGTTCAATCATATTGATTAACCTATTTATCACTTTTGAAACCTTTTTACAAGATAACCTTTATCATCTTGTTTACTTGTTAACATTGTTTCTTTTTTGTTGGAGGTCCTCCTTAAAATAGTCTCTATTTTGCTACCTATATCAACTAGGGGAGGTAGGTCTTTAGGAGGTGCTTATGTAGTGCTGCTAACTCCTAACACTTGTACTCTTAATCTGATCTTTTGGTATAAGTCTCAGCTTGGAAACCCATAT
>Ga0099824_1010738_pt1 | contig 10647 bp, 8 predicted proteins | sample SiratrowhiteBW_FD_76837 | JGI IMG/M metagenome (GOLD analysis project Ga0099824, IMG submission 76837) | Root nodule microbial communities of legume samples collected from California, USA - Siratro white BW | ecosystem: Host-associated > Plants > Roots > Nodule | place: USA: California... | reverse complement strand
GCTTTTGCCCGTAAAACTGCACTTTTTAAATCAGATTTGTACTTCAGCGGATAATCCGGATCGTTCAGTACGTGAGGCAGTTCATCTGCATATTCAGTTTTAAAAATTAGTGTGTATGCTATCTGAATAATACTAATAATAATTGGATATAGACAAAAAGTTTGTTCCAGTTTACCAACAAATTTGCCTTCACGAAAACTTTCTTTTAACCAACTTGATGAGATCACCCAAGCACTGTGCAGTCAACAATAACTCCTTGTTATTAATAATCATCACGAGTAATACATAGAAAAATGTAGTAGACATATATTGATGAATGATATGAAAAAATTCATAAAAATCAGAGTCTAAAAACATCTTCGACATGTTTAGATTTGATTATTTTTTAGGCTATACCATTTTTTCAATTGCTCAATTTGATTATAAGCTGTTTTGAACCCAATAATTATAGAAATTTATTCGCAAATCAAAATGCCAAGATTTCAACTACCTTCATATTAAAAAATATATCTCAACTTAAAATTTCAGTTATGACATCACGCAAGTTAACATTGAAAATACTATTCTGAACTTACCCTGAACAAAGCGCAGTACAAAAATTCAGAGTTTTTCTCACTTTTCCAGTGACAACGTGTGTGGTCATACTTCCACAAGTGGATACAGTACCACCAAGGTCTTCAATCACCTATACATAGAACAAATGTCTAACGGTGTTAACTTAAAAATAACAACCAGAACTCATCTTGTTAGTTAATTTCCAGGTTCTATGCTGTTACAAGAAAAAAAAAATAGAAAGCCTAAAATTAGACCCAGTCTCTTCCTGCCAGCAGCTAAAAACCAATCGTGGAAAAGAGAAGGGCTATACACAGTCGAAAGGAAGATCCCAGGTCTCTCTAGGACAGTTCAAAAAATGTTACTCGTCAATTTATCAAAACATCTATAAAATGCTTGGGTAATTAGACATACCTTTGTAAGCTGTGTTTTCTTAGCATCATCAGCAATATTCATCAACATAATTCTAAAGCATTGTTTAGCAGACGGCGGTTCTATGTTGATAGGAGCTTCTACATTATACTCGATACACTTTTCAGAACCTTTTGTAATCGATGGATCATGAAGAACTTCTACAGAACAGGGGTTGGCCTCATCAGTCTCTAAGATAAAACCGCAGCTAGAACCTGATTGATTGTCAACCAGCTGGCTCCCCTTCACTCTTTTTGACTTCAATGACGATAAAGAGGCTTCCCAGGTCCTCTTTGCACCTTTTGTAGATTGAGAACAATAATTCACATTATCCTGTGAACTTTCTGCAACAGTGGCCTGTCTATCATCATCATTTATTCGGGCAAAAGGAACAATACTACTACAGCATTGCTTAGGATTATGACTGTCAAATCCTGTTCATAGAGTAAGAGGTTACAACAAAAAATACATAAAAACATCAAATAGCCTCTATATAAGATATTATGTTTACTACCTTTTTCGCACACAAAGGATATCATTTAAATTATGAATTATATATTCACATTTAGAAATATGGGAGACATTGATTTATGCTCTACCACTGAGTGTCATATTCTGTTAAGGATTCATCTTTCACCAAAGCTTTATGTTGACTTTTACCTGATGTTGTTCCACGGGAACATTTATCTAGAAACTTCAAATCTACGTAGTTTCTCAGAAACTCCAGCTGCTCATCTTCAGCAATGGCAGGTGTAAAGGAATTCTGATGAAACTGTGAAGGGAGACACTTCGAAGTGTTAGCATCATCGGCTAAGCATTCTTTCGTTACGTGGCAAACCATGAGAGTTGAACCACCAAGAAAGCATAATGATTTCTGAATATCAGCTTTTACAGGTAACCTGCGGGCCCTTCCTTTGGTACCCACCTGTGCTATTTCTACAAAACCCTGCAGTTGTAATTCAAAAGGGGAAACATCATAACATCAGAGAACTAGAGGATCTTTTACAGGACCACTAGGATGATCACACGTGAATCAAGTATTCTAGACTCAGAAATGAAATATCAGCCATTTATACAATAAACCAGAAATGACTCTATGATCTGCTCAAGCTTCCAGGGAAGTTTCATTTCTAAATTACCTGTTTAAGCCAAAATCCTTCTGATTCTTTGTCTCCCCAGCATAAAATAGAACGAACACCAACACTTTGAAGTCTTTTCCTTAGCTCTAGAACCAATAAATGACCAAAACCCTGCAGGATATTAACCAATCATTAATTAAGATAGAAACCTCAATTGAACCCATATTACCACGAGCACAAAACCATGTAAACACATAGACAACAGATCACACAAGAAAGAGAATTACGAAAAGACTTATCATGCCATATAAGTTGCCACACATCAATATAATATACACATAAATGAGAAGAAACAACATCCAAATACAGTACGTCCTTTGACTCTCTTAAAAGAATGACCTTGGCTTAACATTAAAATTAAGGTAAGTTCCAAAACAAGTGAGACCTAGAAACTAGATGACCGTGTAAATTTTCACTATTTAATCCCATTATCTACTGAAAATTACTGAAAGATAAAAAGGAGAAAAACAATCAAATTCCAATTGGAGCTAAACCAGAAGCTTTATTTAGTCTTGTAATCAAAACGATATGAATGTTTATGTGATTAACCGTTGCAAGTTTATTTCTTGAAGCCGACTCCAAATGAGACATTTTCAGAAGGGGAAAAACGTTTATTACTAAAGGAAAAATGTAAAATGTAAAACGTAGGAAAGACCTTTCGTTGATGGATTGCATTGACAGCTGCAAGTGGGACCTCTGCAAATTCTGTATCTGCAGGGATGATTTGGTATGTGATTGCTGCTATAACCTGCCAAACATAGGTTAATCATAATTTAAGATCTAATAATACATAACTACTATACTTCTCTAATTTCCACTGCTAAGCTTCGTTAGAAGATGGTAAGAAACATTTTTTTCGTTTTATTTCTAAGACTGGTGATTTCTAAGATGAAAAGAGAGAACTATTGGTAAAGATCAATCAGGTCAATCATTGAGACAGTATCAACTTGTTTGTAGAACATTCCACGGTTAAACATATTCTGTGATTTGATTACCAATCCAACAGACCCCATTGAATCTCAGAGCTAAAATTGTCAAGTTTTCTCTTTAAGAAATATAGGCATGCCCTGCTATGTTGTACTCAAACGTACGGCATCTCAGGGCTAAGTTTGTTACATTACTCTTTCTCTTTAAGAAATTGAGACGTGTTTACTATAATTTGTAAACAGTAAACATACTAAAACAAATTTCCATAATTTTAATTTAATAGGATAGGATAGTATGGCAGTAGGCTTAGAAATATAACTCTGATAGAAAACGTGCGCCAATTTCTGACTTAGTTATCTAGCAAATATATATATACCTTTCCTGAATTTCCGACACAAGTGGATTTTACCAGTAGGGTTCGGTATTTCCTGCAAGACAAAACCTACTGTTAAACCAGGAAAAACAAGTTCACAAAAAAGGGGGAAAACTGTGAATTCTGTTCAAATCATCACAGTAAATGAAATAGTAGCAAGACAACCATGGAACCATTATGAACATGCAAGCAAAAGAAGGAAAATAAGAAGTTAATACCCATTAGTCACACATCTCTCAAGAAACTTGGATTGTTTTCCGGTATTTGCGGCATAATTCATTCCAGGTAGCTCTGTCTTGTACATTTGTAATACTTCCTGCAAACCCATTTACAGGCACATTTCGGATGGGAAGGTTAATTTGTTACCCTAAATTTAAATATTTCTAAAGTATTCAGAAAAGTGAATGAGTTGTGCTATTGCATGTGAAATAACTTAACTTATTTATAGCGCGTTTGCTATGTCAGTTTTGGGGAAAAAAAATCACGTTTTTTATTAGTTTTATGGTAGTCAGCCTGATTTTGAAGGTATCCAAACACACTATTAGACTTACCTCTTGACATAAGCATCTGCAAAAGTATTTGGAAACAATTACCAAAATAAGAATGATGTTAAGGAGAAGGTTTGGCGTGCCTATTATAGGAAAAAGTTTAAAAATAGCAATTAAGCCTCCTTTGTATAATCTGGTTGACACAGAGAGTTTGTCAGACTTCTCTGTTATATAAAGTCTATAAATAGACTTTTTATTTGTTTTAGGACTTTTCATCTTCGAAAATAGCTTTGTTGCTTGTGACTGAACTATCCATTGTAAAAGGATGTAGTTCCTTTGTGTAAACGGTTTTCTACTTCATGTGATCGATAAATTCAAGAGTGAATCTTTTTTGTAGTTTTCATTTCTTGATAACTAACATATGATCTGTCTACAAAGTATATTAATATCACTCTTGTCCATTACAATATCAATTTGTATCATACAAGATCACTACAACAAAGAGTGGACCGAAGTCCCAATAAGTCATGAACGACACTCTCTAATTGTAGAAAGAACTGAGACAAATGCTTATACAATAAACACTTACAATTAGTTATTCACCCAATTGGAACCTAAACAGTTATGGAGAGCGAGAGTGTTACCTGAAGGTAGGATTTACTAACAGAATCAGCATCTTTAGGATTAACCAGCACGAACTCATGCTCTATGAAATTATAAACCAAATAGCAAACATTATAAACGTGTTAACGATTATTACGAGTTACTATTAATCACGCAAGATTAATGTAAAAACGAATCACGCATAAATGTAGCATTGTACCTTTATGACCGGACCTAAAATCCTCAGAAACATTCTCATGCTTTTCAACAACTGCAGCGAAAAGGAGCATTAGTGAAAACCGTTAACCAAATCGAACAAGCTCAAACGGCATTGCGTTTTATATCATTTGAGCAGTACCTGACACTTTGATCTTTCCGCTTCGGGGAAGCGATATTACGACGGCGTTTGAATCGGGGTTACAGGTGAAACGAGTGGCCTCGACGGTAACCTCGCAGTTACCTGCGCAATGGAAAGGTGAGAATCGAAGTTAGAAACGAGCATTGAATCAGGTGGCGAATTCTAGGGTTTGAAGAATCACCGATGGAGATTGGAGAAGAAGGTTTTCGTTTTGGCGCCATGTCTCTTTCTGTTTTTGCGTTTTGGTTTGGATTCGAAGAAACGCTGAGTGCCTTTTATAGCCAGAAGCTGGGGGGACTGTGCGCGCCGAGAACGTGCTCAAATTGTAGGGTATTTTTGTCAATAAGAAAATTTTTACTTTCTTCTTTAAATAATTTTTTATTTATAAAGAAAATAAAGAATAAAATAATAAATATAAAATGGGTGCAAAATTTTGTTAGATATAAATAAATAAATATATATATATATATATATATATATATATAATGCTCCAACCAAATATTTAAGATGAAAATTGAAAAATATTTCCTATGTCTTTTTCTCTTTTGCAAAAACCACTTGGAGGTTTAAATCTTACATTCTTTTTATAATGTTTAAGTCTTAACTTTTAGCAAACAAAACAAATAGTTACTATTGCCTTACCCTCTTCCCTCTTCTGAGCGTGAGTGCTGCGGCACTTGTTTCTCGCATTCCTCATAGCGATGGCTATGTTGTTGTCTACAATTGTTTTTCCTTCTACCAAGCTCGTCATCCTTAACAACAGTACACAGGAGCGTGCACTTCCAAGTTTTCGTCATTTCTCTGGTAAGCCCCTCGATTAATTAGTCAGTTCAATCCTTTTCGCTTATGTCGGTCTACACACTTCCTTTTTCCATTTTTCCGATGCCCCAATTGCGTTTTATGTGTTTTGAGTGTAGATACTAGCAAGCGCTTTGAGAAAGTGTCGTCCTTGATTGCTTTTGCGGTGAAGGGTGACTCCACTCACCCCAAAGCCACAAGGAGAGATAGTAGAAACCCATTGTTGAGTGAGGGGAGAGATGAAGATGAAGCGAGAGGGCCCATTTGTCCTGGTTGTGGAGTCTTCATGCAAGATAAGGACCCTGACCTTCTAGGGTATTACCAACAAAGGACGGTGAAAGTGGAAGAGTTTTCAGAAGAGGATGGCGATGTGTTTGATGTTGATGATGGTGGTGATTATGCAGAAGAAGAAAATGATGAAGTGGGGCTTTTAAATGAAAGTGAAACTATGCTTGGAGAAGAGAGTGAGGGGTTAGATGAGATTGACTGGGAAGGTAAGTTACTGGGTGAAGATGATGAGAAGTTGGAATTGGATGGGTTTGCACCTGCAGGGGTTGGGTATGGTAACATTTCTGAGGAGTACTTGGAAAAGGTAAGGAGGAAGAAGGTATCCAAAGCTGAGAAGAAGAGGATGGCTAAGGAGGCTAACAGGGAGAAAGAAGAGGTAACTGTGTGTGCTCGGTGTCATTCCTTGAGAAACTATGGCCACGTGAAGAACCAGACGGCGGAGAATTTGATACCGGATTTTGATTTCGATAGGTTGATTTCGACGCGGCTGATGAACCCTTCTGGAAGTGGCAGTGCTACTGTTGTTGTCATGGTTGTGGACTGTGTTGATTTTGACGGTTCATTCCCTAGGATTGCTGTGAAATCTTTGTTTCAAGCATTAGAAAGAATACAGGACAACTCGAAGCGCGCCAAGAAGCTGCCGAAGCTTGTTCTTGTGGCAACAAAGGTTGATCTCCTTCCATCCCAGGTTTCTCCTACGAGGTTAGATAGATGGGTTAGAAACCGTGCAAGATCAGGAGGAGCACCTAAGCTAAATGGGGTTTATTTGGTCAGTTCAAGGAACGATTTAGGTGTAAGGAATTTGTTGTCCTTCGTGAAGGATTTGGCTGGTCCTCGTGGGAATGTTTGGGTGATTGGCGCTCAAAATGCAGGGAAATCTACTCTGATCAATGCTTTTGCAAAGAAACAAGGAGCTAAAGTTACAAAGCTGACAGAAGCTCCAATTCCTGGGACAACACTTGGGATCTTGAGAATTGCTGGAGTTCTGCCAGCTAAGACTAAGATGTTTGATACTCCGGGGCTCTTGCACCCATACTTAATGTCAATGAGATTGAATCGGGATGAGCAAAAGGTGATTGAGATCCGGAAGGAACTCCGGCCACGGTCATATAGAATCAAGGCAAGTTACTTGTTGCTTTTCCTGTTCTCCATCCTGGATCTAAATTGTTAGGGATGCTTTTGTTTTCTTGCTCGGATTCCAAGTTCACTTTGTGCATTTTCGTAAGACTTCAGAACTAACAGATAATTTTAGTATTATGTTTTCTACATAACAATTATGACCATTATTTGGCCTTTGAGGATTCTGAATCATAAACATGCATACTGAGTCTAGACTGCAAGGTTTTTATGTATATTTTGGAAAAGGAGTGAAGTTCTCACATGCTGCTTTTAATTTACAGGTAGGACAAGCTATACACATTGGTGGCTTGGCAAGACTTGACCTTGTTGGAGCCTCTGTTGAAACAATATATGTCACAGTTTGGGCATCACCAAATGTTTCTCTTCACATGGGGAAAATTGAAAATGCTGATGAGGTTTGGAGAAAACATGTCGGTATCAGGTTACAGGTATGCCTTCTGTTCTCCTTCCAACCTAGACATGTTTCAATATTCTTTGTTTTACTGAGGAGGTTGACATCTGTATTTTGTCATAGCTTGGCCATCTTTATTTCATTTTATTAATTTGCTCATACCAATATCATCTCAAAAATTCAAGTAACCAGAGGGAAGATTTAATATATTTGTGAAGAAGGGTGTATAATTGATTGGTAATCCCCCCTTCTCCTTTAACGGTCTTCTTGTCCTCAGTTAACCTTCACTAGCAAAGAAGTTTTTTTCAACATGTATGTAGGTTTTACTGAGCTAGTGTATATACCAAGAGTCTAACAAGAAACATATAGTTTTTTCCTTTGGGAGCAAGACATGAGGAATGAAGATCGAGGGAATGTGCTTTTGTACATATTTGTGAGTTTTGAACATCATATGTAGTTTTTCCTGCACAGTGTCTTCTGGCATTGAGAAATGTTAGAATTGACTTTGTTTGTCTAATCAAACTATAATATTTCTCTATAAAACCAACTACTTACTGTAGAAAAGAAGGCCATTTATGAATTAAATAAACTTAAACTATACCTAAACAACCAACCTCTGTCAATCCAATTTACCGAAAACAAAAAGAATATCACACCTTGGTTAACATTGTAATAGATATTTGAATCTAAATGAGGTTAATGCTGTCTTGACAAACGAGTTTGCTCTGGTAGATCTGCTTTAGCGATGATTGGTATATTAGCTGGTTGAAATGAGGCTAAATATGATGATTGTGGTCATAAATGGTTTGCTTCCCGAGTAAGAAACTGTGAGAAATTTGTCTTTTCGGAATTCAAAACCATTTACTAAGGGTTGGGATTCATGTGAGTGTACTTGAGCAGTATTGAACTTCAAAGTGGAAATATTTGGTGTTCTGATAATGGACACTTTTTACTTTCTGATTGATTTGCTGTATGAAATACTTGGTCTCACTAGTTCAAAAATAGAAGCCCTGATCGCATTTTGAGTTTACTCAGCAACAAATGCAGTCCTAAATGTGAATGATGCTTCCTCGTTGAAAAAAGGAATGTTGTACTGTAAATTTTTTGCAGACAAAAGAATATTAGCTTACCATTGAAGTTCATTTAGTATTTTGAAGCTGTTCTAAATTTTAAGTTATATTTAAAAGTATCAGCAACTAAGACCCGTCATCTTTTATCGCCTACAACTAAAGAGGCCTGCCCAATGATGTTAAATAACTGTTATAGGGTGGCCATAACGAGGTGTTTTTTTCAACCCCCTCCGCCATAGGCAGTTTGTTAAGGGATATATATTCATGCCATAGGTTGCAATGGTGTGTTTATGGAAGCATTGTGGCCTTGGGCGACACTCTCCCTTCTGCCATTGATAACCTTGGGCCCATGGTATACGCTTTTATTTATCTTTGTTGTTGCCACAGCACAAAGTTTGCATTGGACCATTTGTTAGATGTCATAATCTATATAAAAGAAATTACGAAGGTATAATTCTTTTATAAAATAATCATGTCCAATTTTGAGTTTTAATGATTTTAGGTCTAGTTGGTCCTTATATGTTTTATAATTCTATAGAAGCTTGGTATCAATAGTAGGGTGTAAACTAGGATTAGTTTAGAAGCTTAGGAGCTTTTTAGTACAAACAAGTGCCATTACCTTTGCCTGTAAATTAAAATTCATATTTCCTATTGATGCCATAAATGTTTTTATTATCTTTCCTGCGGTGGAGTTATTCTGAAATCCCTTTTGGACTCAAGGGTATACCAATAACAGCCTATTACGCCTAATGTTCTGCATCAAAGAGTATACATATAAGATAGGGACCAAACTAATTCTTTGTATGTTTTAGTCTAAGAAAAAATGTTATAAATTAGTTGTTACTAATTTAAATTGTTAAAAGCAGAAACTTCTTTTAATGTCGTTTTAAAAGTCTTGTATAATTTAAAACTTGCCGAGGGTAACTCTGGAGTGTAGTTTTTGGGAATTTAGATGTGCTTTATATAAATGTGTGTGCATGTTTGTGGTGTAGCATAAAACAAAATTGTCCTTATTAATCTTGGTCCTAGTAATTTGATGTTATTCTTATTCCAGCCTCCCATTGGTAATGACCGTGCTGCTGAACTAGGAACATGGCAAGAAAGAGAAGTAAAAGTGTCTGGAACTAGTTGGGATGTGAACAGCATCGACATAGCAATAGCGGGTTTAGGTTGGTTCTCATTGGGTCTCAAAGGCGAAGCAACCACGAAATTGTGGGTCTTTGATGGAGTTGAAGTAACTTTGAGAGAGCCTTTGGTGCTTGACCGGGCACCATTCCTTGAGAAGCCAGGATTTTGGTTACCTAAAGCCATCTCTGATGCTATTGGCAACCAAACCAAACTTGAAGCTCAAAGAAGGAAACAACTTGACAATGAGGATACGGAATACGTGGGGGCTGGGGCAGGGGCAGGGGCAGGGTTATCTGCATGAAAAGAAATTTGCCTCATTAAGGATGTACTTGAACTTACGTGTTGCATAGGCAATAACATGTTTGCAACTAAAGCTTATACACCCATTTCTAGCTACTAGTTGGTGTGTGATAGCCCCCCATCAACAGATACACATAAATGCACTCCTCATTGAATAGGTGTCACACTGGTTTAGAAGGTCATTGTGTAATTTTGACTGAGATGAGTAGCAAGACCTGCGTCTTTAATGTACATAAATTGGCATTTAATTTTAGGAGGTAGTTTTTCAAATTTTCTGTATTAACTGTCTTGGCACCTAAAAGAGAAGTGTCGGAATGTAATTCATTTATTCCTGGCTGATTAATTACTCTTGGGCCCCTGCTCTGTCATGTTTCATGAAGGTTACACGCATAACTCAATAGCTTTTAATAGTAAAATCAATTTTATCAAACTCTAAACCAAATCAACTTTCTTAAAGTACTTTTTACTTTTATATCGAAAATTAGTGTGCCAAATGCATAGAAACAAATCATTACAGAGAAGTCTTCTTTTGCTTCTTTTTTTTTTTTTTTTTTTTTTTTTAATTTTAATTTTTTTTTTTGTTTTTTTTTTTTTTTCCCAAAATTTTTTTTTTTTCTAGGGTTTTTTGTATATTTGTTATTTTTTATTTAATGTTTTTTTTTTAGTTTGTGTTTGTCTTTT
>Ga0099824_1010737_pt1 | contig 10647 bp, 2 predicted proteins | sample SiratrowhiteBW_FD_76837 | JGI IMG/M metagenome (GOLD analysis project Ga0099824, IMG submission 76837) | Root nodule microbial communities of legume samples collected from California, USA - Siratro white BW | ecosystem: Host-associated > Plants > Roots > Nodule | place: USA: California... | reverse complement strand
TTTTTTTTTTGTTGTGTCCCTTGGTACGTGTGTCATTTTTGTTTTTTTTTTTTGTTTTTTAATGCTTATGTTGCTTTTTTTTTTTTTTTTTTTTTTTTTTTTTTTTTTATCCTAAACTTGATCTTCTTAGTATTTATAGGTTATATGTTGCTAATTAATTCTCTACATTTCCATGTAATGCTAAGTGCTTTGCTGTCACTGACAAACCATCCGGTCTTGGGAATCTCTCCCTTGATCTGATGATTATCTTTGCAGCCTTACTTTGTGGCAGAGACAACAATGCCTGGGAAGAGTGGATTTGATTTCAGTGGTGCTTCTCGGTCCTTTAATGTCTTAGCTGAGTACCTTTTCGGTAAGGTAGTTATATATTTTAGAATTAATGACATTCATACATTTTAAAATTTTACTGTGTTGCACTCGATCACTACCTCTTTTTGTTGTCCCCCTTTTATTTTGAGAGAAGACAAAGTTATAGATGTGTGCTGTTGTTTTCATGGTAGAATACAAAGAATGAGAAAATGGAGATGACTACACCTGTTTTCACAAGTAAGAATCAATCTGATGGGGTTAAAATGGATATGACAACTCCTGTGTTAACAACAAAGGTATTATGTTTATTTTATGGATTTCGTGAAATATCTCATTTACAATCTTTATGTTTTTATATGCATTGCCAGCAAGTTTAGTATAATTATATTTTGTATTTAATATGAATCCATTTCAGCAAACATAACTTAGCAACATACCATTACATATGGCAACACTTAAACTGCCAAAGCTAAATTTCTGTTGGTGTAACAGTTTGTTATTGTCAATAATGGCAATGAAATAATTGCACCTAACTTATTTTCATGGTCTGAACTTTTATATACTATAATTCACAATTTAAAGACCAGGTTTCTGTAATTCAGGTTCAATTGAAATATATCTCTCATAATGATTCAGCAATGTCTGGACTACCCTGGCATATTTTTTCAAGCTGATTTTTCATAACTTTATCCAAATGCATAGTTAAAGGTGATGCCTGAAAATTCTATCAAATTCATTGGTTCTTTAACATATGGGCTAATTAATATGCAAAGTTTAAGTGCCTGAGATTGGATAAATTGATGTCATTTTTCATTTTATGAATCCCAATTAGATGACATAATAACATAACACTATTATTTTAACCATTTGGGTCACAGGTTCCTCTTCATTGTTTTTTCCCCTTTCTTTTGTATGTTATGATATAGCCAGTGCACTAGTGTCACTTTGCACTTAACTGTGGATTTTGTGATATTGTTTTCTGGAAGATCTATATTTAATAATCAATAAATCTATTTGATTAGGACTTATTTTTCAATATATATTTGTAATTTATGATGTTCTAATTATCAATGTATTATCTTAGATTGAAGATCAAGACAAGTGGACAATGTCTTTCGTCATGCCATCAAAGTATGGTGCTAACTTGCCACTGCCTAAAGATTCCTCTGTGACAATTAAAGAGGTGCCCAGAAAAATAGTTGCTGTAGTTTCCTTTTCAGGTGCGCTCTTGCCTTGATAAATTTAATAAATAACTTGTATGTAAACGTAATTTCATTTCATTTCCCCCTGTTGTCTGTTATTTGGGTTTTATATGCAGAAACCCGTTACTAGTGTAAATATTTAACTACTAGACGAAGCACGAATACTACGCTGTTGGTTTATTTCAAATTTTCAATCACATGTATATTTCTGTGTATTTGCGTGTGTAGATTCATCTCGACGTGTTCCATTTTTATTTCAATTGAATACTGGTATGCCTGGGCATGAACCATAGTTGGCTAACCATAAAGTTATACAATAGTAAACTAAAGCTCTTAAATATTTGTATTTCATCATAAATGCATCAAATTTTGTTCAAATTTAAAAGTGCTCGATCAAAGAAATAATTTTGTTGCCTTTGAGAATCAGGTTTTGTGAACGATGAAGAAATTAAGCAGCGCGAACTGAAATTACGAGAAGCTTTAAAAAGTGACAGTCAGTTTAAAATTAAAGAGGGAACTTCAATAGAAGTTGCACAGGTTAGAATCTTAATGCAATATTGGGGTTGACGGGAGGTTTACCCTTTGATCTTTTTCTTGTTCAAATGTCAATTGCTCTTTTATTTGCTTGCAGTATAATCCACCGTTTACTCTTCCATTTCAACGCCGTAATGAGATTGCATTGGAGGTGGAATGGAATAATAAGTAGGAATATTATTCACCAATTTGAGGTACCTCCGAATTTCCATCATTGATGCTGTAAGCTGTAAGAGCTGGCCTATTCAATATCATGTATCGGGTTGCAATAATAGGTTTTTTGTACTCGATATTGCTGCATGTCTTATATTATATATATATATATATATATATATAATTAGAGTGGGATTTTTACAATCAATGATGGAGGATCTACCAATTAATGCATGTTTAAATCTAGCATTGTAAATGTCTGTTACATAATACGAGAAGTACATTTGGATGTTTTCAGAGAAGTTACTTATGAAATAGCAGGATAGAAGACCTGGCAATAGTAGATTACCCATCTTACCTGTTATATATGCACACACCTTTTGCTTCTATTTTTTTTTACTATACTTCTGTGGTGGTATTGAGACAGCGGAAGTTGGCTAATGATCTGACACCTTTACTTTTCTCCCTTTCGTTATTTTGCTTCTAAACTTGTGTCAAGTGGAGGTTTATTCTTCGTTGAATTTAGTCCTTGTTGTACATTTCAGATGTTAAGAAGGTAATGTTTTACAATTTGAAATATAGAATTTCTCCTCGTTTATTGATTCCCTTAAATTTTCTTGATCCGCTTTGAGGCATTAATGTTTCTCGCTATGAGATGAAAACATGAAAAAGATAGCTCAGTCATCCATTCACAATGTAGAGAAAGATTATGTTCTCTCTGAAATGATCAAGAACTGTTCTGTATCTGATGCCCGAGTGATACCTATCTGATGCTCAAGTAGTGACGAAGTGACACTTATCTTAGGCCCAAATGGTTTCTTAATGCCTTTACACACACAAAATGTTAGATCAATCTACATAGGATTAAATAGTTCATGGTTTTATTGCATCATAAAGGATGTGCTTTGAAAGCTGAAGTGAGACAGTGTTTGAACTAAATCAAAGACAATTCCTAAAACGAAATCAAACTCCACCCAATACTTAGCTATATATTTAGTAGGTGTATGTGTAACTCAATATGTCAATTTTTTCTTTTATCCTGGTTCTGTTTTGTTGATATTAAAACAGAGTGGAAATATCTATGGTGGGCAATGACAAACTTCGTGTCCACTTTTGATATAAATGATGGGTCTGTTGACATGTATGGAAACCAATAGTTTATTATGATGTTAATAGCTAAGAGGGAAAGATACCCACTAGGAGTTAGGCATAGTGGTAACCAATCTTTGCTCCTAATACTAAGGGAGGATAAAGGTTTGTGCCCTGAAGATCCAACTTCTGAATAGGACTAAACCTTATTGCTCCGTACCTGAAAGGACTAGTCTTACACTTAAAGGATGCGAGAATACCTGTGAAACAAACAAATAAAATAAATAATAGGAAAAGAGTGTGAAGGACTGCATTATAAGGAATGGTATTTTACACAAGGCCACGTGTTGGGAAGCATGGCAATTGTGTGCTATAATTGAGGTTTGAGACTTCTAAACTTTAATGGTTTCAATAGAGTCTTTTTTAGTTAGTGGATATGATATTGAGAGAAGATTTCTATTCCATTTTTATCGCCTTTATGATGGCAGAATATGAGATTAATGAAAACTTAAATAGAATGTTTGTGAAGTTTCCTGGATTTCATGATCTGTTCCTTATCTCAAGTGTCTATTATCAGTTTGTGGATCGGATAGTTTATGTATGTAGTTAACAAATGTTATCACACACAGTAGCAATCATCGCTGGGTTTTTGTTTTTGACAGTAACACCTTTTCTAATAAAGAATGGATGATTTGTAACTTGAGAAGCCTACCAGGTTGCCATGTTTGTTATGTAGTAGATCTTACATTTTTTAAAATTTATTAAATTCAAATAAAATATACTTGAAAAAGGAACAGTTGAGGTTACATTCCCGCTAGTTCTACTGGTTTACTTGAACTTGAACATTTTCTCTTTTATCCTAACCCCTCTCCCCAAGTGAGTTGGATTATGTCAAAATCGATTGCTCATTAATCTTACCCACCTTTTCCTTCTTTTTGTTGATTTCTTCTTCCCCTTTTTTATGATTTTTTTATGCCTTGTCACTTCCAACTTCCTCTGTCTTTAGTGCATGACTCAAAAAACACTTTTTAGTCCTCCTATGAGTTTTACTACCTTTTTAGGTATGTGATTATTCCTCCCAGAAGTGTCTTATACGGTGGCTTTAACATGATGGTGATTGCAATGGGATTTGAACAACTGCACTGCAAATAAAGTCTACCCACATGGTAACTTGAGTTGCCTACTAAGTCAGACTAGTTGATTATTACAAAAGCAATTTAAAACTATAAATTTAGCCTATCTTTTAGAACGTGATTCTATGTCCTCACGTTAGCTTATTGGTATCGAATCTAGACATTTCAAGCTGTTGCTGCAGAACAGTAGCAGAAAATTTTATTAATTGTATTGGTACAACGGTTAGTGCGAAAACATATCATATGAGATGGCGATCTTTAGGGATCTGTGTTGTTTCTCACACAATTAATTCAATTGAACAGCCATCATCCCCGTGCCTAATAAATTTGGGGATATTAATGTGATACGTAAGTAGGAAATTTGATTAATATTGTGTGGTTCTGGTAGTTTCAAATAATCATGCAGATCTAAGTGGTAGAGATTAAATCTGAATTAACAATAAAAAATAACATGGCTGTGGTAGAAATGAGAGATTTTACACTTTCAACGAATATAGACGTTTTATCAGAAGTTGACCCCTCTCATCAGATTATGCATGGACTATGGATTAGTGACAATAATAGGAAGTTGATCCAATGCAATAACGAGAGCAGTAGAGCAACACCATTGTAATCATACTTTCGCCATAAACTCCAGTGTGAATGGCAAACATAATCATATTTTCTCCATTATTTTTTTTTTTTCATGGAACTTGTATTTGCATTTGAAAAATCCGTGTGAATGCACGTTTTGCATTGAAGGTTGGGTAGTAACAACTAATAAAAAACATTATCAGTGATTTCTGACGAATTCATCAACACATTATTTACAAGCATGCAGAAAAAAAAAATGTGTTTATTATATTTTAGCTCATATTTATTAAGCTTTAACTTTCTCTAGACACCTTTTCTCATTTCTTATGGTCGCTCCGTTTTTATTTTACTTTTTAATTTAAATTAAATTATTTTTGTCCGTTTTCTTAATTCAATTGATATAATTAAAATATTAGTAATTATAAATCTACATAATTAGAGTAAATTACATAACTAATCCAAGAGTTTAAAATCACACAAACATTTTATGTTATTTTTATCTTTACATTTACCTCTCAATTGTTTTACAAATGTTATACCTTGGTATTTATTTTACATTAACATAACATCCTTAATTGTTTGAAAACATTGTAGTATATCTATAAGGAGGTTGTTATAACTGTTAAAAAAAACTATAATTTAAATGAGTTGAAAAATAATTTGTTTGTCCTCGATAAAAGTCATGACTAACATAGGTTAAAAAATAATTCTGTCAAGTTGATAAATAAAAACTTGAACAATATATCTTCTAAGAAAAATAGTTTGTTAAATAATTCTGTCACGTTGATAAATAAAAACTTGAACAATATATCTTTAAGAAAAATAGTTTGTTAATATTGATTGTCGTCGAAAATAATCTCACATCAACTGAATATAATAAATGTTGATGTTAATTAAAAAAGAACTATATTTAACATCACTTGAAAAAATTGTTAATATTGGTAAAATAAATCTTAATTAACATTAGATAAAAAATAATACTAACTTATATTGATGAAAGAAAAAAAAATGAAAAGGATAACTCAAAAATAATTGCTATTCACTTTGAACTTTAACTTACGAGAAATATTTGTTGACAAGAATTGAACAATTATGTGAAACCGATGATACCTCTACCTTAGTTGAATTGATGACATAATAACCAAAGTTAAAAAAAATATATAATCTAATCGAGATTGAACGAAAAAAAAGAATATGAAAAAAAAATTTAAATTCTTAATTTCTTAATAAAATGTGAAGTTCTAAATTTTAAATAGTCAAATTATTTACTATATTTCAAAAAATTTAACTTCTTTTAAAATTTATTATCTAAACGATATATCTTATTTATTTTAATTATTTATAAAAATATACCTTTTAAAAATTTATCGTCAAAATTAAAATTAAAAAAATCACTTCTTTGTCATTTTTTAGATGTTATAGCAGATGAGTTGAGCCTCAAGCTTTTGCAGCATTTTACTATCTCAGTCACATATAACGTTTGCATCCCTATTTTTGCTGCATGCAATTGTAGTTAGCCCCCCTCTCCCACATGGACTATATTTCAAATAGATTAAAAATACAGAGTATGGTTAATCTGGATAGGGATTTAAGTTAAGGTTAAAAGATGGTCAATTAGATTTTGTTGCAGAAATCGGTTAGCAAGAAAGTCTGCATAAAAACGTTGGTTATCCAAAAAATCTACTATAATCTGCATGGACCCTTACCTATTTCTTCATTGATCATATCTTCCATTGATTGGCAATATCAATTAGAAAGCCACCTCTCTCTCTGCCTCCCTCTCTTGCACACTTTCTTAGTGTTCTGGATTACTTGCGAACGTTTTTGGTTTGATGTAATGAGAACACAAAGTTATAGCATAGAGGAGAAGATGCCGAAAATGAAGTCTTAAGTTTTTCTTTTTCATCTAATGTGTGTCTCTTGTTACACTGTATAAGGGCAAGCTAGAAAAAGTGAAAATTTAAGCATGAAACTGTATTGGAACTTCAAATACATTGCTACTTTACTTCAGGTATGCTTTCCAAAGCTGGTTTCCACCCTTGTGAGACATCTTCATTCTTTTGAGACAAATCTTCACCCTTATCCTCATGAACTAGAGACAACATCTTGCTCACTGAAAACCCTTCATTCTGCAGCATATTCTGCAGCTCTTGCTTACTAATAACAAGCTTAATCCTAACCACGCTACTTTTCTGTACATCTTGGACTTCTGGATCCGCGAACCTCACCTTCTTGTTAGTTTTTGGTGAAGGTGGTGGTAGAGCCACAAGGTAATATAACTGCCCTCTTACCAACTTTGTTTGTGGCTCAAGATACCGCAGGACTGTGAGAGATTCAGACACTGCATGGCCAGAAAATTGTACCAAAACCTCTTCCACTTTGATCGGTGTTTTGTATTCAAGAATTTTCCCATCTGTTTTCACGATCTTCACAACGTTCTCTTGCAGCACCAAGCAATTTCCCATGGCTTTTCTACAGTGCTTTTCTTGGTAAGCAAGATGGTGGCTTATTAGTAGTACCAAGCAATTTGGTTTTGTGAATGCAAGAAAAGTAGCTATGAAAGGTGCAATATTTAAGCCAATGGCTTTAGAAAATACCCTCATGTTGTAACAAGTATTACGAAAATACCTTTTGCTCTTTTTTCTTTTTGTCTTCTTTGGATTATCTCCTAGCCTCCTAGGAAGAAAAAGTATAGCTGTGTTGCAAGATTTGTTTGGAAAAAATAAAATAAAATAAAAAAGGTGGATTTTGGGCGGTGGAAGGTGCACTTGAGTATGTTGGAGGGGGGTGGGGTCCTGAAAAGCTCAAGTGGTTGACCACTTGTGCACTATGGATTTAGTTGTGTTGACTAAATTTGTGCCACACTGACTATTTGCTCCTCTGCCATCTCCACTGTTACATCAAATCAAAACATGCTCATAAAGTCGGCAATAGTGTTCAAACTTGAAAGCATGTTGCAAACTTTCCTCCTTTGTCTTTTGCCAAAATAATTGTGAAAAATGTTGTTAATTTGCTAAAGAGATGGCCATATCTATTGGGACAACAAAAAGACAAGGATAACGTAGTTGCTTATGTCAATCAACCAGCAAGAATGTAATTGTGTACAAGAGATACAGCCATGGAGCTTTGTTATGTTGCACTTGTTAAAGCTAGGTGCGTTTAAAGAATGTAGAATTAGTAACAACTCCAGAACATTATACACTTGCAGCCTGACTGTGAAGAACCATGTATTGTCTGAATTATGTAGAAGAGTGTTGTATTCAGTTTTTATCGAGCTTCTAGAGATGGTGGATTGCTTATTTGAAAGCTAATATACAGGAGAATTATCAAGATAAATTATATAATCAGTCACCGATTTTCTAGTATACTTTTTCAGCTAAAGCTCACTACTCGCAAAGTGTGTTTGCTTCATATATTTTAGAAGTCACTTGATTATGGCATCAGTAAGAATAAAGATAAACTAGCTTAGATGATAAACAAATTAAGTTATATTCGATTTAGTTTCAGTTAAATATTTTTTTTAAAGACAAATATTAGTTAAATATATAAGTCTTGCAATCAATAGTCTATAAGAAAGAGGAATCATATAGACTATCTCTCCATGTGGACTGGCCTTTAATTAATTTTCATTGTGTTTGGTGAACTTTAATTAAAAATAAATAAAACTTAGTTTTCATTCAATTCATAATACTTGATTTCTAAGCTTAAGAAAATTCAAGTTACTTACAAGTTGAAATACCAAGTATTGATAACGTACAATATCATTATATAACTTATGCATCATCCTAGTTTATATATCAGGGGAAATTAAAGCTAAGAACTACGGGAAAATTTACAGATTTCTTCTTTGGGTTTGCGAAATTCATTCAAATTCAAAAACGATCAAAGGCTATGATTAATCTGTCCCAACATGAAATCGATCCTCATTTCAAAAATGAAATTGAAATAAAGACTATATATACCCTCTTTAACATCTTCTTGTGATAACAGCTTCTATAGCTTGTGGTGTATATTCTTATAATGCACGTTTAAAAATAGCAACAGCTTCTTCCAATGGAAATGTTGCTTTTAAGTTTTGATTTGCTATTGTTTGGAAACATTTGCTATAGGAATCTAACACCACTTGGGATCCACACATCAACGTCGTTTTCTCCATCCATTACATCGTCCTACATTAACATGGTTTGGTCTTGTGTCATTTTAGATTAGTGGTGGTCCATCTCAGAAAATTTTGCGCCAAATTAGTCATTGTCATGCTTTAAAATCTATATCCTTACACTTCAAACTACCTCAAGCGCGGAAAATTTATAAGGTAGTTTATAATTACTATCAGTTTATAGTCTCAACCAAATCTTATATAACTTAATAAAAAATAATTAATTTGTCTAATTTTAGTACTTAATTGCGCATTTCATGATCCAATTTTACGTGTTTAAGAGACATGTTAATATTTTTGTGAGTGTTTTTGAAAAACTTAATGAAAGGCCTTAAGATATATAGAAGGCAAAAGTAGTGGAAATTAGTGCATAGTGATGTTGTGAAGACGCATGGTTTAGAATAATGAAATAGTTCTTGGGGTGCAGTGGTAGTGGAGGTAGGAAGTAGGACTATTCAATTGGAAAATCTATGGAATATAAGAATTGCTTAACAGAGAAAAGGAAGAGGCTTTCTTAGAACCTACTTTAACATCATTATCATTCATTCATCTTTTGCTGTTCTTCTTAGACAAACCCTCCCTTCTTAAACAAACATTTTAAGGATTCATTGTACAATTTGTATATCACTTTAGCCTTTGGTGGAGTGGAAAGGAGAAACAAAGGAAGAAAGTGGAAAGTTACCCTTTATATTTTTTTCTTTCAAACAAAAGTTAAAATTTAATTTTCTCTTTCAGTCCACTCTTTTCCTAAAGAAGCAAAATTCAAACAAGGATAGAAATAATAAGTTTTTTATCTAATAATTCTTGCCCAAACGAAACAAATAACTATCCTTACCCATTTTTTTATTATGTCAACACATTTATCATGAATCTAAATAAGGATAAAATAATAAATAATAGAAAATATTAATAAGATAAATAAAGGCTAATAGATTTTATATATTTAAAAAAAATACTAATTATATTCTTTAAGTCCCAGGCAAATTTTTCAAATTGATGTAATTTGTTTTTGAAATTTTTAAAATGGTGTATTTTTTTATTTATTTCGGGATATGGGTAAATCGTGCATAGGAGACAGATATCATTGTGAAGATATGGGCCATATTCCATGATTTAATATAAGATATAAATGAAATTGTGAAAATAGTACACCATCTTAATTTACTAGATAAAATTGTACAATTAATATTTTAATTAATGAGTTAATTAATATAGTGAGAATACTGTACGATTTTAGGAGGGTTAATATTCTCCACCTATTCCTCTTTTGTTTTGTTTGACACGTGTGATCTGTTCTTAATGTGCAACTAAAATCAATAAAATCAATGCAAATTTAATTTGAATAAAAAAGTGGTTATTGAGAAAAAAAAGTTACATGTTATGAATTTATAGTTCTTAATATAGAAATAGATTTAGTTAGTAATAGATATAATTTAAAAACTAACAATAAATTTATTTAAACAATTATATAATATTTTAAAATTTTTCATTCTAAATT
>Ga0099824_1010736_pt1 | contig 10647 bp, 5 predicted proteins | sample SiratrowhiteBW_FD_76837 | JGI IMG/M metagenome (GOLD analysis project Ga0099824, IMG submission 76837) | Root nodule microbial communities of legume samples collected from California, USA - Siratro white BW | ecosystem: Host-associated > Plants > Roots > Nodule | place: USA: California... | reverse complement strand
CGGCGACCACGAGCTTCGTGGTGCTGATCCTCGGCTTCGCCTTCCATTGGCAGTCGACCCGCGCCCGCGAGGGCGACCTGATCAACGACGCCGTACGCGGCCGGATCGACACCGCGCTCAATCGCGGCCGCTGCGGGCTGTGGGACTGGGATCTGTCGCGGGGCAGGATCTTCTGGTCCCAGTCGATGTTCACCCTGCTCGGGCTCGACTCCCGCAACGACCTGCTCACCTTCGGCGAGGTCAACGCACTGGTGAAGTCCGACGACATCAACCTGTTCGACATCGCCGACCAGCTCATCTCGGGCGAGATCGACCATATCGACCAGAGCTTCCGGATGCAGCATGTCGGCGGCCATTGGATCTGGCTGCGCGTGCGTTGCGAGCTCAGCCAGGCCGCCGCCGACGGCGGTCTGCACCTGATCGGCATTGCCGTCGACATCACCGAACAGAAGAGCCTCGCGGAGAAGAGCGTCGAGGCGGACTTGCGGCTGCGCGATGCGATCGAGACCATCCCGGAGGCCTTCGTGCTGTGGGACGCCGATGATCGCCTGGTGCTCTGCAACTCGCATTTCCAGCGGCTGCACAAGCTGCCGGACTCCGCCGTCACCCCGGGCACCTCCTACGAGACCGTGATCGAGGTCGGCAGCATGCCGGAGGTGCGCAGCCGCCTGCACGAGAGCGGCACGCCGGCGCCCGGCGCGCGTACCTTCGAGGCTCAGCTCGACGACGGCAGTTGGCTGCACATCAGCGAGCGGCGCACCAAGGATGGCGGCTATGTCTCGGTCGGCACCGACATCACTCGCATCAAGGCGCACGAGCAGAAGCTGGTCGACAACGATCTGCGGCTGCGCGCCACGGTGGCCGACCTCAAGCGCTCGCAGTCCGAATTGGAACGGCAGGCCGTCGAGCTCGCCGACCTCGCCGAGAAATACTCGCAGGAAAAGACCCGCGCCGAGGACGCCAATGCCGCGAAGTCGAAATTCCTGGCCAATATGAGCCACGAGCTGCGCACGCCGCTCAATGCCATCATCGGCTTCTCCGAGATCATGGGCAGCGGCCTGTTCGGCGCGCTCGGCTCGGACAAGTATCAGGAATATTGCCACGACATCCTGACATCGGGGAAATACCTGCTCGAAGTCATCAACGACATCCTCGACATGTCGAGGATCGAGGCTGGCCGCATGAAGTTCGACATGGAATCGCTCGATATCTCCGGCATCCTCGCAGAGTCCCTGCGGGTTGTCTCCGGCCGTGCCGAGGACAAGGGGCTGTCCCTGGAATCGAACATCGAAAGCACGATCTCGGTGGTCGCCGACCGCCGCGCGGTCAAACAGATCATCGTCAACCTGCTCTCCAACGCCGTGAAATTCACGCCCGACAACGGCCGCGTGCTGGTGCGCGGTCAGATGCTGAGCGACTCGATCGTACTGTTGATCGCCGACAGCGGCATCGGCATTGCGCCGGATTCGCTGCGTCGGCTCGGCAAGCCGTTCGAGCAGGTCGAGAGCCAGCTCACCAAGAGCTATCAGGGCTCCGGCCTCGGGCTCGCGATCGCACGCTCGCTCACCACTCTGCACGGCGGCTCGATGCGGCTGCGCTCGAAGCTCGGCGTCGGCACCGTTGTCCGCGTCACGCTGCCCCGCGACCCGCGTACCCTGCAGGCGAAGCTGCCGGAAGCGGCCTAGACTCCGGGTGACTTCGCCAGCACTGCCGCCAGCAGCGCAGGATCGCCGAGCACGGCGAGCGTCTCGCGAGGGGTGAGATGGCGAACCGCCTCGTCAAAGCTTTCACTGGCCTCGATCCGCGCGCGCGCCACCGCAAGGTCGAGATCGATCTCGCCCGGTCCGCCGCGCCTCGCCGGCGGAAGCGTGGAGAGATGACGATGCAGCAATCCGGACTCCTGCCGCAGTACCGCGAGCGCGGGGGCGGATGTGGGCGCGAGCCGCGAGGCCAGTTCGTTGGCGCGAACCAGCACACGAGGCGGCGCCACCTCCTCCGGCGTCACGAACAGCGCCCGCATCTCCGGCTTCGCCGTCCAGGCGCCGATCGGGATCGCAAATAACAGGCCGACGATCACCGGCGACATCCACAGCAGCAGCGGAAACGACACCGCATAGGCACTCGCCGCCATCGCGACACCGCACGCGGTCGGAATGCCATACTTCCGATAGAGCTCCCGCCGCTCGACCTCGCCGTAGTCGCGCCGCTGCGTCTGCCAGCCCGCATCGCGCCCGAGCAGGATTTCGACGACGGCAATCGACTGGAAGACCATCATGACGGGTGCGATCATCGCCGATATCATCAGCTCGGCAATCACGCCTGAGAATGCTCGAAAGCCGCCGCCGAACTGCCGGCGCGCGTCTCGCCTTATCAGCAACAGGATGAAGCCGAGCAGCTTCGGTATCACCAGAAGCGCCATGGTGAGGCCAAATACCCACGCGGCGAGCACGGGATCCTGGGCCGGCCAGTTCGGGAACAGCGAAAAGCCCTTCGGAAAATACTCAGGGCGAACGAAACGCGCCTGCAACGAGATCAGGATTCCGCGCAGCAGGAACAAAAGCCAGAGCGGCGCGGTGATGTAGGAGCCGATCCCGGTCATGAAGTGCAAACGCGAAATCCAGTGCAACCGGCGCGTCGTCAGCAAAGCGAGGTGCTGCAGATTGCCCTGGCACCAGCGCCGGTCGCGCGCGGCAAAATCCAGCAGCGAGGGCGGCACCTCCTCGAAACTGCCGCCGAGCGTCGGCGCCATGTAGATGCCCCAGCCGGCGCGCCGCATCAGCGCCGCCTCGACGAAATCGTGGCTCAGGATATGTCCGCCGAACGGCTGTGGTCCGGACAGTTCGGGCAGCCCCGCCTGCTCCGCAAATGCCTGAATCCTGATGATGGCATTGTGTCCCCAATAGTTGCCCTCGGAGCCATGCCACCACGCGACGCCGGCGGCGATCATCGGCCCGTACAGCCGGCCGGCAAACTGCTGCAGGCGGCTGAACAGGCTGCGCGCATTGACGATCACCGGCAGCGTCTGGACCAGCGCTGCCCGTGGATGGCTCTCCATGGCATGAACCATCCGCACCATGGTGTCGCCCGACATCAGGCTGTCGGCGTCGAGCACGATCATGAACTGGTATGCGCCGCCGAACCGCGTGATCCACTCCCCGATATTGCCCGACTTCCGCGCCGTGTTGTCGGCCCGGTGCCGGTAGTAGAGCCGCCCCGCGCCGCAGGCGTCGCAGAGTTCGAGGAATGCCCGCTCCTCGGCGATCCAGATATCGGGATCGCGCGTGTCGCTCAGCACGAACCAGTCGAAGCTTGCGGCCTGTCCGGCCGCCTCGATGGACTCGTAGATGGCGCGCAGGCGCGCCATCAGTTGATGCGGATTCTCGTTGTAGGTCGGGAGCAGCACCGCGGTCCGGCTCGCGATCGCCGGCAACGGACCATCGCCGCGGATCGGCAAGGCATTGCCCTTGCGTCGAAGCAGAACCCAAAAGCCTGCGAGCGCCGAGGCAAACGAAAAGGCGATCCAGGCGAGCAGCGCGACGAACAGCACCAGCACCATGCCTTCCATGATCGTCACGCCGCCGACTTCGACCACCCGGTACATCTCGTAGGCGCCCGCGCCGGTCAGCGCCGCTGTCAGCACCAGCACGAACGCGCGACGCGTGACCATGCCCGCGCTGACCGACACCGGCTTCGCGGCCGCGCGCGGCGGCTCGCCAAGATCGGCGGCGGACATCGCGAGCGGGCTCTCCTGCGGAAGGAAACCGCCGGCCACCGTGGTGACGCCGGGATCAGGCGACGTGACTATGGCGCCCATCGATAGACCCAAATCTCCGAAAGCGGCTTGTCGTCCTGGGCGAGATGAGCCCGAAGCTCGATCGGCTCCTTCTTGACGGCGCACTGGAAGCTGAGCCGCCATCCACCGGTGTTCGGGTTCGGCTGCGTGACGATGTCAGTGACTTCGGACTTCTCGGCCGTCACGACGCCCTTGACGCTGTTGGGATCGATCCCCTTCAGATTGTCCCCGATCAGGTCGAGCACGAACAGATTGCTGTTCGCGCCGCGGGCGCCGACGCCGCTGCGCGTGAAGCGCGCGAGCGCATGGGGCTTCGGCGCGTCCGGCCCCCAGTGCAGGCGATAGGTGAGATTGTTCTCGCTCTTGGCCTTGAGCGGCGCCTTCGGCCGCCAGAAGGCCGCGATATTGTCGTGGATCTCCTCCTTGGTCGGAATCTCGATCAGGGTCACCGCGCCCTCGCCCCAGTCACCGATCGGCTCCACCCACAGGCTTGGGCGTTTCTCGAAGCCCGATTCGATGTCCTGATAGGCGAAGAAATTCTTCTCCCGCTGCATCAGCCCGAACCCGCGCGGATTGACGTCCTGGAACGTGCTGATTTGCAGGTCGCGCGGATTGCTCAGGGGGCGCCAGAGGCTCTCGCCCTTGCCGTTGTAGATCGCAAGCCCGTCGGAATCGTGCACCGAGGGTCGAAAATCATCGACCTCATTGCGATCGTTGGGCCCGAAGAAGAACATGCTCGTCATCGGCGCCAGGCCAGCATGCTCGAGATCGGCGCGCGGATAGAGCGATGTCTCGACATCGAAAACCGTGGTCTTCCCGGGCCTGATCGTGAAGCGATAGCTTGCCGCGCAGCTCTTGCTGTCGAGCAAGGCGTGAATGACGAGCGAGGTCGCGTTGGGCACCGGCCGCTCGAGCCAGAATGCCTTGAAGTACGGAAACTCCTCGCCCTTTGCCTCACCGGTGTCGATCGACAGACCGCGCGCCGACAGGCCGTAGGTCTCATCCTTGGCGACGGCGCGGAAATAGCTCGCCCCCAGGAAGACACAGACCTCGTCGTAATAGTCCGGCTTGTTGATCGGCGCGTGGATGCGAAATCCGGCGAAGCCGAGATCGGTCTCGGTGAAAGCAGGCACCTTCTCACCGAACGAAAACTCGTCCTTGCTGTAGCGGACTTCACTGACCTTGCCGTCGACGACTTCGAAGATGCTGACCTTGTTCTTGTAGAAAAATCCGCGATGGAAGAACTGCGCCTGGAACGGCAGCTTCTCGCTGCGCCACAGCGCACGCTCGGGCCGAAAGCGAATCGACCGGTATTGATCGTAGGTCAAGTCGTTCAGACCGCCGGGCAACTTCTCGTCGGGCGCTTCGAACGACTTGCTGGCGAGATTGCGGGCAAGGTCTCGCACCATGGAGGGGTTGAAAGGCGCGTCTGACGTGTTCCCTGCGGCTGCGGCCTCTCGCCGCGGCAAGAGCATCAGTGTCGGCAACACGGCCGATCCATGGAGAAGTTGGCGGCGATTCAAGGCATCTCCTGCTCGCTGGGCGGAACGCCGCAATGAAACCGCCGAGCCGTCACGGAGTTCCATCGCTGCTGCGTGCACGAGAAGATTGCTTGGGGACAACGCGGTTGCGGCTCTCTCCAAGTGAGCAGACCAACCGCAACAGCTTCGAGCCCGGTCCGGCGATTGTCTCACACGGGAACCGTCACCGAAGCGTCTCGGCTGATGGCCGAGAGCTACTGCGTCTCGAGCGTCGGCGCGACCTCGCGCGCGACTTGCACCAAGGCTGCGATCAGCGGCGTCATCGGATCGCGCTGCGGGATCACCATGCCGATGCTGTAATCCACAACCGGATCGACGATCGGGATACTGCGGACCGCGTCGGCCAGCCCGAGTGTCTCGGCAAGCTTCGCCGGCATCACACTCGCCCAGCGACCGGTCTTCACGTGGGTGTAGAGCACGAGCAGCGAATTGGAGGTGAGCGTCGGCGTCGCCTCGCCGCCGACCGTGGTCAGCGCGCGGTCGATGATGCGGCGGTTCTGCATGTCGGGCGTCAGCAGGCAAAGCGGCACAGTGCCGACTTCCTTCCACGTCACCTGCTTGCGGTCACCAAACATGGCATCGGGCGCCGTCAGCAGGCGATAGCTCTCGTTGTAGAGCGGGATGGTGCGGACCTTGCCGATCGGCTCGTTCTCGATGTAGGTCAGCCCGGCATCGACCTCGAGATTTTCGAGCAGGCCGAGCACGTCGGCCGAGGTGCAGGACTGGATGCGGAAGCGCACGTCGGGATGGCGGGCGCGGAACGGCGTCGTCAGCGACGCCACCATGCCGAGCACGGTCGGTATCGCGGCGATCCGAATCTCGCCCGATAGCTTGTCCTTGAGGCTGTTGATCTCCTGCTTCATCGCCCGCGCATCGCCGACGATGCGCCGCGCCCAGTCGAGCGTGCGTTCGCCTTCCGGCGTAAATCCCTGAAAGCGGGAGCCGCGCTGCACCAGCATGACGCCGAGGATTTCCTCGAGCTGCTTGAGGCTGGTCGACATGGTGGGCTGGGTGACGCCGCAGGCCTCCGCGGCCCGCCCGAAATGCCGCTCCTTGGCCAGCGCCAGCAGAAGTTCCAGCTTGTCGATCAAGGATCAACCCCCATCGCGAAAACGGTGTCTCAACACAGTCACAAGTAGCACGGTCGCGGCGCCATCCTAACCCAAAAAGCGCGCTGGAAGTTCGTGATTTCCGGCCATTATTGCAATCCCAAATCACCTCATTGTGCCACGCTATTAATCGTGTTTCGCAATCGCCGCATGAGACGGCTTTATTGATGTTTCGAAGGATTCCAACTCTCATACGTACCGTCGAAGAACTGATCGTGAGAGCGCGGATGACATCGGAATACGAACCCTGGGACGAGGCGCGCGGCGCCGAGATCATCGCCGCGCATGCCAAGCTCGAAGGCGCCACGCTGGTCATCCTGCACGCGCTGCAGGAGGCATTCGGCTACGTGCCGGAGCCGGCGATCCCGATGGTCGCGCAAGCGCTCAACCTGTCCCGCGCCGAGGTGCACGGCGTGTTCACCTTCTACCACGACTTCCGCAAGCAACCGGCCGGGCGTCATGTCCTGAAGCTGTGCCGCGCCGAGGCCTGCCAGGCCGCCGGCGGCGACGCGCTGGCGGCGCGAGCGGAGGCCAGGCTCGGCATTTCCCTCGGCCACACCACGGCGGATCAGCGCGTGACGCTGGAGCCGATCTACTGTCTCGGCCTCTGCGCCACCGCCCCTTCAGCGATGCTCGATGGCCGCGTGGTCGGTCGGCTCGACGAGACACGGCTCGACGCGCTGGTCGCGGAGGCGCAGCGATGACGATACGGATATTCATTCCCCGCGATGCCGGTGCGATTGCGGTCGGTGCCGATGACGTTGCCCTGGCGTTCGCGCAGGCAGCGGCCGCGCGGAGCGTCACAATCGAGATCGTCAGGACCGGCTCGCGCGGGCTCTACTGGCTGGAGCCGATGGTCGAGCTGGCGACTGGGCAGGGCCGCGTCGCGTTTGGCCCGGTCGCTCCGGCTGATGGCCCTGCCCTGCTCGACGCGATGACCAGCAACGGCCAGCATCCCCGTCGGCTTGGTACCACGGACGAGATTCCCTGGCTGAAGCGGCAGACCCGCCTGACCTTCGCGCGCTGCGGCGTGGTCGATCCGCGCTCGGTCGACGACTATCGCGGCCATGGCGGCTACAAGGGCCTGGAGCGGGCGCTGACGCTGACGGCGGACCAGATCCTCGCCGACGTCACCGCCTCGGGCCTGCGCGGCCGCGGCGGCGCCGGCTTCCCCACCGGCATCAAGTGGAAGACGGTGGCGCAGGCGAATGCGGACCGCAAATACATCGTCTGCAACGCCGATGAGGGCGACAGCGGCACCTTCGCCGACCGCATGATTATGGAAGGCGACCCCTGCGTCGTGATCGACGGGATGACGATTGCCGGCATCACGGTCGGCGCCACCAAGGGCTACATCTACATCCGCTCGGAATATCCGCACGCGGTCGAGGCCATGAACGCGGCGATTGCCGCCGCCAAACGCGCCGGCTTGCTCGGCGATCGCATCGGCGGCACCGCGCACAACTTCGACCTCGAGGTGCGGGTCGGCGCCGGCGCCTATGTCTGCGGCGAGGAGACCTCGCTGCTGGAAAGCCTCGAGGGCCGCCGCGGCATCGTGCGCGCCAAGCCGCCATTGCCCGCGCACAAGGGCCTGTTCGGCCGTCCCAGCGTGATCAACAACGTGCTGTCGTTCGCCGCGATCCCCTTCATCCTCGACAACGGCGCCAAGGCCTATGCCGATTTCGGCATGGGGCGGTCGCGCGGCACTATGCCGATCCAGCTTGCCGGCAACATCAAATACGGCGGGCTGTTCGAGACCGCGTTCGGCGTCACGCTCGGCGAGCTCGTCGACGACATCGGCGGCGGCACCTTCACGGGACGTCCCGTGCGCGCGGTTCAGGTCGGCGGTCCGCTCGGAGCCTATTTCCCGCGAACGTTGTTCGACACGCCGTTCGACTATGAGGCGTTCGCCGCCCGGGACGGCCTGATCGGCCACGGCGGCATGGTGGTGTTCGACGACAGCGTCGACATGGCGAAGCAGGCGCGCTTCGCGATGGAGTTCTGCGCCGTCGAATCCTGCGGCAAGTGCACGCCGTGCCGCATTGGCTCGACCCGCGGCGTCGAGACCATCAGCAAGATCATCAATGGCGAGCGCGTCGCCGAGAATCTCGCGGTGGTCGAGGACCTCTGCAACACCATGAAGTTCGGCTCGCTCTGCGCGCTCGGCGGCTTCACGCCCTACCCCGTGATGAGCGCGCTGAAGCACTTCCGGGAAGATTTCGGCCCGGCACCGGCCCGGCTGCAGGCCGCGGAATAACAGGAGATCACGATGTCGCTGATCCACGAAACCGATTTCGGCACGCCACAATCGAAGTCCGAGACGATGGTCACGCTGACCATCGATGGGCGCAGCATCACGGTGCCCGAGGGTACCTCGATCATGCGCGCCGCGATGGAGGCCGGCACCCAGATCCCGAAGCTATGCGCCACCGACATGGTCGACGCATTCGGCTCGTGCCGGCTCTGTCTGGTCGAGATCGAGGGACGCGCCGGCACGCCTGCCTCCTGCACCACGCCCGTGATGCCGGGCCTCGTCGTGCACACCCAGACCGAGCGGCTCAAGAAGCTGCGCAAGGGCGTGATGGAGCTCTACATCTCCGACCATCCGCTCGACTGCCTAACCTGTGCGGCGAACGGCGACTGCGAATTGCAGGACATGGCCGGCGCGGTCGGCCTGCGCGACGTGCGCTACGGCTATGAGGGCGAGAACCACGTGTTCGCCAAGTCCCATGGCACGGCCAATCCGGCCTGGATGCCGAAGGACGAGTCCAACCCCTATTTCACCTACGATCCCTCGAAATGCATCGTCTGCTCGCGCTGCGTCCGTGCCTGCGAAGAGGTGCAAGGCACCTTCGCACTCACGATCGCCGGCCGCGGCTTCGATAGCCGCGTCTCGCCCGGCATGAGCGAGAGCTTCCTCGGCTCCGAATGCGTCTCCTGCGGCGCCTGCGTGCAGGCCTGCCCTACCGCGACGCTGACCGAAAAATCGGTCATCGAGATCGGCCAGCCCGAGCATTCCGTCGTCACCACCTGCGCCTATTGCGGCGTCGGCTGCGCCTTCAAGGCCGAAATGCGCGGCGAGGAAGTGGTGCGGATGGTGCCCTACAAGGATGGCAAGGCCAATCGCGGCCATTCCTGCGTCAAGGGGCGCTTCGCCTGGGGCTACACCACCCACAAGGAGCGCATCCTGAAGCCGATGATCCGCGAGCGGATCGAGGATCCCTGGCGCGAAGTGTCATGGGACGAAGCGCTCGGCTTCGCCGCCGCCAAGTTCAAGGGCATCCAGCAGAAATATGGCCGCGACGCGGTCGGCGGCATCACCTCGTCCCGCTGCACCAACGAAGAAACCTATCTGGTGCAGAAGCTGATCCGCGCCGGCTTCGGCAACAACAATGTCGACACCTGCGCCCGCGTCTGCCATTCGCCGACCGGCTACGGCCTGTCGCAGACCTTCGGCACGTCGGCAGGTACGCAGGATTTCGATTCGGTTGAGCATTCCGATGTCGTCATGATCATCGGCGCCAACCCGGCATCGGCTCACCCTGTGTTCGCCTCACGGCTCAAGAAGCGCCTGCGCCAGGGCGCGCGGCTGATCGTGATCGATCCCCGGCGCACCGAGATGGTCGAATCGCCGCACGTGAAGGCGCTGCACCTGCCGCTGATGCCAGGCACCAACGTCGCCGTGCTCACCGCGCTCGCCCATGTGGTCGTCACGGAAGGGCTGGTCAACGAGGCCTTCGTGCGCGAGCGCTGCGACTGGAGCGAGTTCGAGGATTGGGCGGCATTCGTCGCGCAGCCGGGCAACAGCCCGGAAGCGACCGCGATCATGACCGGTGTCGATCCGAAGGATCTGCGCGAGGCGGCACGAGTCTACGCCACCGGCGGCAACGCTGCGATCTATTACGGACTCGGCGTCACCGAGCACAGCCAGGGCTCGACCACCGTGATCGCGATCGCCAACCTCGCGATGGCGACCGGCAATGTCGGCCGGCCCGGCGTCGGGGTGAATCCGCTGCGCGGCCAGAACAACGTGCAGGGCTCCTGCGACATGGGCTCGTTCCCGCACGAGCTGACCGGCTATCGCCATATCTCCGGCGACGCCGTGCGCGAGCAGTTCGAGGCGATGTGGAACGTCAAGCTCAACAAGGAGCCGGGCCTGCGCATCCCCAACATGTTCGACGCCGCGATCGAGGGCACCTTCATG